>OGZG01002268.1_pt1 | contig 13268 bp, 9 predicted proteins | sample 1576781 | NCBI WGS metagenome assembly OGZG01 (sample SAMEA3541502, study PRJEB24748) | human gut metagenome | biome: human gut; feature: human-associated habitat; material: faeces | place: China | collected 2012 | reverse complement strand
TGAGGCGTGCGCTTTCCCAACAATCATCACATATCTGTGGCCGGGCTTTTTGAAGGGCTATCTGTATACGGTAGCAGGCTTTGATATCTATGCTTCATGGCTTATTGTGGCGATAGTTGTGGCATTTTTAATTATGATGATAAACATTATCGGCGCAAAGACAGCAGCGATTTTGCAGACTGTGCTCACATGTATTATTGGTGGCGCCGGAATTTTGTTGATAATTGCATCGGTAATCAATGGAACAGTTGATAACCTTGACGGACAGATGTTTGCAGGCAGCTCTGCAGGTCTGAACGTAAAGGCAATTATCGGAGTGGCAGCACTGTCACCATTTTACTTTATCGGATTTGACGTAATACCCCAGGCGGCTGAGGAGATCAATGTTCCGGCAAAGAAAATCGGCTCAATACTTATCTTATCAGTAGTTCTGGCAGTTGTGTTCTATGCACTTGTCATTGTTGCGGTAGGTCTTGTCATGGGACCACAGGCAATTATTGATTCAGAGCAGGCAACAGGACTTGTCACAGCAGATGCAATGGCTGCCGCATTCAACACAAAGATAATGGCAAAGGTTATAATAGTCGGCGGAATGTGCGGTATCGTAACCTCATGGAACTCATTTTTGCTCGGTGGCTCGCGTGCCATGTACTCAATGGCAGAGTCATATATGATTCCAAAGTTTTTTGCAAAGCTTCATCCAAAGCACAAGACACCAATCAATGCACTGATTCTCATCGGATCTCTCACAATGCTTGCACCTTTTGCAGGCAGAAAGATGCTCGTATGGATCAGTGATGCCGGCAACTTTGGATGCTGCGTGGCATACTGCATGGTTGCTCTTTCATTTATAATTTTACGTAAGAAAGAGCCTGATATGCCAAGACCATACAAGGTTCCTGCATACAAGTTCTTTGGAACAATGGCGGTTATCATGTCAGGCTTCATGGTTGCCATGTACTGTATACCGGGAAGCGGCGGAACACTTATCGCTCATGAGTGGGGCATCGTGCTTGCATGGTGTGCGCTCGGCGTGGTATTCTTCGTCTTCTGTAAAAAGAAATACAAGGAGTCATTTGGTACACTTGTTGAGCTCATCTCTGATGAGGATGCTGCAACACTTATGCCGGAGGCAGATGAGGTTGAACTGGATAAGGTTATCGATGCTGCAATAGACAGGGTACTTGCAAAGAAAGCAAGCTAGTACATCCAAAAACGTAAGATTGAAAAACGGGATGTAAGAAGGCAAAATAAAACGCAAAAAGCGTAAAATTATATACATGAAAATGGAATAAGATACAAAAATTCGGAAAGGACAGATTATATATGGAAACATTTAATTTCTCGGTGCCACAGGACATCACAGTGGGAAAGGGCAGTCTCTCAAAGCTGCCGGAAATAGCCAAAAAGCTTGGAGGTAAGCATGCACTCATCATTTCAGGACCTCATCTTGAGAAGATGGGACTTGTAAAAAAGGCAGCAGATTATCTGGCATCAGTTGACATAAAAGCAGACACTTTTACAGATATAGAGGCAAATCCATCTGTCACAACAGTGGAGAAAGCCACAGCAAAATACCTGGAGTCGGGCGCAGACTTTATCGTGGCATTCGGAGGCGGCTCACCGATGGATGTGGCAAAAGCCGTGGGTGTGGTTGCCAAATATGGCGGAAGCGTCACAGACTATGAGGGAGCACACAAGGTGCCGGGACCAATCGTACCGCTCATTGCGATACCAACCACCGCAGGAACCGGCTCAGAGGTGACAGCATTCTCTGTAATCACAGATCATAGCAGAAACTATAAGCTCACAGTATTCAGCTACGAGATATTGCCAAAATATGCAATTCTCGATGCAGAACTCATCACAACAGCACCGGCAAGCGTAGCGGCAGCCTGCGGAATTGATGCATTTATCCATGCCGAGGAGGCATATGTATCCACAGCAGCATCGCCATTTTCTGATGCACTGGCAGAAAAAGCGATGGCACTTATCGGAAAAAATATCCGCAGATTTGTAGCAAACAGAAACGATATCGAGGCTGCAGAAGCTATGATGACAGGCTCACTTTTTGCAGGAATAGCATTCTCATTTGCAAGGCTCGGAAATGTGCATGCAATGAGTCATCCGGTCAGCGCATTTTTCGATGTGCCTCACGGAGTGGCAAACGCAGTGTTGCTTCCTGCAATCGCAGAGTACAATGCGCTTGCAGACCATGGAAAGTATCTGACCATCTACAATGATATAAGCCCGATTCCTGCGTATGCGGACGAATTTGAGCCTATGATGCTTGTAGATGCAATCAGGGAGCTTTGCACAGACATCGGAATCCCTGAGAATCTGACCATCGCAATCAACAATGCCAGCAAAAACGGAACAGTCACAAAGGAAGAGATAGAAAGCAAGATAGAGCCGATGGCTGTCGATGCCATGAAGAGCGGCAACATTGCTGTCAATCCAAGGGCTTCACGCCAGTGCGATATTGAGATGCTGTATCGCAAGGCACTGTAAACTTATAAAATACAACATATAAGGTAACTATTCCGAATAGTTACCTTATATGATTATAAACAGTATAGTTAGAAAATTAAATGCAAAAACGGAGATATGAGTATGGATTATCTGTCACACAATGTATCTGAAAATTTAAAAAGAATACGCCAGTCAAAGGGCATGAGCTTAGACCAGGTCGCAGAGCAGACCGGTGTGAGTAAAAGCATGCTTGCGCAGATAGAAAAGGGCACAGCGAATCCATCTATCGGAGTGCTTGGTAAAATCACAAGCGGTCTGCGAATTGAGTTTCAAAGACTTATAGATCCGCCAAGAGTGGACTATGCGCTCATATCTCCGGATGATCTGGTCCCGACAAAGGAGCTTTTGGGACAGTACAGGGTATGGACCTGCTTCCCATACGAGGACTCAAGGGAGGTTGAGGTATACCGTATCGATGTGGAGCCGGGCGGCGTGTATACAAGCGGTGGGCACGGCGAGAAAACACGCGAATATCTTACAGTCACAGACGGTGTGCTAACGGTCGAGTGTCACGACCATGTGCAGGAAATCCATAGGGGACAGGTGTATAAGTTTGAGACCGATCAGCCTCATTTGTATCGCAATGATGGTGATAGGGTGGCAAGCTGCATGTGCTTCTTTTTGGATTATACTAATATTCGGTGAGATTTTTAGCCTCTCCTCACCACAGCACTTTTCCCTCTAAAAGCAATACCGATGCTTATAATTGAATTCACACCATTATCGCGCAGCTCTGTGTCGTATTTCTTTGCTTCTATCTGTTGCAGGGCGCTGTCGGCTAATGCAGATAAATCGGTATGTTCATCTTTAGTGTGTTTAAATTCAAAGATAAATCCGGGCATTCCCTTTGTTAAAGGCATAAGCTGAATATCAAATCGACCGAGGCCTGATTCGCGGTTTGAGCGTATCTTGTAGCGGTTTCCAAGTATGGCACAAAGACCAAGCATCATTCCGTGATAGAAGCCTTCATTAGCTCCATCAATAGAAGAAATGCTTTTTACCATAAAATCCTCCAGCAGAGCCTGGAGTTTTTGCGTGTCCTTGGAAAAGATAGCCTGACTGATAGATATGGCAAGGCTATTTTGGTTGGTGCGGTTTAGAACCTCCTTTTCGTAAACAAAAGTAATTTCTTTGTTCGGAATAGCAACGTCACACATGAAATTTCCATCGCTTTGCGGATAAATATTGGCAACCTTCAGGTATCCGGCTACCAGAAGAAAGCTGTATATACTATATGGATTATTCTGAACCTCGGGATAGATAACACCGGTATCAATATAGGCTGCGATTTTTTCACCACAGAGTAGCTTATAAAGGTCTTTGGTAATTTCAGGCGTAGCTGCCTGGATAATTTCTCCGATTATCTCATTGCTGCCGGTGGATTGCCAGAATGCTTTCGGAAAGCAGTTGTCAGAGATATAATTGATTACAGACCATGGATTAAAGATTTCTGTATTGCCAAAACGATATCCATCGTACCATTCGCTGAGCTCATTATATTTATCATCTTTTCCATAGTATCGCAGCATGTCTTTTACCTCTTTTTCAGTAAAACCAAAATAAGAGCTGTAGCCATCATCGAGAATAGAATAGGTTTTCAGATTGTTCATGCCGCTGAAGATACTTTCCTTTGCTACACGCAGTATTCCTGTAAGAAAGCCAAAGGCAAGGTGTGGATTGTCCTTGAGTCCTCCTGAGAAAAAATTGCGCATGAAATTTACAATTTCCGGATAGAAATTGCAGGTATGCCCCTGCTGGATGGGTGTGTCATATTCATCAATGATAATGATACATTCCCTTCCATAATGCTTATGAAGCAGTAATGATAAAAGCTGCAGACCCATCTGACAATCGACTTCATCCCCGCTGTCTCCGGCAAGAAGATGATATTGTTCTTTTTCGTAAGCGGTTAAAACAGAACTTGTCTCAAGCTCGTTATGTCGTATAAATTCTAGAGATATAAGCCTGCGGATTTTTTGAAAGGTTTCTTCCCAGGTCATGCTTTTAACATCTTTGAACGTCAAAAAAATGACAGGATACTGTCCTTGGTGTTTAGTGTAGTAATCGCCGCATTGCCATATCTGTTTGTCTTTGAAATAAACAGATGTATCCTCGTTTGTTTTTTCAAAAAATACGCGCAGCATATCCATATTCAGAGTTTTTCCAAAACGCCTTGGGCGTGTGAAAAGAGATACCATCGGCTTTTTATCCAGAAAATCACGTATCATCAGAGTCTTATCTACATAATAATAGCCGGTGGTTGCAAGCTTAAAATCAGATACACCTATTGGCAGAGATTTATTTTTCGCGAAATGATTCATGTGTATGGTTTCGTCAGGGATTAACCATTTACGTCCTTCCTTTATTGCACCGGACAATTCACCGTTTTTGCACATCTGCTGGATTCTTCGTACAGAAAATCCCATTGCTTTTGATGCATCTGAGCAAGATAAATATTCCATGTGGCACCTCCGCATAATAATTTAATAGCAATACTTTGATTATATTATATGTCATTATGCGAAATATAACAACTGTGATTTCACATTGATTTCGCATAACAAGGTGAAAATTTCGCATAGATTTCGTCTACAAACGAAATGCTATGTTATTTATCAGGTGTTATCCTGTGTTTTCATTGGTTATCCTATTGCATATATAGGTTTACCTATATATAATGATGTACGTTGAGAAACAAATTGTTTTAAAAAGAACATCCCAGGAGAACACAATGCAAACATTAAAGAAATTCATCAAATACTATAAGCCCTACAAAACAGTCTTTTTCATAGACCTGCTTTGCGCAACAATAATCAGTGCCATAGATCTGGCGTTTCCGCAGCTGCTTCGCACGCTGACCAAAACCCTTTTTGCAGGAGCACCGGGAAAAATCATTTCTGCGCTGATTCCTATTACAATAGGCCTTTTGGTGGCATATATCATACAGACTGCGTGCAGGTATTATGTGACGTATGCGGGGCACATGATGGGAGCGAGGATGGAGCGCGACATGAGAAAGGAGCTTTTCGACCAATATGAAAAGCTTTCTTTTTCGTATTATGATCAGAATAATTCAGGACAGATGATGAGCAAGCTCGTATCCGATTTGTTTGATATATCGGAGCTTGCACACCACGGACCGGAGAATCTTTTTATATCGCTTATAAAGATAATCGGTTCGTTCATTTTTCTGTTTATGATAAACCGTATGCTTGCGGTTCCTATGCTTATTCTTGTGGTGCTTATGCTTGTATTTTCATATGGCCAGAATAAGAAAATGCAGGAAACCTTTATGGATAACAGGCGAAAAATCGGTGATATTAATTCGAGTCTTCAGGATACTCTGGCGGGCATAAGGGTGGTGCAGTCATTTGCCAATGAGCGTATCGAGCAGGAAAAATTTAACAGAAGTAATGAAAATTTCCTGATTTCAAAGGATGCAAATTACAGATGTATGGGTAGCTTTATGAGCGGAAATGCATTTTTCCAGGGGATGATGTATCTTGTCACGCTGGTATTTGGTGGTTTTTTGATAGCACATGGAAGGATGGAGGCATCCGACCTTGCTATGTATGCGCTGTATATAGGTATCTTTATCAGTCCTATCCAGATACTTGTAGAGCTGACTGAGATGATGCAGAAGGGGCTTTCGGGCTTCAGAAGATTCTTAGAGGTGGTGGAAACTGAGCCGGATATAGTTGATGCTGCTGATGCAAAACCGCTTAAAAATGTAAAGGGAAATGTCTGTTACGAGGATGTTTCGTTCCACTATAGCGATGATGATACACAGGTGCTTTCGCACGTATCCTTTGAGATACCGGCAGGAAAATCAATTGCGCTTGTTGGACCGTCAGGAAGCGGAAAGACGACAATATGCTCACTGCTTCCGCGGTTTTATGACGTGACGGAGGGCAGGGTCACAATAGATGGAAATGATGTGAGAAAGCTCACGCTTGAGAGCCTTCGCTCGCAGATTGGACTGGTTTCGCAGGATGTTTATCTGTTTGGCGGAAGTATAAAGGACAATATCGCCTATGGAAAACCGGATGCGACGATGGATGAGATTGTAGATGCGGCCAAAAAGGCGAATATACACGATTTTATCATGGAGCTGCCGGATAAATACGATACGTTTGTTGGAGAGAGAGGTACCAGATTGTCCGGAGGTCAGAAGCAGAGGATTTCCATTGCGAGGGTGTTCCTTAAGAATCCGCCTGTGCTAATACTTGATGAGGCAACCAGTGCCCTTGACAATGAGAGCGAGCGTTTTATCCAGAAAAGTCTTGAGGAGCTGGCAAAGGACAGAACGACTATCACAATCGCCCACAGGCTTTCGACAATCAGAAATGCGGACGAAATTCTCGTGGTAGCTGACTGTGGCATTGCTGAAAGAGGCACACATGAGGAGCTTTTGGCACAGGACGGAATATATGCGCGCTATTATGAGATGAGCAGGTAGGATTAAGGAAAATCCCCCTGGATTTATGTTATTATAGCTGCATAAACTAACTATATAGGAGCAGACACTATGCAGGCAATGTTCATAGACGTAGACGGCACTTTAAGCAGTCCGTGCTACAAGGTAAACGGAAAATTTCAGATAGGAATGTCAGATGTGCAGTGGGCAGACTACTGCAGTAAGCATGGTGAGGATACATATGAGTGGTGCCGTCCTGTGATGCAGGTAAAGGAGTATGCCATGAAGGCAAAGGAAAAAGGCACGAAGCTGTATGTGCTTACCACATCAGGCACAAAAATCGAGACAGCTGCAAAGCGCAGATTTTTAGACAGATACTATGCGGGTATGTTTGATGACATCTATGCGGTGGAGCATGATGATGACAAGGTCAGGTTCATTCTTAAAAAAGCAGCAGAGCTTGGGATTGAACCGTCGGACTGTGAGCTTGTGGAGGATACATACCGCATACTTTTGCAGACAGTGACAGAGGGGATTAAATCCACTCACATCACAACGATTCTCACAGGCGGATGCGAACGGTAACCAAAAATTTTCCACGGTCTATAAAGAAATAAAAAAAACATCCGATAAATATGTCAGGAAGCAAAATTTACATATTTCAAGGATGAAATATAATAGAAAGGAGATCCTGTTATGCGTATAGATGCATATAATCAGATAGCCCAGTTGTATGGCGTATCAAGAACAACAAAGACTGCAAAGACACAAAGCGCGTCGAGGATGTCTGATCAGGTATCAATTTCGCAGGCCGGTAGAGATTACCAGATTGCGAAAAAAGCAGTATCAGAGGCTTCGGACATCAGGGAAGATAAAGTCGCTTTGCTTAAGAACATGGTAGACTCCGGACAGTATGAGGTCAGTGGAGATGATTTCGCCAGCAAGCTGTTAGAGAGGTACAACTCTCTGTAATATGATAATCATATCATATATCAAAGGTAAAAGAGGATTTTATAGTGGCTAGTTTAGTGGAAGAGCTTATAAATGTGCTCACAGAGGAAGAAAAAGTATACAGAACACTCGCTGCAAATGGGGAGAAGAAACGTCAGATAATCATAGATGCCGATATCCCTGCGCTTGAAGCAATAACTGATTTGGATCAGCAGGCAGGCGATGAGCTTCTTATTATGAGCAATAAGCAGGTTTCACTTCTCACAGATATTGCCAATGTATTGGGCAAATCAGATGAGAAGATGACAGTCACAAGGCTGATTGGATATCTCGGCACACAGCCGGATATTCAGGCGAAGCTTACAGCAGCGCGCGACAGTCTGATTGAAGCAGCTGCACAGATGAAAGAAATCAACGATTTAAACTCACAATTACTTGCTCAGGCAATAGAGCTTACAGAGTTTGACATCACCCTGTTCAAGAGCATGAAACAGGCGCCGGAGACCGCCAATTATGACAGAAATGCATATAACACAGGCGATATCTTAGGCAGCAGCGGTTTTGATGCAAAGCAATAATCATTAACCGGGAGGACAGGGACATGGCAAATGGATTCGGAAGTTTTTACGTAGGCAGTTCCGGACTTAAAAATTCGCAGAATGCTCTTAATACAACAGCAAACAACATGGCCAATGTCAATACGACAGGCTATGTGCGCCAGCAGGTAAGATTTTCAGACAAACATTATATCACCAGAAATAACCCTACAGCGGGCACCAACATCCAGCAGAGCGGACTGGGTGTTTCCGTATCGGATGTGGCACATGTCAGGGATATATTCTTAGATAAATCGTATAGGCAGGAGAATGGTCGAAAGGGCTTTTACTCGACACTTTACAGCACCACATCATATGTGGAGGATATCATGCAGGAGATGAACGGTGCTGAGTTTAAGGAGAGTATATCAGAGCTATGGCAGGCTTTTCAGGAGTATGGCAAGGATCCGACGAATTCGACGAATCAGAACCTTATCATCCAAAAGAGCGAGCTTTTTCTGACCAGATGCAATACGGTTTATTCTGATCTTCAGAAATACCAGTCAAATATCAACTTACAAATTAAAGACCAGGTTGACAGAATCAACGAAATCGGTGACAAGATTTATGCGCTCAACCTTGAGATTCAAAAGACAGAGTCAGGCGGTGTAGAGACTGCCATGACAGCGCGCGATGCCAGGGACAGTCTGATTGATGAGCTCGCAGGTTACGCTAAGATAGAGGCTGAGGAGGATTCCACAGGCTACGTGCGTATCAAGCTCGAGGGACAGCAGTTTGTACAGGATAACAAGTGCAACCATATAGGCCTCACCGAGGAAAAGGGTACAGGCTTTTATACACCTTACTGGCCTCATATTACTACACAGGAGAGCTATATGCCGGTGTTTAGCGACGTTGCGCTGCCGTCAGCGCTGGCTGAAAGAGTCGGCTGCACGCAGACCACCAACATAGCAACCAGCCTGAATAATGATATAGGAAGCCTGAAGGCACTCCTTGTATCAAGAGGCTCAGAGTATGGCACCTATGATTTCATGAGCGAGGAGAATTACAGTAGGGTGGAGGACAATGTGGTCATGGAAACACAGGCCGAGATATCATATCTGGCGCGAAACATCATGATGGCCATGAACGATATATTTTGTCCGAATACCACATACACAGCGGCAGACGGTACCACATACACGGTTTTGGATACGGCAAACTGCTCGGTAGGAGCTGATGGCAGCCTGCCACCGCATGAGCTCTTTGCAAGAGAAGGATATGACCGTTACACGCAGATGGAAATAGATGGCAAACAGTTTTATGTATACAATGATGAGACAAAGGCTAACAACTCATCATGGTACAAGCTTGGAAATGTTTCAGTAAATCCAAAGCTTGCGGCACAGGTGACACTGATGCCGTCATACAAGCAGGACGGAACCGCAAATTATGGTCTTGCAGACCAGATTACAAAGGCATGGTCAGCAGAGAATCTATACATCAACCCAAAGGATACGTCGAAGTGCAATTTTGAGGGATATTATGACAAGATAATCTCGCATCTCGGAACAAACGGCAGCATATATAAGGCGTCATCAGACACTATGACATCGACAGCAGCTGCCATAGATAACCAGAGAAACCAGATAATGGGTGTGTCGAGTGACGAGGAGCTGACAAACATGATCAAGTATCAGTCGGCCTACAATGCATCAAGCCGTTTTATCACAGTAATCAGTCAGATGACTGAGCTCATAGTACAGCTCATATAGTTTTAGGATACGACAAGAGAGTATGAACAGGAGGAGTCGATATGGCTTCAACATTTTTTGGATTACATATAGGGTCAAGCGCTCTGAGCTCATTTCAGGTAGCGACCAATACAACAGCCAACAACATAGCCAATGTCAAGACGACCGGATACACCAGGCAGGAGGCTACCCTGCAGGCAAAGGATGCGATAAATGTCACAGCCCGCTACGGAAGCGTCGGCACAGGTGTTACAGTCACCTCAATCAAACAGCAGCGTGACCTGTACTACGACAATAAATACTGGGAAAACAATTCCTGCTATGGACGCTATGAGCAGAAGCTGTATTACATGGAACAGATTCAGAACTACTTTAAGGATAACGGTTCATCGGTAAAGGGATTTTCAAGTGTTTTTTCACAGATGTTTTCAGACCTTGATACACTGCGCAGCAAGCCGTCCGACAAGACAGTGAGAAATCAGTTTATCAGCAGCGCGCAGAGTCTTTGTACATATTTCAACCAGATGAGTGACAATCTCTCAAAGCTGCAGGATGACTGCAACGAAGAAATCAGAAACAACGTAGACAAAATCAATTCAATCAGTGAGAAAATTTCACTGTTAAATAAGGAGATTAACCAGATAGAGACAGGAACCGGTGTCGAGGCCAGCTCACTTAGGGATGAGAGGGCGAATCTCATCGACAGCCTGTCCAAGATTGTTAATGTATCTTACAACGAGACAGAGGTGCAAAACACCAATGGAGACAACCTGGGCGGCACAAATTTCTCGCTCTATATAAATGGAGAGAAGGTTGTGGAGGGCAAGGATTACCGAAAGCTCATCTGTGAGTCGTCAAAGACGAAAAACAATCAGACAGACAACGATGATATGTACAAGATATACTGGGAAGATACTAAGATGGAGTTTTCCGCGACAGCTGGAACCGCAGGGGGAAGCCTGAAAGCTCTCTTTGAGGTGAGAGACGGTGATAATCTGGAGAATTTCAAGGGTAAGGTCACAAAGGCTGATTCGTATTCGCTCACAGTGGAGAATATATCAATAGACAATATAAAATCACTCAATCTGCCGGACAAGGACGGCAAAATCACTGTAAATAATATCAGCTACAGCTATGACAGCTGGGAGGCACAGGTGGATGCGCAGGGCAATATCAAGTCTGTAACATTTAATCTGAGCAAGGACAAGGCCATAGCAGACCCTGAAAAGACTGTGGCAGAGGGATATCTTTTAAATGCGGGCTCTGCAATAAATGCGAGGGGAATCCCTTACTATATGACACAGCTCAACGAGTTTGTCAGAAATTTTTCAGAGATGTTCAATCAGATAGAGAGCAAAGGACAGAATCTGAATGGGGATACACCACCTACATTTTTTGAAGCAATCACAAACACAGCCAAGGTATATGATTTCTCGGAATCAGAGGCTTACAGTAAGCTGCCTGATGGACAGACTGCCACAATAAACAGCAGCTCCAACACGTATTACAGGATGACAGCGGCCAATTTCTCCGTAAACAAGGATGTGATGAACGATGTATCGCTTTTTGCGACTTCCACAGACTATGTCAAGACAGATTCATGTGATATAGTTGATGAGTTAAAGAAGCTGCAGTCGGAGAAAACAGTATACAGAGGCGATAAAGCGGAATCATTCCTTGAGACAATCATCTCCAATGTGTCAGTGGATACGGAAAAGGCAGAGACCTACAACAAGCTCTATAGCAATCTGGAGCAGACTATTGCAAACCAAAGAACATCGGTATCAGGTGTGGATGAGGATGAGGAGGCATTAAACCTCGTGAAGTTCCAGTATTCATACAATATGGCATCTAAAATCATATCGGTTATGAACCAGATGCTTGATAAGCTCATAAACGATACGGGCGTGGCATAGAAGCGGGAGGCATAATATGAGAATCACAAACAATATGATAATGGGAAATACCAAGACAAATATCAATTCAACAAAGGTTTTGGTGGACAAATACAATACCCAGATGACTACTCAAAAGAAGATATCCAAGGCATCAGAGGATCCGGTTATCGCAATCAGATCGCTTCGCTTGTCGACCAGCCTGTCGCATCTTGACCAGTACAAGGACAACAATATCCCGGATGCTTCTTCGTGGATGGATGTCACAGAGACAGCCCTTAGCAACATGAAATCACTCCTCACAGATATCCGTACACAGTGTGTAAACGGCTCTACAGATACGCTCACAGCTGATGACAGAAACACTATATTACAGCAGCTTACAGCGCTGTCAGAGCAGGTGTATACAGAGGGCAATGCAGACTACGCAGGAAGAACGGTATTTACGGGCTACCGCACATCATCAAAGCTCACATTCCAGAAGGACACAAAGAGCACATATCAGATAACACACACGCGACTACGCATCGTGATAAAGTTTTTGTCATCTGTTTGCGTACCAGGGACATAAAAGTGGGTTTTGATGAGGGGTTCCGCAGGGCTTTTACTACCCGTTTTGAAATCCTCAAACTCCGCCACGTTGTTCCCTACGTTACAGAGCAAATTGACCACCGCCTGATTTTGCAGCAGCTTTCGTTTCAGCAAGATCTTCTGTTGAATCATCGAATCAAAATGCGGCACCCTCATCACCTCCTTACCAGTTCACAATTTGGATTTTCATAACGGCCTCACTGCCGGAGGCGTCGTGGATTGCCTTGATCTCAATTTGTGTTCCCACAAATACGGGATCATCCGACGCCCGCAGCGTGATAACGCCGTTCATCTCATCGACAATGCTGGCCGCACCAGCAAAGTCATACTCCAAACGATATTGGAGTGGATCAATAGGAACGCCGCTCTCATCCAAGACTTGGACACGGATTTGCTTTGTCTCTCCGCCCGCGATCTTGAAATCGCCGTCCAGGTCTGTCAATGTGATACGGACGCTCGCTCCCGAGGTTTCCTCCGTCCCACCGGGGACAGAAGTATAGTAATCTGCCACCATCAACTCGGCGTTATCGGTAGCGGTGATCTGGTTGTAGATCTGGTCATAGATGGGCGCGCCGCTTTTGTTGTTGATAAA
>OGZG01002258.1_pt1 | contig 13307 bp, 9 predicted proteins | sample 1576781 | NCBI WGS metagenome assembly OGZG01 (sample SAMEA3541502, study PRJEB24748) | human gut metagenome | biome: human gut; feature: human-associated habitat; material: faeces | place: China | collected 2012 | reverse complement strand
GTGAGGGAGCGTGAACTCCCTCTGGTTATTAGTTATCATTTCCAAACAGTTGTCGCATGCCATGTGCATGTGCCACCTTTACAATGGAACGAAGATCCGAACAAATTCCATAGTATGTCGGATTATTGACAAGGACAGCTACTGCCTTTGGATGTTCAAGAATCGCCTTTTCTACCTCGCTTACCTGCATACCAAGCGAGATTCCCAGACGATTATCCATCTCCGGATTTACATATACTGGAATTGCACCGCAAAGCACAAGTGCATTTATTACACTCTTATGAACATTTCTCGGCAAAATGATTTCATCTCCTGCCTTGCAGACAGAAAGCACCATACCCTGAACAGAGGACGTTGTTCCTCCAACCATAAAAAATGCATGATCGGCACGAAATGCCTCTGCCGCTAACTCTTCTGCCTCCTTAATTACTGAAACCGGATGACACAGATTATCAAGCGGCTTCATGGAATTGACATCAAGACTGACGCATTTTTCACCAAGAAGCTCGACTAATTCCGGGTTTCCACGTCCTCTCTTATGTCCTGGCACATCAAACGGAACCACTCTTCGTTTCTTTAGCTTTTCAAGCGCCTCATAAACTGGCGCGCGCATTTGTCCTTTTTCCATTTGCCTACAGTCCTCTCAATTTGATGACCTGTTTCTTTTATAAAAAAAGGAACAGGCTGCATCACCTGTTCCGTAAAGTCCTATGTATCGTTTTTTCGCACGCATGCTTTTGCCCAGATGTGCATCCGATTATTATTGACCGTTTCACAAGTGATGTTTCGACCGGATGAGCACACTACTGTGCCATGTCCCGTCAACTTATAAAATTTGAGCTTCTAACTCAATCAATAACGCGGTTTAAAAACCGCAATCGGCAGCTGCCCCGCCTGTCCGTATGGGCTTAACCAATCACTTGGTGGGCAAATATTTGCATGAAAATCATTTCTGCTTCATGTATTAGATTCCAGAGTCAAAAGGTCTTCTGACCCTAATATCATTTCAAGTATAGCATGGCAATTTTTGAATTGCAAGTTAAAAAATCTTTACATCTCATCAAGAAGTTTTCGAAACTCTTCCTGTGGGATCGGACGATAATAATAATATCCCTGGATATAATCACAGTGGCTCTTCTTCAGAAAATCTGCCTGAACTTCTGTCTCAACGCCTTCTGCAACGATATAAATGCCCATCTCATGTGCCATATCGATCAGGAATCGTAACATACTTTTCGTCTTTGGATTTGTCTCTATTTGGCGGATGAAACTCATGTCAATCTTCATAATATCGAAATTGTACTGCTGAAGCATACCAAACGAAGAATAACCGGTTCCGAAGTCATCCATCATGATCTTGACACCTTCTGTACGGAAGGATTCAAGAATACTGTTGCGGCTCTCACCCATCGCAGCGTAGGATGTCTCAGTAACTTCCAGACGGATCAGTTTTTCTTCCAGATCATTGTTTTTACATTCATCAAGGATATCTTCCATAATCTTCTCATCATAGAAATCCATCCATGATAAATTGACCGAAACCGGAACCACATTCTTGCCTGCATGGTAACGATCCATCAGGAAATCGCTGACCTGATGAATGACATAATCATCCAGTTCGGAGATGTGACCGTTCTCTTCCAGAGCCGGTATAAAGAAGCCCGGCGACAGGAAACCTTTCTCGGAATGATGCCAGCGGATCAGGGCTTCTGCGGAAGCGATCTGTCCGGTCTTTACATCCACAACCGGCTGATAATAAACCTGAAGTTCTCCTTTCGCAATGCCTTCTGCAAGTTCTCCTGCAATCTCTGCTTTGTCTATATAAGCAGTCTGCATGGAAGAATCATATACTTTATATGGCTGAACATACTCATCTTCGATATATTTCTTTGCCAGCTTCGCACGCCCGATCATCATGTTTACGGACATTTCTTTATCTTTTACATAGAAAATACCGCAACGGCTGAACAGACGGATGGTCTTTCCGGAGCTGGAAATCTTCTTCGTACAGAGCTTTGGCAGAAACTCCTCATCCAGATTTTCCCGTTTCACAAGGCACACAAAATGGTCAGCCTCAGCCCTGGCGATCACAACCGGATCAAGCTGTGAATTTTTCAGATCTTCATACAGCTCACGCAGAATAAAATCACCAAGATCAATTCCAAAAAGTTCGTTCACTGCCTTAAAGTTCTTAATATTGAAAAACAGGATCGCATAATTCTCATCCTCATTTGCATTCTGCAGGATATGTTCTGCCTTCTGTACAAATCCCTGTCGGTTATATCCGCCTGTCAGTGCATCCTGTCCTGACAGCTCCGTAATATCTTCAACTGCTACAGCCACGATGTCAAAGTAATGATCAAAATAAAGATATGTGTAATTATTCAGGGCTTTTTCACCGTTTCTGTTCAGCTGATATACACTGAAAGAATAGCGACCTTTCCGATCCAGCTCTCTTTTTATATTATCAAGATTCGTGTAATTTTCAAACTGTGCCTTTTCTTCTTCCGGAACAACGCACTTCATGACTTTTTTTTGATACTGATCGTAATCCATTTCTTGCTCCAGTGACTGTGAAAAATCAAAAACTGTTTCCGCAATGGCTACAATCTTCCGGCGTCTTAAATCGATCACTGCAATCTGTTCATAATTTTTTTGATACAAAATCTGCGGCATCTTTTCTGCCAGATATTTTCCTGTGATATCTGTAAAATAAAGAATAGCCTCTATCTGACCGGAAAAAGAATTGCGAACCATCTCTGCTGTTACGCGATAAAACTGCAGCCGTTGATTCTCTGTACTGTATACCGGATAATTTTCCTGAATGACCGTATGACCTTTTTCGAAAGAATCCAGCATATGCTTTCTGCTGAAATTTTCTGTAAAACTTCTGCGCCCGTCCTCCTGTGGAATCGAAGTGCTGATCCTGTTTATATACTGATCAAGTGTACGATCCTCTTCCTGAAGCTCCAGATTTTTCAGAGAACTGCTTCCGGATTTGCAGGTTCCGTCTGTTACATTGACATTCACCATACCGACAGAACCTTTGCTCCTGCTCAGAACCATATCCAGTTGTTTCAGATAGTCTGTATTGATATCCCGAAGATAAAGAACCACGACTTCGTTATCTTTTGCGTACTCTGTACTCTTGATGATCTCCATGGAAACCCAGCGAAATTCCTGTCCATTCCGACAGCGATAGCTCATACTGATACGCTCTGTATCTTCTTGCGAGAAATTTTTACGCAGATTTTCCGAATCACAAAATTCCAAAAAAGCTTCCTGATCTTCCGCATGGACATATTCTTCTCCGTACTGCATCAGTCTCTGCGAAATACTCTTAATGCCATCCAGCGGACTCCTGAAATCGTCGGAAATATTTTTAAGTGTTCTATAGGTATCCGTACTCAGATTGATTTTAATGATACGATAAAAAATGCCGGATAACATCTCCATCGCATCGTGCAGACTGCTGGACGCTTTTGCATACAGTGCAATCGTATTGTGCACACGCCGCAGTACGACTGCCGTATCAAACGGCCTCGTAAAATAATCCGTGGCTCCGAGTTCGTACGCCTTTCCTATACTTGCCTCCGATGTTTCTGCCGAGATACAGATAACCGGCAGTGAATCAAGCCACTGCTTTTCTTCCATGACCTTTAGAACTTCATATCCATTTATCACCGGCATATTCAGATCAAGCAGCACGATCTGATACGTTTCCCACTTCTTTTCCAGGATCTCGATCGCTTCCTGCCCGTCTTTCGCCATGTCGATCTCGTATGTTTTTTCAAGCATGGCTGCCAGGATCTCTCTGTTTATTTCCGAATCATCTACTATCAAAATTTTCTGCATTCTTCATTTTCCCTCTTAAAAGAATACCCTGTACTGAACATTTTCCACGTCTTTTCAAAACTTTTCAAAAAAAAAACAGTTCACCCCCCCCGAACTGTTCCCGCTTCTTCAATGTCCATATAAAAGATATCACAATTTTCCTGTCATCTAGTAAAGCGGACATCGGACATTCACAATCCGCTTCGCTATATCTCCGCTTTTCGGCTGCCAGAGTTATAAAATACCGTCTCCGGCACCATTATTTTCTTATTATACTATGTTTTTTATCTCACGTCCAGCTATTAAAACTTTTCCTGTAACCTTTCTTTTAAAAGAGTATTTCGTTTCGTCACCGTCACATTCCGCACGGCATAGGAAAGTGCCTTGCGTGTTCCGACCAGTACGAGGATTTTTTTCGCACGGGTGATTCCTGTATAGATCAGATTTCTCTGAAGCATCACAAAATGATTCATCAGCACCGGCATCACGACGATCGGATATTCCGATCCCTGTGCTTTATGGATTGTTGTTGCATAGGCAAGTGTCAGTTCATCCAGTTCTGTGACATCATACTCTACGATGCGTCCGTCGAAATTCACTTTCAGATTTCGGGCTGCCACATCCACCGCATCGATCATCCCGATATCGCCGTTAAACACTTCTTTGTCATAATTGTTGCGAATCTGCATCACTTTGTCGTTTACGCGAAATACAAAACCGCCTCTTCGCAGTCCTTCGCCCTGCGGATTGAGAGTCTCCTGAAGAATCGTATTTAAATTGGCAGCTCCGACAATTCCTTTCTGCATCGGCGTGAGCACCTGAATCTGAGACGGCGGCATCTGATAATAACGCGACAGCTTATTTTTCACCAGACGCATGACCTCGTCTGCTGCCTCCTGCGGATCTTCTTTCTGCACAAAAAAGAAGTCCGTATCCTTCCCGTTGGAAATATCCGGCATTTTGCCCTCGTTGATCCGATGTGCATTCATAATGATACGGCTGCTCTGTGCCTGTCGGAAAATCCTGGTCAGACGGATCACAGGCACTGTTTCAGAATCAATGATATCACGCAGCACGTTTCCGGCTCCGACAGACGGCAGCTGATCGATATCTCCGACCAAAATCAGACGCATCCCCTGCGGAATCGCCTTTAAAAGTGCATTCATTAAAACGATATCTATCATCGAACATTCGTCAACGATCAGTACGTCCCCTTCCAGCGGATTTTCTTCGTTTTTGAGATATCCTTCCGGAGGCTGACATTCCAGAAGACGATGGATTGTTTTCGCTTCTAGGCCGGTGGCCTCTGTCATACGTTTTGCCGCACGCCCTGTCGGTGCCGCAAGCAGAATCTTAAGTCCGAATGCACGATATGCTGCAATGATCCCCTGTGTGGTCGTTGTCTTTCCGGTTCCAGGTCCTCCGGTCAGCACCATAACTTTGGAAACCGCTGCTTTGCGAATCGCATCTGCCTGAACCTCATCATACTCCATATGCACCTTTTCCTGAATCTTCTCCACATCAATCGACAAATCCGGATTGCCTGTTTTTTCTTTCGCCGTCTCCAGTGCAGTCCACAGACGATCCGCCGCCGGAGCTGCCAGCAGCCTTTTTAATTTTCCTGCCACACCGGTCTCCGCATAATAAAACGGCGGCAGATAAATAGCTTCGGTTATTTGAGGTTCTGCCAATTTCCATTCCGGTTGTTCAAGGTCTGCAGGCATTTCATGTTTTCGCTGCTCTTTCGGAATTTCCACTTTCTGTAAGATCAGATCGTGATCCGCCAGCATCTGATCCAGCGTCATCACAACACAGCCCTCCTCTGCTTCCAGAAGCTCTGCTGCCGTTTTGATCAGCTGTTCCTTCGTTGCATAGACATGTCCCTGATCCGCCAGATTGCTTAATGTATACATAATACCGCTTCGAAGACGCACAAAGGCTTCTTTTCCAAATCCCAGCTTCTGTGCAATCCCATCCGCTGTTTTAAAGCCGATCCCCCAGATATCATCTGCCAGCCGAAATGGATTTTCCCGGACCTTATTGACACTTTCATTGCCGTATTGCTTGTAGATCTTTGCTGCAAAGGAAGTGCTAACCCCATGATCCTGCAAAAACAGCATAACATTTTTAATCTCTTTTTGCTTTTCCCAGCTCTCTGCAATCTTTCGGATACGCTTTTCTCCGATTCCCTCCACTTCCCTCAGCCGGAAGACATCGGTCTCAATCACAGCGATCGTCTCTGTTCCGAACTTCTGCACAATCCGTTTTGCATATTTGGGACCAACCCCTTTAATCAGCCCAGAACCCAAATATTTTTCAATGCCAAAAACAGTCGCCGGCATCGTCTCTTCCCAGGTCTTTGCCTGAAACTGTCTGCCATAGCGACTGTCCATTTTCCAGTTTCCGTCGATCAGAAGCACCGAACCAACATTGACATCCAGAAGACTGCCGACTACCGTCACCAGATCCTGATAATTTTTCACCGCACACTTCAGAACTGTATAGCCGTTGTCCGGATTCTGGTAAGTGATCCGCTCCACCACCGCACGCAGTTTAAAAGTACTGCGTTTCCGGACTGCCGGTGCGGTGTTTTGTGCCTGTTCACTCGGTTCTGTTTTTGCCGAATCGACTCCTCTGTTATTTTCTTTATCTTTGCCCTGTTTTTTGTATACAGGATTTCCCATTTTCTCGAAAACCTGCTGGTTCATCCGGCAGTCATTTAATGCCCGATGTGCCCCTTCTGCCGAAATCCCGTAGTATTCTGCCAGATCCGTCAGCCTGTGATGCTCCAAATTCGGAAGCTCCCTTCTCGCCATCTGCAATGTATCAATATAATCATTTGCCAGCGACCGTTCAAAATACTTTTCCACATCACGATAAAGAAAATTCATGTCAAATCGGGCAATGTTATGTCCGACCAACACGAATCCTTCAATAAACTCCAGAAATTCTTCCAGAACCTGTTCAAAAAACGGTGCTTCCGCAACCATATCATCCGTAATGCCATTTACACGGCTGGCTCCATAAGGAATCCTTCGTTTCGGATTCACCAGCGTACTGAACTCATCCGTAACCTTGCCGTGCTCCACCTTCACTGCAGAAATCTCAACCACTTCGTCCGTCTTAGGCGAAATCCCGGTCGTCTCCAGATCAAAGACCACATAATCCGCAACATAAGTGTTTAATAAATTTCCGCCCGCTTTTGCCATCATCCGCTCCTTTGTTATCTCATCGGACAGGAAGAACGAACCGTCGGTGCTTCCTCCCCGGAAATATAGCGTGCGTTAAACTCCATCGAAATCTCACGCAGCTCCTTTTTTCCATCAATATAATCCTGATACATCTCCACAATCCCGGAACTGCATCCATCACAGGAAGCATCAATATTGCCCAGAGATTCTGCCACGATCTGCTCACGTTCTTCCCTTGTCGTGTCCTTTATCAAATATTTTACCATCGTTATTCACTCCATTGTTGCGATTCTATATAGAAAAATGACCGCCCCATGCCTGAGAAACTAGGGCGATCATAAGCCTTTAACAATCAGGCGAACCGTCATCGGCAACACCTTTTATGCATTTATAATAGCATTTCTATTCTTTTATGTCAAATATATTTTTATATGTTCTCTTTTTATTATTCACAAACAATAGAAATGAATCTTGTGAAATCAGATAAAGTACTCGATATTTCTCTCTTCTTTCATCTGGAAGATCTCATACACTTTATCTCGCATCAGTAGGAAATCATCTGATGTACGGTCTCTGTCTTTCGGCAGTGTGACTTTCATGATGCTCTTGACCTTGCCTGGATTGGCTGACATGATCACGATGCGGTCTGCAAGGAAAATAGCTTCTTCGATATCATGTGTAACGAACACGACGGTTTTGTCTGTCTCATGTGCGATCTTCAGAACATCTTTCTGAAGTTTCATTCTGGTGATCGCATCCAGTGCCCCGAACGGCTCATCCATAAACAGGATTTCCGGCTCGACCGCCAGTGCTCTGGCGATCGCTACCCTCTGCTGCATACCGCCGGAAAGCTGTGCCGGACGTTTCTTTGCCGCTTCTTTTAAGCCAACCATTTCCAGGTAATGATCTGTGATCTTCTTTTTTTCTTCTCTGCCAAGTTTCTTTGTTTCCAGTCCAAGCTCTACATTTTTCTGCACGCTTCTCCATGGCAGGAGTCCATAGTTCTGAAAAATGGTGACATATTTCATGGACGGTTTTTCTACGGTCTTGCCGTCGATTTTGATCTCTCCGGATGAAGGTTTTAAAAATCCGGCCATCGCATTGAGCAGTGTGGATTTTCCGCAGCCGGACGGTCCGAGCAGGCAGATAAATTCTCCTTTTTCCACCTGAAGGGAAACATCATTTAAAATAGTGTGCTGTTCTTTGTTTTCCTCGAAGGAAATGCTCACATTTGATACGTCTATATACATTTCTCTACACTCCAAATCCAATTTTTGTGCTGATCGCTTTTTCTTCGAAACGTAACAAGCCATCTAAGATAAATCCGATCACTCCGATTGTGATCATGGTTGCCAGAAGTGCATCAAAACGCATGCAGTTTTTGCTGTCCATGATCAGAAATCCAAGTCCGGACTGTGCACCTACCATCTCTCCTGAAACCAGAAAAATCCAGGATGTTCCAAGTGCCAGGCGAAGTGCATTTGCAATCTGTGTAAAAATCGCCGGAAATACAATGCCAAATAATGTCTTTACTTTTCCAACTCCGAAGCTGTTGGCGATTTTATAATAAATTCCATCTACATGCTGTACCGCCGCTACAACGGAGAGCAGAATCGGGAAGAATCCAGCTATAAAGATGATCACGATCGCAGGCACATCACCGATTCCGAACCAGAATACGATAAACGGCAGGAATGCTACCGGTGCAATCGGACGGATGATCTGAAGGATCGGGTTGATAAACTGAAATACTTTCGGAAGGCTTCCAAGGATCAGTCCCAGCAGGATCGCAGATACGGCTGCAAGCACATAGCCGGTCGCAAAACGTAGCAGGCTGATCCGGATATGTCCCGGTAAGGTAACGTGGGAAGTACTTCCTTCCAGTCCCTGTGTAAACAATTTAACAAATTCCTCTCCGACTTTGACCGGAGACGGAAACAGTGTTGCATTCGCGTTTGTCACTGTGCAGGCGATCTGCCATACCAGAAGTACAACTGCAAATGACACGATAACTCTGATACCTTTTTTCCACATAATATTGTTTCCTCGCTTTTTCTTTCAAGTCGAATTTCAAGACGCACCGTTCTTTTCCATACGCTATTTTAATCAGATTCGCTGCTTTCAGGCTGATATACGAAGTCTTCATAAGACGGCGGATTTTTGTTGATTCCGTACTTCTTCATTCGTTCTGTCAGCTGTTCGTAATCGGATTTTGTGATCTGCAGATTGTCATAATGAATCCACTGCATGGAAACTTCCAGCGTCTTTTCATTCTGTCCAAGATAAGCTTCTGCAAGTGTTTTTGCCGTTGTTTCGTCGAGCCTGTTTCCGGCCTCTTCGTATCCGGCAACCAGTTTATCAACGGCTTCCTTGTTTTTTTCAAGAAAGCTTCCATTCATAACGAGGGCACAGCAGATGGAATTCTGCCACAGCTGTGTGGAATCATAAAGCACATGGCCGTAATCCTGCACCACTGCCTGTGCTCCGAACGGTTCTGCAACGCAATATCCATCAATTGCACCGCTTGCCAGGGAAGACGGCATTTCTGCCGGTGCAAGCTGGACAACCTTTACATCGTCAATCGACATTCCCGCATCAGAAAGCATATCGTTCAGTAAAATATTGTGGGAAGACTGATTAGATGGAATGGCAAAGGTTTTGCCTTTCAGATCTTCTACTTTTGTGATGTCATTGGAAACGATCACCACATTTCCATCTTTATGTCCCAGTGCCACTGCTTTGAGATCCAGTCCGTTACTGACGGCTGCCATCGCAAGTTCTGCCAGCACGGACGCTCCGTTGATCCTTCCGGAATTTAATGCATCCATCAGATCGGTCCAGGAACTGAATTTCTGAAGCTGTATCTGCAGAGTGCTGTTTTCGTCTGCATCAAGCAATTCTTTTTCTTCAAAGACAGCCAGTGCATGTGTGATCGGAAGGTAGCCGATCGTGATGATCTGCTTCTTTCCGTCTGCGGTATATTTTGCCTCGGATCTGCCGCATCCTGAGGAGAAAACTGTCAGAAGCGTCAGGACAAGCAGCATGCACAGGCTTTTTCTGATTTTATATTTTCTCATAAGTACTCCTATGTCTGTTTTCGGGCAGCTATTTAAATCAAACGCTCATGGCATTTTTTTAAATGTTATCTGGATTTTTCTGTACTTTATCGTTTCGCAATTTTTGATCAGATTCCAAGCTGTCTGCGTTTTTCTTTCATATCAGCTACCATTTTCTCACCGAGTGATACCGGATCCACATCTACCACCATGGAAGAATGCAGCGTTTCTTTTGTTCCTTCTTTCAAAAATTCGATGACTTTTGAAGAACCGTGGATCGGTGCTTCCACACAGTGGTAAGAACTGATTCCGTTCAGGCGGAAGCCAAGTGCCGCATCAATTCCTTTTTCATTTGACCACTCCGGTGATGCAAAAGCGAACGGCATTTCGTACATTTCTTTTCCGAATGCATTTGCAATGCCTGCAAAGATTCCGGATGATCTGGTGTTGTCGATACATTCTCCGACATGCCATACCGGAGGCATATCCGGTTTGAGAAATTCTCTTAAGCCTTCTCCTGCCTTACTGTAAGCAAACTCGGAAGTCTGGCAATAACCCATTTTCATCAGCGGGAAGGATGCACATCCGTTTGTGATAATCAGAACGTTATTTTTCAGAAGTACATCACAGACATCAAGGATCGCTTTTTCGTAGAGTACTTTCGGATTGTTGCATCCGACCATATTTACCACACCAAGGATTTTGCCCTCTCGGATTGCATCTGCAATCGGCTCCAGACTGCCGTATTTTTTACACAGATATTCTACGGAAAATCCAACTTCTGCCTCTACTTCATATTTCGGAATAAATACCGGCACACCTTTTCGTGCCTCAAAACTTTCGATTGCACGCTCTACGATACGTTCTGCAATCTTTTTTGTCTCCGCGATATTCGAATGATGATGGTCGTATCCGATATGTTCTGCTCCCGGAAGTCTCGCAGAATCGTGTGTCGTGACAACTGTTGTCTTGAAACATTTTGCAACATCCATGATCGCCGGATAAACTTCCTGCACATCTGCTACCCAAAGATCCAGTGCTCCGGTTCCAAGCACCAGTTCTGCACTGACTGCATTGGACAGTGGGATAACGCCCTCATAACGGTACATAGAAGAAAGTCCGGAACAGCAGATGCCGTAAAACTGAATGCCCTTTGCTCCTTTTTCTTTCGCAAGTTTCTGAAATTTCTCGCTCTGTCCAGCCTTTACGATCTCTTTTACCAGAATCGGCAGATGTCCGTGAACTGCGATATTTACATAGCCTTTTTTCAATGCTCCGACGTTTACCTTGGAAGTCACACGGTCACCGACTCCAAGCAGTGCATCGGTTGCGATCGATGTAGAAACAACACCGCTGAATGTAAAGGCAAGTCCGCAGCGAAGAAACTGTTTCATCACGCTCTCCCAGTCTCCGTCCGTCGCACAGCCTGTTTTGTGGTAAGCTTCAAACACTTCGTGATAAGCACTGATCGGCAGAATATCCATATCTTTCCATACTTTCTGACGCTCCGGTGCCGCACAGGCAGTGATCACTTTGTATTCATCCGGCTCTGTTCTCGATAAATCTGCAAGAAGTGCATCTGCCAGGTCGATCGCGATATTTTTGATCTGTCTGTGTTTTGTTTTGATGCCAAATGACTTTGCCATTGCAATGACTTTGTATTCTCCGATGATCGGAATATCCAGTTTGCCCTGAGCTGCCCATTTCAGCATCAGGATCAGTTCTCTTGCATGCATGCCATGCTGTGCTGCACCGGCTGCCGCACCGCGAAGCAGATTTCTCGCAACGATCAGATCTGCATCTGCACCACAGACACCTCTCGGAGATTTCGGAGTGATACGGCATGGACCCATGTTACAGATACGGCAGCAAGTACCGCTCAGTCCAAAACTGCACTGTGGCTGTTGTTTGTCAAAACGGTCAAATGCCGTATCATATCCAAGCTGCTCCATACGCAGCATCATTTCTTTGACTGCCGGGTCCGGCACATTGTCCAGCACATCCTGCTTTGTCGGAAATGTTTTGCGATAAGCTGCAACCGCCTTCATGTAATCTTCCGTGAAAACCTCCTCGTGGCTGTGTTCATACTCGGTTCCGTTTTCATCTACATGTTTGTGTGTATGGCCGCTGACCGGCACCAGAACTTTCGGAACACCGTTTTTGTCAAATCCAATGATCGCTCTGTGATTATGCGGTTCAACCTGCGTATTGATCATATCCTGTTCGTTTTTCTTTTCTTTATTGTCCATACCTGTTTTCCTTTTCTGCTTTTTGAAAATCTATCTCTATGCTTCTTCCTGAAAGTTTTTTTTCATTTTTGGGTTACTATACCACTTAATTCTTATTATGTCAATAGGTTTTATATATATTGGAAATATCGGGATAATACCGCTTTCTTCCTGTATTTCTCGAATCTCTGAAAATGATAACCTTTCATAATACAAAAAGTCCCGGCAGATTTTCATCTGCCGGGACTTCCATCTCGCATCAGGCGGATATTTAGCATCCGCCTTTCTGTTTCGTTAAACTGCTTTTTTTGCAAACCCCTTCCCCTAAAAGGATCAGCCTTCGATTGCAATGGTCTTTTTCTGTTCTACTGCCGGTTTTGCTTCTTTCTTTGGAACAAACAGGGTCAGGATACCATGTTTGAACTCAGCCTTGATATCGGCCTGTTCTACATCTTCACCAACATAAAAGCTTCTGCTGCACGCTCCCGCATAACGTTCTTTGCGGATATAATGACCGGTTTCTTTTTCTTTCTCATCTTTGTCCAGACCTTTTTCTGCACTGATGGTCAGATAACCATTTTCAAGCGTAGCCTGAACTTCATCTTTTGTGAATCCCGGAAGATCTACAACCAGCTCATAACCATTATCTGTTTCTTTGATATCAGTTTTCATTACATGGCTGGCTTTACGTCCGTAAAGTTTCTTCTCAACGTTCTTCATATCTTTATCGTAATAAAATGGGAAATCACCAAAAAAGTCATCAAATAAATTTTCTCCAAAAATACTCGGCATCAACATAAGTCATCTCTCCTTTTTCTAATTGCAGTAACCTTTTCGCATTCCGGGTACTTCGACCTGTACCGAACAGTTACATTTACTTTTCATTTCGCTTATCAGGACTCAGGAGGTTTTGGATTTTCGGGAACCTCTTTTTCTTATTTCCTGTTCCCTTTCTCCTCTTCCTTTGTTCTATCTGTACTATAGCACGCAATGTTAGC
>OGZG01002257.1_pt1 | contig 13309 bp, 7 predicted proteins | sample 1576781 | NCBI WGS metagenome assembly OGZG01 (sample SAMEA3541502, study PRJEB24748) | human gut metagenome | biome: human gut; feature: human-associated habitat; material: faeces | place: China | collected 2012 | reverse complement strand
CCTTAAAAAAGGAGATGAGACTACTACCGCAGATAGCATTACAGTTAATGACCAACCTGCAACAGGTGATAACAAGCAATTTTCTGATGTTAGGGAGACCTCTACATATACAGTAAAGGCAACGAAAGACGACAAGCAAGTACAAGGTAGCACAACAGCTACATTCGTGGCACCTATGTATTTTGGCTTTTCAGCGGAATCAGAAGCGGCAAGTCTTAACATTAGTTCTCTTAATAAACAAGCCATAAAGACAAGCCCAAACGGCTCTTACGCATTGAATAATACTACTTCGGGGCATTATCTTTGGTTGTGTGTTCCCAATAGCATGACTATAAACAAAGTTACTTCGGGTGGATTTGATGTTCCTATGGAGGCTAGTCAAGAAGGAACTACTTCTGTAGATACATATAAATGCTATCGAAGCAGTTCAGCTATCAATGAAGGAGACATGAATATTGTAATTTCTTAATAAGAGTAGATATGGGAAAAGAGATAAACATTTACGGAATACTGAATAATGCAACACCAGATGGTGTGATTGCAAAGGCTTCTCAGATTAAAGATGACACTGAAAACAAGAAGCAGTCGGAAATTAATGCAGATTATAAAAAGAGGTTGGTAAAACTTGAAGAAGGTGGCGGCAGTGGAGGAACTGATAATTATAATGACTTAAGTAATAAACCACAAATCGGTGGAGTAGAATTGTCAGGGGACAAGAGTGCTGAGGAACTTGGATTGCAGCCTTCTGGAGATTATGCTACCAAATCAGAAATTTCTGATATGGAGACAAAATCTAACGCAGCAAATACTTATGCTACTAAAGAAGAATTAGAAAGAGCTACTCCATATATTGGAGAAAATGGTAACTGGTTTGTTGGTGGAGAGGATACGGGAAAACCGGCTCAAGGGGAAAGTGGTGTAAGTCTGGGTGAAATAGCTCTTGTCCAGGAAATCGGTACTGGAACTGGTTCAGAAAACAAAGTTATTTCTCAAAAAGTTGTATCCGCTAAACTTTTTGAGTTAGAGAATCATGATGGAAAAATCATATTAGACAATGCCTTTCTTACAAATGTTCAAGCAATAGGTGAAGGTTCCGTTCCATCTATTGTTACAAAAAATGGGTATTATACGACTGATGGTAAATATTTTGAAAACTCAAGTTTTACCACGAAAATATTCGAAGTAGAACCAAATTCATTTTATAGCATTAAAGTTGCACTGCCAGGAGGATCAACTGTAGCTACTGTCGTATTTTTTGATTCAGATGAAAATGTAATAAGTGCAATTCGTCAAGCAGTTTCAGACAGGCTTATAAAGCCAAGTGGGGCATTTAAGATTGGATTGGTCGGCTCTGGAGCTGGAGACTCGATAAGTATAAAAAAATATGAATCTGTAACAGTTGATAAAATAGCGGATGGTGCTATTACAACTGATAAAATTAGAAACAAATCTGTTACGTCCGAAAAGATTGGAAATGGTGCCGTTACAGAAAATAAAATTTCTTTTGCAAATTCCAAGAATAAATTCAATCCCAATGATAGTGATGTTATGCTTGGGTATTATCAGGCAGATAAAGAGCCGGACCCGTCAGAGTCATATAATTTAACTGGTTATATGCCTGTCAAAGAAGGGGGTAATTATGTATCTTCTAAGGATGGTCAGTTATTATCTCCTAGATTTATTACATTTTTCAAAAAAGACCTTTCCATACATTCTTATTTAGCTAATCCAGACGCAACAACTGATAAAATTCAGATACCGGAAGGTGTTGCGTATTCAAGAATTTCGGTAAGAAAAGCTGATTGGGAAAAATTCCAATTCGAAGAGGGAGAGGAGCCGACTGCTTACGAGCCATACAAAATGACACTGAATACGAATGTTTTACCGGAGATAGATATAGACGGTGTATCATTTACGCAAAGTGAATATATCGGCAAAAATATTTTATCTGAGGATAAAATAATAAGAGATAATACAAAGTATATCAATACAAGCAATGGTAATGTATCGACAGCTGACTCTTCAGTTTATGGATACACTGATTATATGCCTATTGATAGCAGGGGACTTGTAATAACTGGAGGTAATATTAGAGGACAAGTCATTGGGCATGCTGTATATGATTCTGATAAGCAGTATATTAGGGGAGTTAGGCAAAATTCAGTAGAGTATCAACCCGGAGATGCCTTTGTAAGATTCTCGATTGCTGATACAGAAGAGATAATGATTGAGCAATCACTTACAGCCACTACGCCGTATGAACCCTTCAAGGGAGAAAAGCAAGTAATATCTCTTGCTGCTTTGCCTAAAGAAATTCTTCCTAAGCAGGAAGAAGCTATATTAATCAATTTGCCCGACAAAATATATGCAATAGTTGGAGATACATTGCAATTGTTTTATAGGGGTATAATTCAAGCGGTTAACCCGTATAATTATAATATTGTTATTTCCTGCTCAAAGGGTAATCAATATCCAAGGTATTGGGAATATACGCCAAAGATAACAGATGTCGGAACAACAACATTGACAGTGACTTTAAAAGACGACAATCGTAATATAATCAGCACCCGAAAATGTCAATTAATCACAAAAAATGCAGTTAAGTCTCCGGAAAAGAAAATTATTGTAATGTGTTTCGGAGACAGTTTGACCTCAGGAGGAATTTGGTGTGAAGAGGCAGACAGAAGATTAACTGGAACAGGAGGAGACCCCGAAGGAAAAGCGTTTACCAATATCGAATTTGTTGGTTCAAAAAAGAAAGGGACAACGGGATATTTCGGTGTAGGAGGTTGGACATGGAAGGCTTACACTACAAAAGGAAATCTCGAATACAGGTTCCAAGTTACTAATGTTAACAGCCTTTCTTTTGGCGCAAAATACACACATAATGGTAATACATTTACCCTACTGGAAATAAATATTACTGAAGGTAGCGGAAATATATTGGCGAGAGTTGATGATTTAGAACCTGCTCCGACAGAAAGCGGAACGCTTCAAAAAATCAGTGGAGACGGAGATGATACTATCGAATTTACAAGTGTAGAGAAGAACATTTTAAACCCTTTGTGGGATTTTGAAAACAGCAAGATGACATTTATTCCTTACGCTAACGAAGTAGCAGACGGACAAATAGATGTAGTATATACTTTGCTTACGTGGAATGGGCTAACTGCAGGAAAAACAGATTTTTCCGATGTTTTAGCTGAGGTAAAGGTATTTGCTGATACCTTGCATAATGAGTTCCCTGATGCTAAATTGAAGATAGTGGGTGTTCAGATACCGAGTGTCACTGGGGGTATGGGGTCAAGCTATGGAGCTACGGGTACTGGATATGCTGATGGATACGGCATGGTCGTGACAGCATTAAATATGAACGAGGCGTATCAAGAGTTTGCCAACCGTCCAGAATACTCTGATTTTGTTGAATTTGTTCACGCTTCATCTCAAGTGGATAGTGAGTACAATATGCCGTATAAAGATACACCTGTAAATATACGTAATAAAGATGTTACGGAAAGAAGAGGAACTAATGGCGTACACCCTAAAAATGAAGGTTATTATCAATTTGCAGATGTTGTGTATAGAAATTTTGTAGCAAATTTCTGTCAGTAAAATATACTATTTATATTTGTTCAGAGGATTCATTTATGGATTCTTATTTTGCTTGAAGGAGCTGGTCGAAGTGTCGATGCAGTTCCTTCTTTTTTTGATTACTGAACGCTTGCTGAACATGAAATGAACGGCAAATGAACATCCTTTATTAAGCGTTCATTTGCCGTTCACTAAGTATTTATTAAGTGTTCACTGAATTGTTTTTTTGTCTGTTGTGTGTCCTTCAAAAATAACATTTTGTTTTTTCTTTAAAAAAGTTAATTTCAACATTTTGTTTTTACGATTTGCGATTTTTCGTTTTTTCGGTTTTAAATACGCAATGAGGTCCTGTCGTATGGATATGATCCAGATTTGCTATCGCAAAGCAAAACGACCTTTTTACCGGAGGGATGCTGGCTGAAAGAGCATACCTACCAAATAAAATCAAGTTTGTCATCAGGAGGTTTCGGAAAAACCTACAGAGCTACCTGGTATCTCCAGGACAGCCGGAAAACAATCAAGACCAAAGTAGCCGTCAAAGAATTCTTTTTAAAAAACATACAGAAACGTGATGAAAACACGTTGGATGTCATCACTCCCCTGGATCATACCGAAGAAATCAGCAAGGCTCTCCGGAAATTCATGGGTGAGGCAAACCGGATAAAGGAATTTACAGATTCCCCGCATATCGTAAATGTGTACGATGCCTTTGATGAGCATAAGACATGTTATTATGTGATGGAATACATAGAAGGATGTACACTCGAAGAGTATGTGGAACGGACCGAGTCTTGCACCTTGGACGAGAAAGAATCATTAAAAATCATATCACAGATTGCCTCGGCACTGGATATAATGCACCAAAACCACATGAATCATCTGGATGTAAAACCCTCAAACATCATGATTGACGAAGACAACGACAACCGCGCCGTATTAATTGATTTCGGTACGGCACATTTGTTTCATGAGGATGAAAAGTCGGAGACAAGCTTATTGCTGGTACGCAGTAACGGCTATACCCCTCCCGAGATACAGAGCCTGCACGACTTTTCCCCTGCCTTTGACATTTACTCCTTAGGGGCCATCCTGTATTTTATGCTGGTCGGAGATGCCCCTTCTACGACTTTTAAATTCGAAGATGAAAAATGCCCCGATGAAGTGTCAGAAACCACCTGGAATGCCATTGGCAAAGCCATAAGTTTTAATAGGGAGGAACGTCCGCAATCGATATCAGCATTTATGAAATTATTGAATCTGTGAAGACACATAAGACTCCTTCCGGAAAAGTTCAAATAGCAAAATACTTGTCGGGAAAACGTAGGTATTCCCGACAAGTATAGAATAATACCATTATATATTAACCAATTAAGACATTTACGTTCAGATTCACATTTAAAAATCCATTACCTTATCGATTTTCAATATTCTGCCACTTTCTCCATCCACCAGTTTATACTGTATCTGCCGAGTACCTCCTGTCGGATTGGCATTACTGTCTCCTTCTTTATAAATCGGGAAACGCTGACAGAAGGTGTTTTCTACAATAGCCATCTCATCATGCCCCATATATCCTTTGTTTACCTCATTATTTTCCGAGATTTCAGGCAAGTACACCTGACTTACCGATTTCCCATTATTTACAGAGTATCCGATAAGTTTTCCGTAACTTCCACTACCATCCGAAACCAAATAAACAAATACTTCCGGATAGCTGTCAACATTCAAATCTCCAATTTCAGCATTGATGACCGTATATCCGGTAATATCATGATATAAAACTTCGTTGGACACACTCAGACCGGAAGGTTGAATAATAAGACTATCCCCTTTTGTTTCTACCTTAAAGGAAATCTTGCTTCCAGGATATGTCAAATTCCTGCTGAGCCCCATCTCCTGCCTGAGAGTATCAGCCTCTTCTTTGACCGCAGTATCAGATACACCACCTTTCTCATTTTTGCTGAAAGAACAAGACATCAGCAAAGCGCACAAAACAAATGAACTTATTTTTTTCATACTTCTTTTCATTTTTTATTTATAAGATATTTCTATTCTATTTTCAATACATTGTTTACACATCAGGTTCCATTCAAATATTCATGTTTATCTTACTACATATTTGCTGAACTTCATTAATGAATCTTGACACATGAAATCCGTCACAAACGGCATGATGTACCTGAATGGAAAGAGGGATAAGATAACTGTCACCTTGCTGAAAATATTTTCCATAAGTAAAAATCGGCAACAAATAGCTCCCATCTGCAAATATATTCAGATTGAAACCTGTAAACGCAGCCCAAGGTAATGAAGATATTGGAAAAGTATTGGCAGGAGTATCCGGTTTGGCATCAATACCATAATTACAGCCAAACATCTCAATGTCCCGTTCGTAATTTGACAGAAAAGTCATCAGATCATCATCCCATTCTGTCCACAAATTGGAAAAGGTTTCATTCTCCTTATGAAAAACGGTATAGCACGGCAAAAGGGTATCCCACACTCCCAATTCCCCTTGTTCATTAATCGCAGTCCGAAACTCATCATGATTATTTACCACCTTGGTCAATACATAGATTAAAAGAGGATAAAGCTTCGTATGATTTTTATATTTAAACGCTATGATTTCAGAGATATCAATATTTACCGTAATGCTATATGTACATCGTATCTGACTGAAATAATGATCAAAATACGGTTTTCTTTTCCATGTGTCTTTATCTATAAGTTTAAACATAAGATTTTTCCCTTAAGATTCATCGCATAATTTTTATTTTACTGTCTCCACTATTTTATCAGCCAGGTAGGCAAAGCCCGTAATCACAAAAAGGAATAATGCATTAATACACAGCATTTAACTTCCTTTTTCACTTATACACTAGCCCCATGACAACAGTTTATCCGCTAAAGTACTAATAATCTTACAAAATACCTACAAAGTTCTTCAATACTTCTATTTTATCAATTCACAGTCGAACTACAAAATTTTATTCCTACAAGTTTGAATATTTAAAATAATGCTTGTATTTTAGCTGTGTATTCTATAGTATATGAATGCCTAGAATATGAAATAAACCTTAAATCCAAAAAGAATCATCCGTAATGACTAACTTGCAGTATTTATGGAAAAGACACAGTTAATAGATATCTTAGACAATTCTCCAAGTATCAAATTACTGAAGATGAGGCCTGAAAATCTGAAGTTTTTCCTCGTGTTTCTGCTTGAGATATTCGAAGAACAAACAGCGGTATCTTGGGAGTACCTCCATCAAAGATTGGTCAATCGACTAGATGAAATGGAAGAAGACGCATTGGAGGAAGAAGAACAACTTGCTACGATAGAAACGAATGAAGAAAAAGCAAAACGCTGGATACTGGACTGGGCCAACAAAGGCTTTCTCACCAACTATCAGAATGAATTAGGAGAAGTTATGTATGAACTTTCCTCTTATACAAATAAAGTATTCGACTGGATAGACAATAGTCTGAAGAAAGAAGAATATATCGGTACGGAATCTAAATTCAAATCTCTTTTTAATCAACTCAAGGAATTAGTTGAATTTACAAATGAAGACCGCAACAAACGTCTCGAATTACTGAGATATAAGAAACTGGAAATCGAGCATCAGATTCAATGTCTCGAAATGGGAGAAGATGTAAAGGTGTTCGAAGAATTTGAGATTATTCCCCGCTACAACAACCTCAACAGGATAGCCAAAGAACTACTATCCGATTTTAAAGAAGTAGACAATAATTTTAAAACCATCATCAGGCAGATCTATCAGCAACAGACAGAGAACTTGCAGAAAAAAGAAATTTTACATTATTTTTTCGATGCTTATAGTGAATTGAAAAACTCATCACAAGGAAAAAGTTTTTACGCTTTTTGGGAATTCTTACTGTCACCTCATTTACAAAAAGAATGGGACATACTGACACAAAATTTATTTGAGTCATTAAATGGCAGACAGATTAATATGGACGACTGTTTTTTAAAAGATGTCAAACTTCATTTATTCAATGCAGGACAAAGAGTATATAAGACAAATGACCGTATGGCCGAAAAACTGAGCCGTATTATCCGTCAGCATGAGCAGTCAAATGCTGAAATCACCCGACGAACAATCAACCATATCAAACAATCACTCATCAGAGTAAGCAACCAAGGAACAACTCCAAATTTAGGTTTTGAAATTGAAGAGATCGAAATCAAACTTCCGCTGGAACGACCGCTGACTCTTGAACCTAATACAGCAATAGAATATAAAGACCGACCGGTAGATGCACAGTTAAGTATAAACGATCTGAACCGATTGGAGCTACTTTATAACCCATATTATGTGGACCGTGATATACTGCGGAAATATATTGAAGAAGTATTAAGACAGAAATCTCAGACCACCCTCGGCGAAGTGATTGAACATGCTTCAGGAATCACCAAAGGACTGACGGAAGTCTTTGGATACCTTAGCGTATTAAAAGAATATTATACAGTTATAAATAAAGGAAAGACTCAAAACATTACATTCGATAAAGAGAACAGAAAACAAATTATAATACCCGAAATAATTATTATCCGAAAATGAATATATCCAATATAAAACCCTATTCAAAAGCCATCGTAAAATTACTGAAAGGCATTGTAGAATACAACGATCCAGTCTGGAACAATATTCTGATATACCAGTCTGACATTCAAAATTATCTCAGCGTAATCGGCTTGAATCTTATTGTAAAGAAAGATGAGGGATTTGCATTTGTTAAACAAGCCGTTTTGGATGACGAAAAGACCCTCAATTTGGTTACACGCCGCCAGCTTGGGTTTGAAGTATCTGTCATCCTGATCATACTGAGACAAATGCTTGAAGATTTTGAAATGAACCCTACCGATTCACAAGCAGACGAAAAATATGTCACTCCCTCACAAATAAAAGATGAGGTTGAGCTTTTTTTACCTTCCAGGTTCAACCAAATAAAATTCAAGCAAGATTTAGACAACTATATTTCAAAAGTAATTGATTTAGGTTTCCTGGTAGCCTCTAAGCAAACCGACACCGGTACAGAAACACGCTATAAGATACACCGGATTATTAAAGAAAAAATAACACTGGATGCCTTGAATGATTTCAAAAACAAACTGAATGACTATGATACAACAGATGAATCTATTTAATACGACTCCTGAAAAATCCGGGTATCGTCTCGACTACATGGAGATTTACAATTGGGGAACATTCGATAATGAAATCTATCGTATCAGCCCCCAAGGATGCAATTCACTGCTCACTGGCGCCAATGCATCGGGCAAAAGTACGCTTATAGATGCATTGCTCACTTTACTTGTACCATTGAAAAGACAACGCTTTTACAACCAGTCATCGGGTGCAGAGAAAAAAGGTGCACGTACAGAGGAGTCTTATTTCCTAGGGTATTATGGAACCCAACAGGAAGAAGGAAGTATTGGCACTACTACAATGAAGCTGCGCGACAAAAAGAGCCGTTCGGTATTATTGGCATCATTCCGTAATGCAGACCACAAGGTAATCACTTTGTTCCAAGTACGTTACTTCAGCGGTTCAGAATTAAAAGTTGTCTACGGTATTGCCAAGACAAAACTTGAAATAAAAACAGACTTTGCAGAGTTCGATACACGTGGTGATTGGCATAAGCGTTTGAATAAGTATTATAACTCAAACTCAGTAAAAAAAGTCATTGATTTTTACAATGGACCATCGGAGTATGCCTCTCAAATCCGTCTGTTATTCAATATGCGCTCCGATAACGCATTGGCCTTGTTCAATCAGATAGTAGGTGTAAAGGTACTGGATGATCTCGACAACTTTATCCGTCACCATATGCTGGATGAACAGGCTGCAGAAGCACAATATATCGAACTACACAATAACTTCCAGAATTTAATGGAAGCCAAAAACAACATCGACAAGACAAAAGAGCAAATCAACTTACTCACTTCGATTGACACGGCAGCCAGAAACCTGCAACACGTTAATCAAGAAATTCGTCAGCTGGAGCATGAGAAAGAGATAGCAGCCTATTGGTTTGCTTCACGAATTATCTTCTTGTCGGAAGAAAAAAAATCGCTCAACGAGACAACGCTTCGGATACAAAAAGAAGAACTCAACAAATTGCAAATGCAGCTGAATGCATTGAAAGAACGTTGGGCAAGAATTAAATCGGATATTGACCACGATGAAGCAGGCAGACAGATTGCAGAATTGTCTGGCCACATTAAGAATACTACAGAAGAACGAAATAGAAGAAAAGCAAAGTCGGAAGAATACAACAAACTGGCTCTCATCCTGGGTCTTCCTTCTGATCCTTTAAAAGAAGATTTCAGGCAAAACCGTGAGAAAGCTACAGTCGAAAACAGTCTGTTACAGTCGGCATTGGAAGACCTGTCCGAAAAGTTGCGTAGAGAGAAAAACACTGGTGAAGGTATTGAAAATCTTATTGAAGAGAATATCAAAAGGATTAAAGAGTTAGAAAACAACAAAAATAACATCTCAGGACGTGTATCTGAAATCCGGAACGAAATCCTGCAACATGTAGGAGCTACCCCTGAGGAAATTCCATTCATCGGTGAATTAATCCGCATTAAAAAAAGTGAGTATGAATGGGAGTCGTCTATCGAACGTATTCTTCATAATTTTGCCTTACGACTGATTGTCCCTGATAAATATTACCGGAAGGTTAATGAGTATGTCAACTCACATAATCTCAATGGCAGAATAGTGTATCAGCACTACCATGATTTCACCTCTCTCAAGGAGATGGAGGGATGGGAGAAAGATGAGAAGCGCCTGCTTCAGAAGATTGAGTTTAAGCCAGATCATCGATATACGGCCTGGATAGAGAATGAAATTTATCACAGATATAACTATGCGTGCGTAGATAGCCTGAGCGAATTCGACACCTATTCCGAAAAGGCTGTAACAAAAGAGGGGTTAATTAAATCGGTAGGGAACAAGCACGAAAAAGACGACAGGAAAGAAACACTCAGTAGAAATAACTATGTATTGGGATGGGACAATAAGGAAAAAATTACTTTCCTCCGTAACGAAGTACGACTTCTTCAGGACGAACAAAAAGAAAGCCAAGAAAAAATCAACACGATCGAAAAGCACGAAAAGAATTACAAACAACTGAAAGAATGTTGGGGTGACTTATTGAAACGTTTTGAAGATTATGAAAGCATAGACTGGATGTCTTGCGCCCAAGCAATAAGAGGATATGAGGAACAGAGAAAGGAGTTGATGGCTACAAGCAACAAAATTCAAGCACTTCAGGAACAGTTGAAAGTAGTAAATGGTGAGATAAAGAAATCTGAAGATAAAAAAGATAATACCAATATTATAATTCATGACATAGAAAAAGACCAAGAAGAACTAACTGGGAAAATATGGTCCAATCAGGAACTCATACGTCATGCAGGAGATGTAAATACAAGTCAATTAGAGCAGCAGCATCCCGAATTGCTTGGCATTCCCTTACAGCAACTGGAAAGAGAGCGTTCCGATTTCCAAAACAAACTGGAACAGTCTTTAAAAGCAAAAGATGAAATCAAGAGAAAACTGACCGAGCAAGCCCGAAAATTGACCTATGCATTAAAACACCCGGGAAAAGAATTGGCCGAGAAATACAAAGATTGGTATTCGGATGTCAGCAGTTTGCCCGATCCGGAAAATACAGAATTGATTGAAGAGTACCAGAAATTCTACGAACGACTGAAGGCAGAAGATTTGATAAGCTACGAAAAGGAATTCAATCAATACTTGCAGGAAACCATCTACAATAATGTAAACTCTTATAAAATATTCTTTGACAATTGGGAAAGAGCCATTAACAAAGCAATAGAGCATTTGAACCAATCACTTAAAGGAATTGTGTTCAATAAGGACCAAGGCACTTACATTCAACTCACAGCCATCAGAAAACCAAGTACAGAAGCTAAGGATTTCTATGACTTGCTCAGACAGGCTATTCCCAACCTGCACGAAATTGACACTACCATTGACGGGCGCCAGCATCATTTTGAGACACATATCAAGCCCTTCATGGATAAACTTGAAAACGAATTATGGCGTACCAGAGTAACCGATGTACGTTCCTGGTTTACCTATAGGGCAGAAGAATTCTATCAGACGAATGAAAAGAAATATAAGACCTACGAGAGTATGGGGCAATTGTCCGGTGGAGAAAAGGCACAGCTCACTTATACCATCCTGGGCTCAGCCATTGCCTATCAGTTTGGCTTTACCAAAAGCGGACTGGAGTCGTCTTTCCGGTTCATAGCCATTGATGAAGCTTTCAAGGCACAGGATGAGGATAAGGCCCGCTATCTGCTGGAACTCTGTAACCAATTGCACCTGCAACTTCTGGTAGTTACTCCCAGTGACAATATCCACATCGTAGAGAATTATATCTCATTTGTACATTATGTAGAGCGCCAAGGAAACAGATCCGTACTCTACAACATGCCAATTATGGAATATAAGGAAGAACATAAAAAAGCAGAACACCATGATTAACGCATCAGAAATTAAGAACAAAGCAGAGAAAAAGTATCCAAAACATTTACAGCATATTGTTGCTGGCATTCCCTTCGAAAGAATCGTAATTCCATGTGACAAAACGCCCAGCAATGATTTCTCAACCTTCCAAAAGGAAATAGCAGATCTCACCGCCGCATCAAAGGAAAAGCGGGGCTACGGATATACAATCAACTGGAAAACAGCAAAGCACAAAGTACTGGCAAAACAAGGGTTGCCTCAAGAGATTTCTTTTGACACAGAAAGTGATTTGCTGAAATTCATCAGAAAAGAGTCGGAAGTACAACAATTCAGAAAAGATATCTGTGAACTCCTGACAGCCTTTCCTATCCTGATGGAATGGGCAAAAAAATATCCTCTTAAAATAGTGGCAAACTCCCCTGAATGGCCTGATTTGCTGAAAGTCTTGGCTTATTTCAGTCAGACTCCGCAGCCCAATCTGTACATTCGTGAACTGCCGATTATGGTTCACACCAAATTTGTGGAACAGCACAAGGATATACTTAAAGAATTGCTGGACATTCTTATTTCCGATTATGTGAAGAAAGATGAAAAACGTTTTGAAGCTCGTTATAATTTAAAATACGATGAAGAGTTAATCCGCATTCGTTTTTTGGATGAGGCACTCTCCCACCGTTTGGGAGCTGGTCTGAAAGACATCAGCCTCACTGCTAGTGAGTTTTGTGCCCTAAATTGGGACGTTGAATCTGTATTCATTGCGGAAAACAAGGTAAATTTTCTTACTTTTCCACCCGTTAAAAATGCTATCATCATTTGGGGGCATGGATATGGAGTAGCTAATCTGAGAAATTCGGTTTTCCTTCCACACACCCGACTATATTATTGGGGAGACCTAGATGCACAAGGATTCGAAATTCTCTCACAGTTCAGAGGTTATTTTCCGCATACACAAAGTCTGATGATGGACAGTAAGACATTTAAACTTTTCTTTGAGAATGACGAAGGGACTAAAAGCAATGTATCGATTGATTTAAACCTGACAGAGGAGGAGCAGATAACTTATCAAACAATTAAAAGCCACAACTGGAGATTGGAACAGGAAAAGATTCCACAAAGTTACGTAATAAAATCTTACAACTACATGCTCCCCCGTATGCAAGATCTCGATGTGGAAGAAGGTTGGATTC
>OGZG01002253.1_pt1 | contig 13332 bp, 8 predicted proteins | sample 1576781 | NCBI WGS metagenome assembly OGZG01 (sample SAMEA3541502, study PRJEB24748) | human gut metagenome | biome: human gut; feature: human-associated habitat; material: faeces | place: China | collected 2012 | reverse complement strand
GCGGGCAGCAACCGGGCGAAATACTGCCCCGATTGCGCGGCAAAGATACGCCGCACCCCGCAGCGAAACGCCGCTGGCCCCGGTGCGGCAGGCCGGGCTGGACGCGGAGCAGCTGCGCAAAGAACAGCAGCTGCTGCTGGACTACGCCCGGATGGCAGTGACCGAGGAAAATGTGGGTCTGCTGGCAAAACAGGCCCTTGCCGCCCGCAGTGCGGTGGCCGCTTCCACGCTGGCGGAGGAATACCCCCGCGATTTTGCCCGCATCATCGGCCTGCACACCTACTCGCAGTCGCCGCGCCGGGCTTACGATATCACCCTTACCGGAAACTGGGTCGAACGGGGCGGCTTCCGGTTTGAAGAGTTTATTCTGACACCCCGCAGGGAGGACGCTGACCATGGCCGAACCGAATAAAATGCTGGAAGAGACCGCAAACTATCTGCTCAACCACTGCTTTGTGCTGGGCGGCGTGGAGGATCAGCGGGCAAAATACCTCTATGTGCAGGATCATCTGCCCGAGGTGCGGGCCGTGTTCGCGCCGCTGGGCTATGCGGTAACGCTTTACCCGGCTCCGCTGCAGGCTGCGGCGCTGGTCAACGAGCATGAGGGCAGTCAGGCCCGGCTGCTGAAATACGAGAGCATCCTGCTGCTGGTGCTCCGCCTGCTCTACCTGCAAAAGCGGGAGAGCCTTGCCGCCAGCGCCGATCAGGTGCTGGTCACGGTGGAAGAGGTGCAGACGGAGCTGCAGAAGATGAACCTGCCCCGGCGGCTGGACCAGCGCACGCTGGAGGAGCTGATGCGCACCCTGCGCAGGTATAATCTGGCCCGCCCGGTGGGGCGGCTGACCGGTCTGGACAGCCGCATCGAGGTGTTTCCCACCGTGCTGCTGGCCCTGCCGGACGCAGACCTTGCCGATGCCGCCGCCGAGAGCAGCCGCACCAGGGAAGAGCTGGCCCTCTACGAGCGGCCTGACGGAGATGCCAGCGGGGAGGAAGAAGAATGATCGAATTAAAGCGCCTGAAGCTCATCAACTGGCACAACTTTGAAAATGTCACCTTCGATTGTGCCCGTCTGACTTATATGATCGGTGTCAACGCGGTGGGCAAGACCACCATTCTGGATGCCATCCGCTACTGCCTGACCACCAACCGCAATTTCAATGCCCTGGGCAATAAAAAGAGCGGCCGCACCCTGCAGGGCTCTGTCCACGCCAAGCAGCGCGGTGAGAACGCCTACCGCCGCCCGGGCCGCACGGTGGCATATATCGGAGCCGAGTTCTGGGATACCGTCAAGCGGACAAACTTTGTCATCGCTGTCCGGGTGGAATCCGAGGGCCCCATGCAGGAGCTCCACCCCGGCGACCAGACCTGGTACATCTCTGAGGACGGCATCACGCTGGAAAAGCTGCCCTTCCTTGATCCGCGCACCGGTGCCCCCAGCGCCAAGGAGGACTTCAAGCCCGCCGTGGGCCGCCTGTCCTACACCCGCAGCCCCAGCGAGGCCCGGGACCGCATCTGCCGCGCGCTGGGTATTGGCCGCGCCTCCAGCCCGCTGGGCAAAAAGTTCAACGAAGTGTTCCAGATGGGCACCAGCATGGACGAGATCCCCAATTTCCGGGAGTTTCTGTACCAGTACATCCTGCCCCAACCGGAGCTGGATCTGGAAGCGCTGCAGGGCGACCGGGTGGAGCTGGAAAACCTCCACGCCGTTCTGGCCGAGGCCCAGACCCGTGCCGCCGCGCTGGAACAGATCGTGGCGTATGGCCGGGAAGCTGCTGCCAAAGAAACGGATGCTCTTGTCAACCGGGGGGCGGCCCTGCTGGCCCGCGCCGAAGCGGATGCCGGTGAGGATGCCTCCTGGCAGAGCCATCTGGACGCAGGCCGCCGCCAGCTGGCCGACCTGAACGCAAAATACGAGGCCGCCAAGAACGCCGAAGCCGAAGCCCGCCGGGCCTATCTGGCGGCCCACGGTGCGGCCGGTGACAGCGGCGCGGGCCGGGCGCTGGATGCCCTGACCGAGGAGCTGGCCCGGAAAAAGAGTGCACTGGATGCAGCAGCCCGGACAAGGAACGGTCTGGAAGCGACGGCAGATACCATCACCGGCCTGCTGACTCAGCTGAACCGCAGCGGCTTTGCGGTGGAGAAGGAGCTCTGGCCCCAGCGCCTGACAGCGGAACATCTTCCCGCCCTGACCGAGGCGCTGGCCCGCATCGAAAAGCCGCTGGAAGAGCAGTATTTCGCTGCCCGGCAGGCTTCGGCGGATCTGGCAAAAGAGCAGGAGGGCCTGCGGGCCGAGCTGAACGCCGTGTCCGGCGGCAAGTGGGTCTACCCCCACGGCGATGCCGCCACCAAAGTGCGGGATGCCGTGAACGCCGAGCTGAAAAGCCGCGGCATGACAGCGGATGCGAAGATCTTCTGTGAGCTGCTGACCGTGGCCGATGAGAGCTGGCAGGACTGTGTGGAAGCCTGCCTGGGTGACCGCCGGTTCGATATCCTTGTGCCGCCTGCCCACTACGCCGCCGCCAAGAGCGCCTTTGTGGCGCTGGGCGACCGGGTGGGGCCCATCAGCCTGTTGGATACCCCGGGCATCCGCAAGGCGGACCGCCATGCGGAGACAGCCCCCGCCGACAGCCTTGCCGCCCAGGTCACCAGCGAGAACCCGCTGGCCGCACAGTATGCGGACACCATCCTGCGCCGCATCGTCTGCTGCGACACCCCCGATACGCTGGAGCATTTCCCCGACAGCGCCACCCGGGACCTGCTGCGCCACCATCCCTTCCGGCTGGAACGCCTGCGCAGGCCCCAGCGCTATATCGGCCTGGATGCCCGCAGGGAGCGTGCCGAAGCGCTGGAAGCACAGCTTGCCGCTCAGGCCGACCGCTGCCGCGAAGCCGCCCAGACCGAAAAGACCCTGAAATCTGCCTACGACCAGTACCAGAACGTCCTGCGGGGCCATGCGCTGGAACAGCTGGCCGAACTCTGGGCCAGCCGGGCCGCACTGGATGCCGCCCGTGCCGACTACGCCGCGCAGGAGCAGAAGCTGGCCGACTGCCGCGAGAACCCCATGCTGCAGCAGCTCTACCGCGAGGAAGAAGCCCGGGAAGCTGCGTGGGAGACCGCCCGCAAGGCCGTGGAGCAGGTGGGTGGCGATATCCGCGTCTGCGAAAAGCAGATCGCATCCTGTGAGGCGGAGCAGGGCAAGGCGGTGGAGACCGCTGCACAGAGCAGGGAGGCGGCAGAGGCATTCTTTGCACAGCACCCGCTGCTGGAGCCTCTGGCACAGGAACGCAAAAAGGGCCTGATGACGGGCGGGCGCACGGCCCGTGCCGCCGCGCAGACTGCCGAAAAGGCACAGACCAGGCTGGACGATACCCTGCGATCTTATCTCACTTCCACGCTGGAACCCGCCCAGAGGGATTACAACGAGCACTACGTCTGCGATTATCCGCTGGGTCTGGCCGGGGTGGAGCAGTACCGCGCCCAGCACGAAAGCCTTGTGCGCATCGACTTGGAACGCTACGCCGCCCGGCTGGAGCAGGCACAGCGGGACTGCAAGGACCGCTTCCGCAAGGACATTTTGTTCCGCATGAAGGATGATATCTTCAACGCCCGCCGCCAGTTCCGGGAGCTGAACAAGGTGATGGAGCAGCTGACCTACGGCGAGGAAGTCTACCGCTTTGAGCTGGAACCCAGCCGTGACCCCCAGCTGGCCGCCTTCTATCAGGTCATTGTGGACAAGGGCAACCAGCAGATGACCGACGGCGACTCGCTGGACAACCTTGCCGCCACCGCCGACCCCGTCTACGAGCGGCAGGTGGACGCGCTGATGGAAAAGATCATGGCCGATGTGGACGAGAACACCCGGGCCCGGCAGGAGGGCCGCACCACATCCGGTGCCACCCTCTCGGATTATGTGGACTACCGTACCTATCTGGACTATGACATCAAGGTGACCAACACCGTCTCGGGCCAGCAGGCCTATCTTTCCCGCGTCAGCCGCGATTCCTCCGGCGGCGAAAACCAGGCTCCCTTCTATGTGGCCATCTGCGCCAGCCTGCTGCAGATCTACCAGAAGAGCGAGAACAGCATCCGCCTTGTCCTGCTGGACGAGGCCTTCAGCAAGATGACCAGTGACCGCATCCGCCCCATGATGGAGCTGTTCCGCCGCCTGCAGCTGCAGGTGCTGCTCATCTCCACCGTGGAAAAGAGCACGGCCATCCAGCCCTACTGCGACATTACCTATTCCATCGTGCGCCACGGCGATGCCAACGCCATTGCGCCGTTCTACCGGGCCGGCACCCTTGCCGATGCCCCGGAAAAGGAGACTGAATATGAATAACACCCTTGCAAACATCTGGCTCTTTGCCACCCACTGGACCAAGCTGGATGCTTTTGATACCGAGGAAGAGCTCAACGATGAACTGGAGCTGCTCCAGCGCCAGAGCCTGCCCACCAAAGTCCGTCAGGTCACGGACAAGGAAGGCAGGGAACAGTTCCTCCTTTACGTCAAACAGGCCGACCGCGATTATGCCCGCTACTGTACCGGCTGGCGGCCCGGCGGAATGATGTAAAGAAAGCCTTGACATAAAAAATAAACTTTGGTATACTCTTTTTTGCTCATCGGAGGGCTGTTTCAACGTAATTGAAAGGCCGGATAAGATGTCGCAGTTCGTGTTCCCCGGAGGCTGAGAATGGCCGTAGCATCTCAGCAGACAAGGGGAAACACCGGAGCTGCGAAACTTATCCGGCCTTTTTTGTATGTTCTGATCGAAAGGAGAAATCATGTCAAAGAATATGATCCAATTGTCCGACCACTTTGATTATTCCCGGCTGATCCGGTTTGTATTGCCCTGCATCGGCACCATGCTGTTTACTTCCATTTACGGCATTGTGGACGGCCTGTGCGTCTCAAACTTTGTGGGCAAAACGGCCTTTGCGGCAGTCAACCTCATCATGCCCGTGCCCATGCTGGTGGGTACCGTGGGCTTTATGCTGGGCACCGGCGGCAGCGCCATCGTAGGCATCACGCTGGGCGAGGGCGACAATGCAAAAGCTGACCGCTACTTCAGCCTGTTCATGTCAACGGCGCTGATCGCTGGCATCGTGCTGTCCGTGCTGGGGATGCTGCTGCTCCGGCCGGTGGCCCTGATGCTGGGTGCAGAAGGCGAGATGCTGGACTACGCCCTGCGCTATGGCCGGGTGCTGATGCTCAGCCTGCCCACCTTTATCCTGCAGAATATGTTCCAGAGCTTTTTTGTCACCGCCGAAAAGCCGCATCTGGGCTTTTATTTCACGGTGGGCGCGGGCTGCACCAACATGGTGCTGGACGTGCTGTTGGTGGGCATCCTGCACTGGAGCGTGGAGGGTGCCGCCATTGCCACCATGCTCAGCCAGGTGGTGGGCGGCCTGCTGCCGGTGTTCTACTTCCTCAACCGGAAAAACACCAGCCGCATCCACCTGTGCCGTCCCCGCTTTGAGGGCAAAGTTCTGCTGAATGCCTGCATCAACGGCTCCTCTGAGCTGATGACCAACCTTTCCATGTCGCTGGTGAACATCCTGTACAACTATCAGCTGCTCCGCTTTGCGGGCGAGGATGGCGTGGCCGCCTATGGTGTGATCATGTACGCATCCTTCCTGTTTGTGGCGGTGTTTGTGGGCTACGCCGTGGGCAGTGCGCCCATCGTCAGCTACCACTATGGTGCCAATAACCGCAAGGAGGTCAACAACCTCTACCGCAAGAGCCTGAAGCTCATCGGCGTGGTTGCAGTGGGAATGACCATCGGCTCCATGTTCATCATCCCCCATGTGGCCCGCTTCTTTGTGGGCTATGATGAAAACCTGCTCATTCTGACCACCCGGGCCTTCCGGCTCTATGGCCTGAGCTTCCTCATCATGGGCTTCAACGTCTATGCGTCCTCCTTCTTCACGGCCCTGGGCGACGGTGTGACCAGTGCGCTCATCTCGTTCCTGCGCACCCTGCTGTTTCAGGTGGCGGCGGTTCTGCTGCTTCCGCTCCTGCTGGGCATTGATGGCATCTGGCTGGCCGTGACAGCCGCCGAGCTGGCCGCTTTGCTGGTCAGCATCGGCCTGTTCATCACCAGAGACCAGCAGTTCCATTACCGCAAGGCAGAATAACCGCAAACAAAGAAAGGACCCTCGGCGGGTCCTTTCTGTTTTCAGAATGTAAACTCCACGAACTCGCAGTTTTTGATGCCTGCCGCCGCGTACTCCTCGTTGGTCATATCGTAAAAATAGGACTGCACCACCCGGGCAATGCCGTTGTGGGCCACCAGCAGGTAGGTCTTATCGGTGTTGGCCCGGAGCTCGTCCAGCAGGTTGTAGATGCGCTGGGCCAGCTGCATCATGCTCTCGCCGCCGGAGTAGCGGTCGGCAAAGTGGGTCTTGGAAATGCGGAACTCTTCGCCGTCCCGGGGCGTGCCCTCGTAGCGGCCAAAGCACTGCTCCCGGAGCCGGGGCTCACACCGGGCAGGAATGCCGGTGGCCTCTGCAATGGCCCGGGCGGTGTCGGCGGCGCGGGACAGGGGAGAGTACAGGATCTCATCGATCCGAAGGCCGCTGGTCCGGAGCTTTTCGCCCAGCTCCCGGGCCTGGGCGCGGCCTTTTTCGGTCAGGGGGCTGTCGGTCATGCCGCAGATCTTGTTTTCCACGTTCCACACGGTCTCGCCGTGGCGGGTGAAATAGACCTTGTGCGCCGCCTTGGTCAGCCTGTGATCCCGCAGGGTGACGGTGCTGCCCTCGTTGATGTCCAGCCGGGTCAGCTCGGCATCCGGGTAGGGGAGAACCCGCTGCGTGCCGTCGGCAGCCTCCAGCAGGACATCACAGAGCACGGGCTGGCCTTCGGGCAGCTCCTCGCAGCCATAAAGCTGCTCCTCAATGCGCAGAACGCGGTAGTTTTTTTCTTCCATCCTCTTCGACCTCTTTCGGGCAGATTGTTTCTTACATTATAAAACGGCAGCGGGGCCCCGTCAACGCTTGACAGCCCCGTGTGCCGCCTGATAAACTAGGCGCAAGGGAAAAAACGCCAAAAGGAGAGAAAAAGTTGAACATTACAGAACTGCGGTATCTTGTCGCCATCATGGAATGCGGATCTGTGAGTGCGGCGGCAAAGCGGCTGTATGCCGCTCAGCCCAACGTGAGCAAGGCGCTGAAAAATCTGGAAGAAGAATATCATCTCCGCATTTTTGAGCGGTCATCCACCGGCATGATCCCCACGGAGCAGGGACGGCATTTCATCGAGCAGGCCGAACGGGTGCTGCGGGAGGTGGATCGGCTGGACCAGAGCGTGCAGGAGGCGCAGGAGCGCTGCGCCGAGCTGCGGGTAATGATCCCCCACGCCACCTATGCCTCCTATGCGGCGGTGGATTATCTGGAGAAGGTGTCCTCCATAGAACGGCTCCACATCCACATCCGGGAGGGCGGCTCCATGGAGGCACTGGATCATGTCCTGCGGCAGGGGTATCATCTGGCTCTGCTGCGGTACGCCGTGGAGGATGACGAGCACTATACCCATTACTGCGCCCGGCGGGGCCTGAAAATGGAACCCATTATGGATTTTGAATACAGCCTGCTGACCAACCGGGACGGCCCGCTGGCCCGGAAGGAGATCCGCGACCTGTCTGAGCTGGACAAGTATATGGAGATCCTCCACGATGATTTCCAGCTGCCCGGCGAGGAGGGCGGCGACGGTGTGCGCTGGCATGTCAACCCGGAGCGCCGTATCCATGTGTATGAGCGGTGCAGCCAGTTCTCGATCCTGCAGCGGCTGCCCACGGCCTACATGTGGGCATCGCCCATGCCCCGCAGGGCACTGGAGCAGTACCATCTGGTGCTGAAGAAGTGCCCGGCCCAGCGCCAGCAGATGCGGGATGTGCTGGTCTACCCGGACAGGGGCCGCCTGCGCCCCGAGGAGCAGGCCTTTGTGGATCTGCTCCACAAGGAAGCGGCTTCCACCGTAAAATAAGGGGGCTTTCCGGCTAAGGCACGGCAAAGATTGCTCCCTTCGAAATTGACAAAAAAACCAATAAATGGATGAAAAACCGGGCGAAAATAAGCGCCCGGTTTTATTTTTGCTGATAAATGGTCAAAAAATAAACGGAAAAGCGGCAAAAATTCTTTGCAGCTATATCGGAAACCATATGGCCCCATGCCGGAAAGATATTTCTCCGCTGGAAAAAAGTGTGCTACCATGAGGCCAGAAAAGAGCCCCGGGTATGCGGCAGAATGGGGCCGCGGCCGGCAGGGGCAAAAAGGAGGTTTCTGGTATGATTAGTTTTCTGCTCTGTCTTGCGATCCTGGTGGGCGGATACTTCGTCTATGGCAAGATCGTGGACAATACCTTCGGCCCGGACGACCGTGAAACGCCTGCTGTGCGCATCAACGACGGCGTGGACTATGTCGTGATGCCCCAGTGGAAGCTGTTCCTCGTCCAGCTGCTGAACATTGCGGGCCTTGGCCCCATCTTTGGTGCCATGCAGGGCGCTCTGTGGGGCCCCGTGGTGTTCCTGTGGATCACCTTCGGCACCATCTTTGCCGGTGGTGTGCATGACTACTTCTCCGGCATGATGAGTGAGCGCAACGACGGTGCTTCCATCGCGGAGATCACTGGCAAATACTTAGGCCCCGTGATGCAGAACGTGATGCGTGTGTTCTCTGTTGTGCTGCTGATCATGGTGGGCACCGTGTTCGCCGTCGGCCCTGCCGGTCTGATCGTTGAGCTGTGCAGCCAGAGCGGTGCATCCGGCGTGATGACCTCGCTGCTGTTCTGGCTGGTCATCATTCTGACCTACTACTTCATCGCGACCTTTATCTCTATTGATGCGGTCATCGGCAAGATCTACCCCGTGTTCGGCATCTGCCTCATCATCATGGCCATCGGTGTCATCTTTGGCATCTTCACCAACCCTGCCTATACTATCCCTGAGATCTGGGATCACTTCGGCAGCATGCACCCGTCGGGCACGCCCATCTGGAGCTTTATGTTCATCACGGTTGCCTGCGGCGCGATCTCCGGCTTCCACTCCACCCAGTCGCCTCTGATGGCCCGCTGCATGAAGAGTGAGAAGCAGGGCCACTTTGTGTTCTACGGTGCTATGGTCTGCGAGGGCGTCATTGCCCTGATCTGGGCCGCTGCAGGCTGCTCTCTGTACGAGGTCACCGATGGCCTGAACACCGGTCTGGCACAGGCACTGGCAATGGGTCAGTCCAAGGCCATCTATGATGTCTGCTCCAAGACCATGGGCGGCGTGGGCATCGCACTGGCCATGATCGGCGTGGTCGTCTGCCCCATCACCTCCGGTGATACCGCCTTCCGTTCTGCCCGCCTGACCCTGGCCGACTGGTTCAAGATCGATCAGGACAGCTACGGCAACCGCCTGAAGCTCTGCATCCCTGTGCTGGGCGTGGGCGCTTTCCTGGGCATCGGCAACGCACTGGGCTTCATCAACTATACTGTGATCTGGCGCTACTTCAGCTGGACCAACCAGACGCTGGCCATGATCGTTCTGTGGGCTGCATCCATGTACCTGTTCAAGGAGAAGAAGAACTACTGGATCACCGCTGTGCCCGCTACCTTCATGAGCGCTGTGTCCTGCACCTACTTCGTGCTGGCACCTGAGTGCCTGGGCAAGATGATCAATACTTACGCAGACGGCAAGCTGGTCGCTTACAACACTGCCGTTGCATACCCCATCGGCATCATCTTTGCAATCGCAATGCTGGCACTCTTCATCCATGCTACCAAGAAGCACACCGCTTCTCAGAAGGCATAAGGATGTCTGCCGCACCGCATAAGCCTTAAACTCTGACCCCCCCGCCGCTGCACCCCGCAGTGACGGGGGTGTTTTGACATAACAGACAAACCTTTTGTGCAAATCTTAGCAGCAGAAGGGGTTGCATTTTGAGGGCTGCAGTGCGAAAATAGAACCGGTGATTTTATTTGGAATGGCTGCAGCATCTGCGGCTGGACCGGAAACTAATAGTAAAGAAGGGAACTTCCATGATCTTCAAACCTGCACAGCTGGGTATGGCAAAGCTTGATAATCAGGAGCTGGTGGAGGACAGAAAGTCCTGCAAAAAGATCGGCCCCTGCGGCGTAGGCAAAAAGGCGCTGTACCTGAACAGCTTTTACATCGACCGCCGCTATTATCTGCCCTACGGCAGCATCACCCGGGTGTTCAAGCGGGTGGCTATGAGCTCCGGCGGCTTTTCCGGCAAGGGCGTGTTTGCCTCCATGGCGTATCTTGTGGTGGAGTACGACGGCGGCAAGCAGAAGCAGTGCAACTTCAAGGACGAGCGGGATGTGGACGCTTTGCTGGAAGTGCTTGCCAAGGAGCAGCCGCAGCTGCATCTGCTGAGCGCTGCCGGAGAGCAGGCACTGGAGAAAAAGGCCGCCGAAAAGGCCGCCCGCAAGCTGCCGGAGCTTTCCGAGGACGCGCAGCACAGCCTTACCGTGCTGCGCCGCGCAAAGGAGTATCTGGACGCAAAGCCGGAGCTTTCCGCCGAGCTGAGCGCTGCCCAGCGCCGCAAGCGTGCGCAGCTGCAAAGCAAGCCGGTGTACCGCTATGTGGCGCTGGCCATCTTTGTGCTGGGCGTTGTGGCGGCGGCCTACGGTCTGTACTCCGTGTTCAGCCACACCGGCAGCTACGGCGTGTACTTTGCGCTGTTCGGCTTTGCGGCCATCTTCCTGTTTTCCAGCTACAATATGCTGCCCACCGCCCACAATAACAACAACGCCATCATGAAGCGTGCTGAAAAGGCCGAAGCCGCCATGGCAGAGTATGTCAAGCACTACCCCCACGGGGCGTTCCCAGTGGCAAGCTGGTACGCCCACCCCATCGTGCTCAAGCAGATGATGGACGCCGTGGAGGAGGGCCGCGCTGTCACCGTGCCCGAGGCACTGGAAGCGGTCAAGACGCGCCTGAAATCCTTGAACGCGGACGTGGAGGTGGAGCAGGAGGAATATGACGAGGTGGTGGTCATCAAGGCCCTGTTCCTCAACCACGATTATCAGTAAAACCTTTCGATAGCACAAAAAACCGGACAGCCCGCAGGCTGTCCGGTTTTCTGCTTTTACAGGGCAGTGCGGCTGTTCAGAACAGGCGGCGAAGCCCTATGACACAAGAGGACTTTTGAACAGTAGCAGCTGTGCCTCAGATCAGCGCCTCCATCCGCAGCGGGTCGGGGTGATGGGCGTATTTCTGCTTGGCGATCTCAATAAAGGACTGCACCTCCAGCCGGGGTGCGTGGCGCATGGCGGCGATCTCCACCGTCACCGGGGGAAAATCCAGCAGCGGCACCTTGACGATGCCCGGGATCACCGCCGTGGGCAGGCAGGGCACAATGGACATGGCGGTGCCCATCTGGATCATGATCAGCGCACCCTCAAAGCTGGGGGTGATCTTGCTGCAATCCACCCCCACCTGCGCCAGCTGCTCCAGCGAAGGTCCCTGACAGGCGGACAGAAAGCTGTCGAACGCGCCGGAGGACACCACGCTCTGCCCCTTCAGGTCTGCCAGATGCAGCGCCCGCCGGTCGGCAAGGGGAGAGTTGGGGTTCATCAGCACATGGTAGCCCAGGGCGAACAGGGGCGTAAAGGAGATGTCCCGGTCGCGGGAGTGCTCGGTGGCGTAGAAGAAGCCGATATCCAGCTGCCCGGAGCGCAGCTGTTCCAGCGGGCGGCGGTTGTCCTGCGGCACAACGTCTACGCAGGCGTTGGGAAACTGGTGCTGGAACTCGGCCAGAATGCTGGAAAAGGTGCTGTAATCGAACAGCTGCCGCAGCCCGACGGTCAGGTGGGAGCGGTCGGCGTCCTGAATATCCTGCGCCTTCTTCAGCGCCTGTCGCCCAAAGCTGGTCATCTGCACCATGTCCAGATAAAAGGACTGCCCGGCAGCGGTCAGCTTGGTGCGGCGGGTGGTGCGCTCGAACAGGTGCAGCCCGGTCTCCTTTTCCAGCGCATTGATCTGGTAGGTGATGGCGGGTTGGGTGGTGAACAGACGCTCGGCAGCTGCGCTGAAATTCAGCTCCTCTGCTACGGCAATAAAGCACTCCAATTGGTAAATCGTCATAGAACAGCGCCCCTCCTTGTGTAAAAAGCTGGTCATCTTTATTATACAGGATTCCGCACAGGCCGTAAAGGGAAAACGATTTATAAAGAGATTTGATAAATTCTGACACAAATTTGTATTTCACACCGGGACAAAACTTTGCTATAATCGTATCAATGTTCAAAATGCACGAAGGAACAGGAAAAACGCAAAAAAGAAGAGAAAAGAAAAAGAAAGGCGAACCTTATGGCTAAGATCTCTCGTCGCAATTTTATGCGCGGTGCCGCTGTGGGCACCATGGGCGCAGCTGCTGCCGGTCTGCTGACCGCCTGCGGCAACTCCGCTTCCAGCACCACCGGTGCTCCCGCTTCCTCCGCAGCTTCCTCTGCTGCTTCCTCCGCTGTGACCAAGCCCTCCTCCCCGGTAGACGGCAAGTACGTCACCAAGGCAATGGGTCACGAAAGCTGGGTGCACGTTGCCACCACCTTCTTTGACGGCAAGATCACTGCCTGTGAGGTGCTGTCTCACGAGGAGACCATCGGCATCGGCAACTATGCCTGCTCCCGCATCCCTGCCGCTATCGTAGAGCACCAGAGTGTCAACGTGCCCAACCTGCGCGGCTCCTCCATCACCTCCATGGCTGTCAAGGCAGCTGTGAAGGAGGCCATCGAGCTGGCCGGTTATAACGTGGACGACTTCTCCAAGGAGGTCACCATCGCTGCTTCCAACGAGGTCATCGAGGAAGAGGCTGATGTCGTCATCATGGGTGCCGGCACCTCCGGCCTGACCTGCGCCTGCCGCCTGCTGGAGGCCGGCTACAGCGTCATTCTGGTGGAGAAGCGCGATATCCCCGGCGGCTCCATGTCCATGACCTACGGCGGCGTTGCCACCGCAGGCTCCAAGCTGCAGTACAACTACGATGTGGACGGCAGTTTCCGCAGCTCTGCCATGGGCACGCTGGAGGGCATGATGAACTTCTGGCAGACCATGGAGAAGTACCACCGCACCGAGTTCTTCAACGGTGAAATGCCCTACATGACCAAGCAGTACACCGTCGCCGGTGATCTGGTGGACTGGATGGCAGGCATCGGCATCGGCTTCAACACCATGGGCAACTACGAAAGCGCTACCCAGTACGGCGCTTCCACCCCGTATCTGGCACCCGGCTGCTACGAGGGCGGCGCAGGCTACGCCATGATGTTCATGGCACAGCGCGTGGAGAAGTACGAGAAGGGCAAGATCATCTACTCCACCAGCGTCACCGACCTGA
>OGZG01002245.1_pt1 | contig 13396 bp, 10 predicted proteins | sample 1576781 | NCBI WGS metagenome assembly OGZG01 (sample SAMEA3541502, study PRJEB24748) | human gut metagenome | biome: human gut; feature: human-associated habitat; material: faeces | place: China | collected 2012 | reverse complement strand
CAGATTGTTGGCATGGCCTTTACTATAAAGGCCCGTAAAACTGTCACGGGCCGCAAGTTCACTGTAACTGCTGATTAGTTCCCGCAGCTCACTGCTGTCTTCGCTGGTAGCATCATAAACGCTGAAAGAATTTGTCACATCGCGTCCCAGCTCCAGCACATATTCTTTACCATCTTGCTCCCAGGGCGTACTAAGGATCAAAATACTTTTATCTCCCAGATATTCCATTTTCATGATTTGCTTTTTCTGCTGAACAGCCCTTTCGGATGAACAATTCGGACAGGGCTTACTGCGATTCCACAGCTCATAACATTTGCGGCAGGGCTCACACATCTTGCCGTCATTATAATCGTGGACTAAGTGTGTCCTCATATCCACGAAGCGGTAAACATCAAATAATTTATCTATAGTTAAATTCCTTGCAAGCTCCTGATCGATTGCATCTATCGGATATATATTTTCTTCCAGTTCTATACTATCCATACCCTTTAAAGCCATTCAATTCTCACTTTCATATTTTTTATTAATTACTTATTGTTTTACAATTATAACAAATATAAATTGCCTTGGCAACGATTACTCGCTGCATTTGTACATATGCTATAATAAACATATATCATTAATTAGAGGTCACATATTATGGATATAAAACAATTGATACACACACTGCAGCACACACACCAGCTGCAGCCGGAACAAATGCAGACCTTGCTCACAGCCGCTTTCAGCGACGCTGTCATCCGTGCAGAACTGGCTCAGGCTGCACAGCAAACTGCTCAGGCTGTTTTCGGCAATAAAATCTATATTCGCGGGTTGATCGAATTCACCAATTACTGCAGAAATGACTGTTATTACTGCGGAATACGACGCAGCAACACAGAAGCTGTTCGTTACCGCCTGACCGAAGAACAAATCCTTTCCTGCTGTGAGCAGGGTTACGCCTTGGGCTTTAGGACCTTTGTTCTGCAGGGTGGCGAAGATCTTATCTACAGCGACACAGATCTGGCAGCTATCATCAGCGCCATAAAACAGGCTTATCCTGACTGTGCCGTTACACTTTCCATTGGCGAACGCAGCCGTGAAGCCTATCAGCTTTGGAAAAAAGCAGGCGCAGACCGTTATCTGCTGCGCCACGAAACAGCAGATAGCGAACATTATGCACGACTGCACCCGGCAGAACTCAAACTGAGTAACCGCAAACGCTGCCTGCGCGATCTCAAAGAACTGGGTTATCAGGTCGGCACTGGCTTTATGGTAGGCTCGCCCTGGCAAACAATGGCTAATCTGCTCGAAGACCTGGCCTTTATCCGTGAACTGCAGCCGCAGATGATTGGTATCGGTCCCTTCATTCCCCACCATGCTACACCCTTTAAAAATTATCCCGCAGGAACGCTGGAACAGACCTTAACACTGCTGTCCGTCCTGCGCCTGATGTTTCCCAAGGTATTACTGCCTGCGACAACGGCTCTCGGCACCATCGTTCCCAACGGACGTGAGCTTGGTATTTTAGCAGGTGCCAATGTTGTAATGCCCAATCTTTCCCCGGCAGATGTCCGCCAAAATTATCTTCTTTATGATAATAAACTCTGTAGCGGAGCAGAAGCCGCCGAAGCCAAGAATGACCTCGCCGCACGGCTGCATTCTATCGGCTATGAAATAGCCGAAGGCCGCGGTGATTATAAGGAGTCCTGACAATGCTAGCAAAAGATCAAGTCATAAATACCTACCGTGCGCTCAATAACTGGCGCAGCTTCCGTTTGAAGCTGTTTATTGAAGGTATCATAATCGGTATCCTTTCAGGGCTGATCATCAGCTTTTTCCGCTGGTCCCTGCATCTGGTAGAAACTAACCGTGAACATATTTACACCTTTCTTAAAAACACAGACTGGTATTGGACCGCTTTTTGGTTCATCGCTTTAGCTGTAATAGCCTTCACTTTAGACAGACTGACAAAATATGAACCTCTGGCTGCCGGCAGCGGTATCCCTCAGGTCAAAGGCGCTATTTTAGGCTTCATTAAAATGCGCTGGCTGCGAATCCTCTGGGTCAAACTGCTCGCAGGCATCATCGGCATCGGAGCTGGTCTTTCCCTGGGGCGGGAAGGGCCTTCGATCCAGCTCGGCGCCGTAACGGCACAGGGACTCAGCCGCCTGCTGAAACGTACCCGGCTCGAAGAACGTTACCTGCTTACAAGCGGCGCCAGTGCCGGCTTGGCAGCAGCCTTCAACGCTCCGTTAGCGGGCGTTATTTTTGCTTTAGAAGAACTGCACCGCAATTTTTCCGTCGTCGTCCTGCTGCCAGCCATGGCTGCCGCAATGACTGCAACGGTTATTTCACGTTTCTTCTTTGGTAACGACACTATTTTTGATTTTTTCGGTCTGCCTTTCCTGCCGCTGGAATATTATGGCTATGTGGCCCTTTTAAGCCTGGTCGTAGGTTTGGCAGGCGTAGTTTTTAACGCCGGACTTTTAAATATTCCCCGTTTCTACAAACTTTTCCCTACTCCGTTCAGCAAAATAGTCTTCGCATTATTCTGCGCCGGTATTTTAGGTTTTGTTTATCCGCAGGTGCTGGGCGGCGGCAACGAATTGATCAACAATATTGCCAAAACACCTTACACTCTGCAGGCTTTACTGTTGCTGCTGGCAGGTAAATTCATCTTTACAATGCTCAGCTACGGCAGCGGTGTCCCCGGCGGCTTCTTTCTGCCTATGCTTGTCATTGGAGCACTCACAGGCAGTGTCATCAGCAATATCATGATCGCTTTAGGGCTTCTTGACCCCTTTTTTTACTCCAATATCATCGTCATCTCTATGGCGGCTTTCTTTTCCGCCTCGGTACGGGCTCCGATCACCGGTATCATCCTTATTATGGAAATGACCGGCTCCTTCCAGCATATGCTGGTTTTGTCCATTGCCTCAATCGTGGCCTTTATTGCCGCCGAGCTGTGCAGCAGCAAACCGATCTATGAAGAACTGCTGGCACGCAGTCTGCAGTCCGCCAATAAAAATGACGGCAGTCACTGTGAAAGACAGCGGAACGTCATTGAACTGGCAGTCTGCAGCGGCAGTCCTATCGACGGACGTCTGATCAAAGAAATCAACTGGCCTGAGCATACACTGCTCGTGGACGTCAAGCGCGGCGAAAGCGACCTGATACCTATAGGTGACACAAGATTGCGGGCAGGCGACTTCCTTTATGTCCTCACCGACGATACATTAGCCAAAGATCTTCGTAAAATGGCCGAGGGTGAGTAATCTTATTCTTTTATATTGCGAAATTTTACTGATAACTTATCAGTTTTCCCTTGTCAAATAGTTGTTTTTTAGATATAATGTAAAGCACATTCTGTTTCTTATCAGGATGGCAAACTTGCACTTATCTATAATTTGAGGAGGGGTTCCCACATGGACAAAGTTAAGGAAACCTTAAATAAGGTTCCGCTCTCCGGATATATTGTTTTGGTTATCGCCATTGCAATTTTCTCCGGTCTGTTTGCAAATGCCGGTCATGGTCTGAATATTTTCGACTTTGACACATTAAACGGTAAATTCGGTACAATGAAAAGCGCTAAAGCAACATTCTCAGGTCAAGGCGGCAGCGGTGCACGCGACGGCTTCCTGTTTGCTTTCGGTTTGGCTCCCGGCGTTATGCTGGCAATGGGCCTCATTGAAGTAGTTGAACATTACGGCGGTCTTAAAGCAGCTCAAAAGCTGATGACTCCGATTCTGCGTCCGATCCTTGGTATTCCTGGTATCTGCGGTATCGCGCTCGTTTCTTCACTGCAAAGCACTGACGCCGGCGCAGGTATGACCAGACAATTACATTTGGAAAAACAGATCACTGATAATGAACTTTTGATTTTCAGTGCTTTCCAGTTTACAGCAGGCGGCCTGATCACCAATTATCTTTCTTCCGGTTCCGCACTGTTTGGATTCTTGACAGTACCTATTTCCATACCTCTGGCAGTACTGTTTGTTATGAAAATTTTCGGCGCTAATATGATGCGCGCCTATGTAAAAATATTCTGCAAGGAGGCCGCATAAGCATGAGTGAAGAAAAAATCAACCACGCTCCCGAAGACGCTGCAGCTGCGGCAGAGGCGGAACTTAACGCAAAATTAGCAAAACCTTCCTTAATGGATATCTTCGTTCGCGGTGCCCGCAAAGGCTGGAACATCGCTATTGATAATATTATCCCTAACGTTTTGATGGCTTATGTCTGCATCAAAATCTTAAACGTTACCGGACTCCTGACTCTGGCAGGTAAATTCTTCGCTCCTGTTATGGCCATCTGGGGTCTTCCCGGCGAAGCAATCATGGTACTGTTCAGTGCGCTCATGTCCATGGGCGGCGCTGTTGGTGTCTGCATGGCGCTTTATAACGACGGCGGTATCGATGAACGCTCGATTACCATCGTTATCCCCGCTATCTACCTCTTGGGTTCCAAGATCCAATATCTGGGCCGTTTGCTGGGTACTGCCGGCGTTCCTTCCAGACATTATCCGATCCTGCTCAGCATTTCTTTCCTGAATGCTGGTATCGCCATGTTCATCATGAAAATTTTGACCATGTAAAGCAGTCGTCAGTTTATACTGAAATTAAAACTCCATTCCAGTTATACTGGAATGGAGTTTTTTATTTAGAAACAACTATTTTCGCAATAAAGAAATCTCTTTTCCGTTGTAAATACAACTTACTTTAAACTGTAATTATAATATCATAAACATGAAAGAAGTATTTGTCTGCTCTGCCGTTATGGCAGCAACCACAATAACGGAGAAGGAAATCTCCATAATTATAAGGAGTGATATTATGGAACCGAAAATGTTTTGTTTTCAATGTCAGGAAACAGCCGGCAATAAAGGCTGTATGTTTGGAGGTGTCTGCGGTAAAAAACCTGAAACCGCTAATCTGCAGGACCTGCTGATTTATGTGACCAAGGGACTTTCCGAAATAACAACCCGCCTGCGCTCTGAAGGCAAAGAAATCCCAGCAGCCATCGACCGGCTGATCACTACTAACCTGTTCATGACCATCACTAACGCTAATTTTGACGATGACCGTTTTATCGACAGAATCAATGAAACTCTATCCAGCCGTGACGAACTGTTTGAACAGCTCCATGACGATACAGGACTGAGCGATGCCGCTTCTTGGCAATATCGTACCGCAGAAGAAAGGACCTTAAAAGCTGACAAGGTGGGAGTACTGGACACCGGGAATGAAGACTTACGCAGTCTGCGTGAGCTGACCCTCTACGGCTTAAAGGGTATGGCTGCTTACAACAAACACGCTAACGTTCTGGGTTACGCCGATACAGCTATCGATGCCTTTTTGCAGAAAGCTTTAGCAAAAACCTTAGATGACAGTCTGAGTACCGATGACCTGACATCCCTTGTCCTGGAAACAGGCAGCTTCGGCGTCAAAGTTATGGCACTGCTTGATACTGCCAACACTTCGACCTATGGCAACCCTGAGATCACAAAAGTTGAGCTTGGTGTCAGAAACAATCCCGCGATTCTTATTTCCGGACACGACCTGCGTGATTTAGAAATGCTGCTGGAACAGACTGCTAATACAGGCGTCGACGTTTATACCCATTCTGAAATGCTGCCGGCACATTATTATCCGGCTTTCAAGAAATATCCTCATTTTGCAGGCAACTACGGCAACGCCTGGTGGAAACAAAAAGAAGAATTCGAAGCCTTCAATGGTCCGATCCTTCTGACTACCAATTGTCTAGTGCCGCCCAAAGAGAGCTACAAATATCGTATCTACACTACAGGCTCGGTAGGTTTTTCCGGCTGTAAACATATTGATGGAGAAATCGGGGAAATAAAAGATTTCTCTGCTATCATTGAACACGCTAAAAAGTGCCCTCCTCCCACACAGCTGGAAAGCGGCGAACTTGTAGGAGGGTTTGCACATCACCAGGTCCTCGCTCTGGCAGATAAAGTCGTTGACGCAGTCAAAAGCGGAGCCATCAAAAAATTTGTTGTTATGGCAGGCTGTGACGGACGCAGCCCGGCACGTAATTACTATACAGATTTCGCGAAAGCTCTGCCACAGGATACTGTTATCCTGACTGCCGGCTGTGCCAAATATAAATATAATAAGCTGCCGCTCGGCGATATCGGCGGCATCCCCCGTGTTTTAGACGCAGGTCAATGCAACGACTCCTATTCGCTGGCGCTGATCGCACTCAAGCTGAAAGAAGTTTTTGGCTTGAATGATATCAACCAGCTGCCTATTGTTTACAATATCGCCTGGTATGAACAAAAGGCCGTTATCGTTCTTCTGGCACTGCTTTCCCTGGGCGTTAAAAATATTCATCTCGGCCCTACTCTGCCGGCCTTCCTGTCACCAAATGTTGCCAATGTCTTGATCGAAAACTTTGGTATTGCCGGAATCACTGATGTAGATACTGACCTGGAAATATTTTTTGGTAAAAATTAAACCTGCATAAAAAAGACGAGTCCGTCAGGACTCGTCTTTTTGCTTATAATTCATCCAGTTCCATAATACAGCTGGCCAAAAGCAGCGCTCTTTCAGTTAATGTAGCTACCTCTATATACTCACTGTCGCTGTGAGCCCCGGCGCCGCAGGGTCCTACACCGCACAGAGTGGGTGCACCTGTCATGGCCGGCCAGGCCGCGTCAGAAGCGCCGCCAACATATTGCTGGCCCGGTTTTGCCAACCCGAGCTTTTCAGCCTGACTGGCATAGTGTTCGTACAGCCTCTGCACTCCGGGTGTAGTTTCAAATGGCATAAATTTAATCACATTGCCAGTTACCGTAGTCTTAGTATGAGGAACATAATTCGTTTCTACAATCCGCTGCACATCGGCAATAGACTTTTCTGCTTCGACAATAGTTTTAAAGCGCACATCAACCTCGCCAACGGCCTTATCAGCAACAATATTAGCCATAGTACCGCCGCTGACAACACCAACATTATATGTAGTCCCAACAGCAAAATTATTGAGAGCATGGATAGCTACTGTTTTCTGTGCCAGTTCCAAAATCGCACTGGCGCCTTTTTCAGGTTCATTCCCCGCATGTGAAGCGATCCCCTCTACTACCAGCGTTGGCCTGGTCGTTCCCTTCCGGCCCGTAACGACGCTGCCGTCAACGCGTCCAAATTCCAGATTAAAAACAGCATCCTTCCCTGCGCCCGCTTTTTTGAACTGTGCCACCGCATCAGTAAAAGGATGTGACATTTCTTCATCACCGCACAGTAAAACGGTCATATCCGTCTCCTGCCAGCCATTCTCCAGCAAGGCCCTGATTACATATAAAGCCATAACCAGCCCGCCTTTCATATCCAGTACGCCTGGGCCGTAAGCCCGTCCGTTTTCAACCTTGAATGGGCGAACCGCCGCTGTACCTTGATTGAACACCGTATCCATATGCCCTGAAAACAGTACCTGCTTTTTACCGGGCTGCGCTTTCCTAGCAAGCAGCTGTACAGGAGCACCATCAGTTTCCAGATATTCTACAGTAAATCCCAGCACTTCTAAGAACGCTCCTATTCTCTGTGCCACCGCATTTATACCGGCCAAAGCATCTGCTCCTGAATCAATATTCACCAATTCTTCCAGTAATTGCAGCATCCCCTGCTCTGATCCTCTGATCTGATCTAAAATTTTCGTTTTCATCAAAACTCTCCTCTGCATAAATACAAGTATAATTCTTATATTATTCGCTTACTATGCTTTTTTTCCTGCTTTTTGCTCATAAAAAATCATATTTTCAGAAAATTTATAAATGAATTCCAAAATAAAAAACAGTATGAGATTTAATCCCATACTGTTTTTTTATGCTTAACCGCTTATTACTGCATTTCATCCAGATGCATGATACACATCGCCAGGAGCTGCGCTCTTTCAGTCATCGACGGCACGAATAAATACTCATTATTACTATGAGCACCTACAGCCTGCGGACCCATCCCGCATAAAGTCGGCGCACCGACCATGGCCGTCCAGGCAGAATCAGCACTGCCGCCGACATATAAAGCTCCCGGGACTGGCAGCCCCAGCTTTTCAGCCTGTTTAGACAAATGATCATACAGCTTTTGTACGCCGTCAGTAGTTTCCAGCGGCATAAACTCGATCCTGTTTTCTGTTACAGTAGTTGTTGTATTGGTCACATAAGTTTTTGCCGCTATTGCTTCCACACTTTTTATTGCTTTTTCAGCTTCTTCAGCTGTTTTAAATCTGATATCGACACGTGCCTCTGCGCGATCGGCGACAATATTTGCCAGGCTCCCGCCATTAAAAACGCCTACGTTATAGGTAGTTCCGACTTCTAAATCAGTTAACGCATGTAAAGCAATAGTTTTATGGCAAAGTTCTAAAACAGCGCTGGCGCCTTTTTCAGGTTCGTTTCCGGCATGGGCAGCGATACCTTTTACAGTCAGCACCGGGCGAATAACGCCTTTACGCCCGATAACTACACTGCCGTCTGCGCGTCCTGGTTCCATATTGAAAACAGCATCTTTGCCCAGACCTTCTTTTTTAAACCATTCTACAGCATCTGTCAATGGGTGCGCCGGTTCTTCATCTCCGCAGAAGAAAAGCGTCAGGTCAGTATCATCCCAGCCATTATCCAGCAATGCCTTAACTGTATAAAGTGAAATCGCTATCCCTGCCTTCATATCCATAACACCGGGACCATAAGCCTTGCCATCTTCGATCCTGAACGGTCTGGCAGCCGCCGTCCCCTTAGGAAAAACCGTATCCATATGTCCCATCAGCATAACTTTTTTCTTGCCCGGACGCGGACGTTTAGCAAGTACATGTGTAGGCGCATTCGGTGTTTCGATATACTGCACCTCAAACCCATACGGCGTTAAAAAGTCGCCTATGATATGAGCAACCTCATCAATCCCCTCCAAAGCATCATAGCCTGAATCGATATTAACGATCTGCGCCAAAGTATCCAGCATGGCAGTTTCTGATTTTTTGATCTGTTCTAAAATTTTATTTTCCATTTTTCTGCTCCTGTTTTCAATAATATCTTTATCTTATTCGCTCTTCTTCCGCTTTTTCCTGCCAATAGCAATACTTATAAAATACAGCGTAGCGGCTGAGGTTTCCCTGTCAGTGATTTCGCACCGCCTGCCGTTACCAGATACGTATTCTCTGTACCGACCATACCGATTCCCGGTAAAGCTATCTTAGGCTCGACAGCAAAAACCATACCCGCCTCCAGCTTCCCTTTGAAACCGTTTGCCAGCGCAGGAGATTCGTCCATCACCAACCCGATACTGTGTCCTAAAAATTTGCCGCCGTTCATAAACCCGTTTTCATACTGTGGATCAAACTGTTCCATTACCTGCCGGTAGATATTTTCGATCACCATGCCCGGCTGCAGCAGCGATGCTGTCAGTTCTTCCAGAAAAACACAGTGCTCATAAGCAGCCCTGATTTTATCACTGAAAGGATCCTGATCTAAATCTCCATAATAATACACCACTGTTTTATCAGTATGATAACCATCCACACCGCAGGGTATATCCAGATATACTAAACGCCCAGCCTGCAGCTTACGAAAAGCAGAGCCGATCGACTGTACAGCGACACAAGTGCCGCCTGTACCGCCGGGGCCGTCAAAAGCTGTTTTCACCAGACCGCTTTTCCCAAAAGAAGCCAGACCCACAACATCCTCACCTAAAGGCAAATTAAAACGCGCTACCCCGTGCGAACCTCGACGCAGCATTTCTGCATACAGGTTGACTGCCAGTTCTGCCTCGCTCACACCTTGAACAATAAACCGCGGCGCCAGTTCATCTAAAACATTGCGATGAATAGAACCTGATTTTCTCATCAGTGCCAGTTCATAAGGGCTTTTTATCAGTCGCAGCTCACTTATCACACTGTCCATCCCTGCCTCAGAGGCAAAAGGCAAATATTTATACAACAGCTGCTGCCATTCCAGCGTCGCTGTTTTATTTTCCAAGTATACCTTAGCAGGCAGCGGCTGATAAAACTCAGCCAAAGTACGAAAACTTTTCATCGGACGGATATCCTGCAGCAACGATTCATTGCAGGCACGTTCATAACTGCGCCTGACCCATAAAATCTCGTCCTGCGGCCTGATTACCAGTACACCGTCCTGCATTGTACCTGCAAAATAATACATATTGACTTTATGGTTGACGATGGCTATTTCCCAGCCGGGAAATTCTCTGTCCATAACGGCTCTGAATTTATTCAGGCGTGCCTGCAGCTCATCAGCAGGTACGCGCCGCAGCTGCTCTGTCATCATGATCTCATGCTCTAAAATAGTCATTGTTTCACTCCTTTAAAAAAGTATTTTCTATTATCTTACCATAAATAATGAAACAGGGCCGATATTAAATATCAGCCCTGTTTCCCCTCATTCAGCCTATATATTTTTAAATAATCCTGTAAAATCAAAAGTGGCAAAGTAATCTGCCGGAGTCTCCGCACGGCGAATCAATTCCGTACTGCCGTCCTCCTTCAGCAGCACTTCCGCACTGCGCAGTTTACCATTATAATTGTAGCCCATGGCAAAACCATGTGCTCCCGCATCATGAATAAAGAGCAGATCGCCGATATTGATTTCCGGCAGCATCCTGTCGATAGCAAATTTGTCGTTATTCTCGCACAAACCGCCGGTAATATCATATTTATGATCGCAGGGCGCATCCTCCTTACCCATTACGGTAATGTGATGATAGGACCCGTACATGGCTGGACGCATCAGATTAGCAGCGCAGGCATCCAGTCCGATATACTCTTTATAGGTATGTTTAACGTGGATGGCTTTAGCAACAAGCGCCCCATAGGGAGCCAGCATATAACGGCCCATCTCTGTAAAAATTTTTACGTCTCCCATTCCTGCAGGCACCAGGATATCCTCAAAAGCCTGACGTACGCCTTCGCCGATAACCATAATATCATTGCCCTCCTGATCGGGACGATAAGGAATACCGACACCGCCGGACAGATTGATGAACTCAATATGCGCTCCTGTCTCTTCCTTCAATTCCACAGCGACCTGGAACAATATCCGTGCCAGTTCCGGATAATAATCATTAGTCACAGTATTGCTGGCCAGAAAAGCGTGCATTCCAAAATGTTTAACACCCTTGCTTAAAAGAATTTTATAAGCTTCTGTCATCTGCTCTCTGGTCATACCATATTTGGCGTCACCGGGATTATCCATAATATTGTTGGCAATGGCAAAATGCCCGCCTGGATTGTAACGGCAGCTGACCGTATCCGGGATATCAGCAACTTTTTCCAGAAAGTCGATATGAGTGATATCATCCAGATTGATAGTGACATTCAATTGCCTTGCCAGCTGAAAATCTTCTGCCGGCGTTGCATTGGACGAAAACATAATTTCATCGCCTTTAAAACCAACGGCATCGGCCATCTGCAGTTCCGTATACGAAGAACAATCCGCACCGCAGCCTTCCTCATGCAATATTTTCAATATTGCCGGGTTAGGGGTAGCTTTAACGGCAAAATATTCTTTAAAGCCCTGATTCCAGGCAAACGCCTTATTCACACGACGCGCAGTTTCACGGATAGCCGCTTCATCATATAAATAAAACGGCGTTGCATACTGTGCGGCGATCTCATCTAATTTTTCTTTACTTACAAAGGGTTTTTTACTCATTCTTTCTCACCTTTCTCTGCTTCAGGAAGCAATTCTATCAATTTTATTTCATTTTTCAAAGCATCCTTAAATAAATCTACCAGATTCTGTTTGCTGGAATATAAACAGGTTGAATTACTGCCATCAGCCAGATCTCCTGTCAAAACCTCCTGTGAATCGGCGATCAGACGGATCTGGCTATTGGGTTTATGCGCATAATAAATAATCGCACCCTCCAAAACAAAAGGCCTGCCGGTGATAATGACCACCTTTAATCCCCGGCCTACCGCCTCAGTCAATTCACCACGTAAAGCTTCGATAGCCGAATCTGTTGCCGAAACATAAATACGGGCTTTAGCCTTAACAATCGTATTTTTGAGCTTATTGATGATTTCGGTCGCTCCCTTGATCGTAATATAACCATCAACGCTTTGTGACGTACTGGGAAGCTCACGCAGTAATTCTTCTTTCAGTTCCTGCAGTCTTCTTACCCTGTTTTCGCAAAACTCATCCAAGGGCACCGGCGTATATCTTGTAGCCTTATCCTCAAGCACATAAGCAGCGCCTTTTTCTACCAGACCTGCCAGCGCCGTATAAGTATTAGATCTGGAAATACCTGTCAGCTTTGTCGCTTCATAACCTGTCAGCCGTCCTTCTGCCAGCAGGGTCAAATACAGCGTAGCTTCCTGTCTGGTCAGATTAAAATAAGTAAGTTTTTCAATAATATCCATATTCCACCTTCATTGTTCCTACATAAGAACACTATAAGTGATTTTTCTAAGTTTGTCAAGGCTAACTTATATTTTTCATATATTTATGAAAAATAACAAAATTCGTCAGCTATCAAAATCGTAGTTATCGCTTCAATATTTTACGATAAATTGATAAATTCAGCAGAAAATTATTTTTATAATTAAAATTTATTATCTTGTATTTTAAATTCAAATATTATAAGATTATATAAATAGTATTTATAATTCAAATTATTCTAATTTTTTAAATCTTTTTCGGAGTTGATTCCCCCATGAAAAATTTAGGCAAAATAAGCGTTATCGTTTTATTTTTGTTATCGATATTCGTAGGCAGCTTTACTGTTTACTCAATCAGCAAAGTACAATCCTACGGAACACTCATCAATTACCTGGGCATTGTCCGAGGCGCAACCCAGCGGCTCGTCAAGCTTGAGCTGCAGCAGCAGCCTCACGATGAGCTTATAGCTTATATCGACGATATCATTTATGACCTTAAAAACGCGCTTTAATTGACAATATGGCATGGCTGTTTGTCATCGGCGTCGGCGTTGGTATGGCAGACGACAATGACGGTACCGCGGCACTTGCGGCGCTGGCATCCTGGCTGATGATTACCAATCTGCTCTCGACGGGCGTTGTTACCACATTGATGCCGTCAATCGCAGAGAATGCGGATAAGACGCTGGCATTCGACAAGATTGCAAACCCGTTTATCGGTATTCTTGCCGGTATCATCGGAGCAACCTGTTATAACAAGTTCAAGGGAACGAAGCTTCCGGACTGGCTGGCATTTTTCAGCGGCAAACGCTGTGTTGCCATCGTATCCGGTGTGGTATCGATTGTCGTGTCAGCTATCCTGTTATTCGTATGGCCGGTTGTGTTCGGCGCACTGATCGCTCTTGGTCAGGCAATTGTGGGAATGGATGCAGTGGGCGCTGGTATCTACGCATTTTTGAACCGTCTTTTAATTCCAACCGGTCTGCATCATGCATTGAACAACGTATTCTGG
>OGZG01002238.1_pt1 | contig 13446 bp, 12 predicted proteins | sample 1576781 | NCBI WGS metagenome assembly OGZG01 (sample SAMEA3541502, study PRJEB24748) | human gut metagenome | biome: human gut; feature: human-associated habitat; material: faeces | place: China | collected 2012 | reverse complement strand
AGGCATCTTGTGAACAGCGTTTTTTCTATCTTCCCGAAATGTCCCTTGGCGTACGACATAACGGCAGCCTTGATACGCTCGGAAGATAGCATAAGCATCCAACGGATATCCTCGGCGGCCACGAAATGCCAAGTAGGACGCATCACATGGGTACGTAGAATATCACCTTTGTACAAAGCCTCATTTACCGTTTCAAAGGAAGAGGATCTCAAGCGAATACCGATCGCCCATTTGGCCATCTCATACTCCTGCGCCTGGATAGCGCCCATCCAAGAGACCAATTCTTTCGGGGACTCGAATCGGGATTGTTCCAATTGTTGGCTAGCTACTCGTATATGTGTTATCATAATATATGAATATAAACGCAAATGTACGAAATAAAGCGTTAAACATCCCATAATCTTGAAGATATACTCATTCTTTTTGTACCTTCACGCTAGAAACAATTAGTGAAATTTATGACGATAGCGTATTTAAATGTGGCTACGGACCGGCAACACTTGGATATTCAAAGGGAAGAGATCTCTTCTTTTGCCGCGGCCAAAGATATCCATGTGGATAAATGGGTCATGGAAGTATCCGGAGAGAAAGCGAAACAGCCGGGGCCAAAGTTAAAACTTGTTCTCGAACGCTTGAAGAAAGGGGATGCCTTGATCGTATCGGATATTACCCGTTTGTGTCTTACCTTATATGAGTTGATGGGGATACTTACCGTTTGCATGGAGAAGGACGTGACGGTCTATTGTATAAACGACCGTTATATATTCGATGACCGGATGGATCGCCAATTGATGATTAATGTCTTCAAGCAAGTAGACGAGATTGATCACAGTCTGGTTTCCATACGTACAAAAGACGCCTTGGAACAGGTGAAAAGTACGGGAAAGCGGTTGGGACGTCCTAAAGGCTCGGAATCCAAGTTGTTCTTCTTAGACGCCCATAAGGGGGAGATCATGAACATGTTGGAGCGGGGAGAATCGGTAGGATCGATTTGCGAGCATTTCAACGTCTCTAAGAATACTTTTTATAAGTATAGGAAGAAATTCTTCAGATCGTAAGGATTGGTTTTAATACCAATCCTTTCGTTTCATATATAGCCAAGTCAATACTCCGGTAACTATCATGACGGCCCAAGCTATGAAATAACCGTAACGCCAATCCAATTCCGGCATTATCTTGAAGTTCATACCCCATACGCCCACCAAGAATGTCAAAGGGATGAAAAGGGTGGAGACAATCGTCAGCCGTTTCATGATGGCGTTCATCCTAAGATCGTTATTGGATATATAAAGATCGACAAGGGAAGAGGTGATTTCCCGGCAGCTTTCCGTTGTTTGGATAACGAATTGGAGTTGGTCTTGCAGGTCATTATAGATCGGCAGGATATCCGGGGTGATAATCCCGTTCTCTGTTCGTAATAGTTTTGAGAATTGATCTTTCAGCGGTAGGCTATTCTTACGGATAATCATGTACTCATGGCGGTGTTGTTGGATTAGGGAACCCATATTACCCTGATCGTTCTTAGGATCGAGCAAAGTCTCTTCTATATCCTCTAGTATCTCTTCTACCTTTGAGGCGGATTCTACTAGATTCGCTATGATGGTGTTTAGAAGGAAAGCGAGCAGCAATCCACTGCCTTTTTTCCGGATGTTCAGCATGTTGGATAGTAGCGCTTTATGAGCGGCCTCGAATACGGGGTTGTTGCTTTCCGTAAAAGTGATAACCGTATTGTTCGCTACCAGTATACTGATGTGCTCAGACCGCATCTCGTTATTGACATCGTAATAGCAGGAGTTTAATACGATAAGCATTCGTCCTTTGTATTCCTCTACCTTGACCACGTGTTGGGGAGTCAAGATATCCTTAGCGTCCAGATTATGCAGTCCGAAATCTTTTACGATACGGGTAATGGCATCCGCGTTGGTCAATCCGCTAACCTCGAACCAATTGATCTGATCCGGGTCGGATAGTTTGCTGAAAGAGGTGTCGGTTATCCGCACCTCTTTCGTATGCAAAGATTGTTCGTTGTATTGCGTGAGACGGATGCCGGTTGCTGTCTCATGTTCGCCGGCGTAATAATACTTGTCCGATAAATGCCGGTTGGATATATGTCTTCTCCTGTGTGTATATTCATTCCGTCTCATAATAAGGATCTCTTTTTAATCGAATTCAACAACGGTGATGCCGGCGCCTCCGAACTGCACATGCTCGTCTTGAAAACGACGGACACCGGGAACCGTGCGCAGATAATCCCGGATTAGCTGACGTAAGATACCCGTACCGGTTCCATGCAAGATGCGAACCTTGCCTGCCCCGACTTGAATGGCGTCGTCGATAAAATAGGTCACGCTTTGCAATGCCTCATCGCCCCTCATTCCTCTCACATCGATTTCTTGCTTAAAGTTTATCTTCTTCTCATGCATATTGTCAGTGGTCTGGGAGCTGACGAACGTGCTTTTCTGGATTTCCCGTTTGATCTGGCCTTTGCTTACCTTTTCCAACTGCTCCAGCTTAACCGTGCTTTTGATCATCCCGAATGCTACTACGGCCTGCTTTCCTTGTAGTTCCATAACGGTTCCGGCGGAAACCTGCCCTTTAAGGCGTACATTGTCGCCGACCTCTATCACCTCTTTATTAAATATCGGCTGGGCCGTCACTTTTTGTTTCTGTTTCTTCCGTTCGTTCCGTTCCTTGAGCTTCGCCATCTTGCGTGCGATCTTATCGTCTTCTTCTTCGGTCGCCATTACGGAGTTCTTGAACTCTTCCAAGGCTTTGCGGGCCAGTTTGGTCTGTTCTTTTTCCGCTTGGGCCTCCTTGATCTCACGGACGGTATTCTCGATCTTGGCGTTAGCCTCCGCTAGAATACGTTGGGCCTCGGCCTTTGCCTCCCGGATGATCTCTTTCCGTTGCTTGTTTACGGCTTCCAAGTCTTGTTCATAACGAGAAGTGACATCTTCCAGTTTTTTCTCCTGCTGACGGATATTCTGCCGTTTGCTTTCCCAGTACCGTTTATCGCGTACGATATCTTGCAGGTACTTGTCCATATTGATATAATCCGCTCCGACGTTCGCGGAAGCGTCGGCTATCACGTCCTCGGGCAGACCGATCTTGCGTGCGATCTCTACGGCGAACGAGCTACCCGGGTTTCCGATAGAAAGCTTGAACAAGGGCTGCATCAAATGGCGGTCGTACAACATGGCACCGTTTACGATACCCTCCGTATCCTCGGCGAAATGCTTCAAATTCTGGTAGTGGGTCGTGATTACCCCAAAGCTATGATTCCGGTTGAAGCGATCCAATAAAGCCTCGGCGATAGCGCCGCCAATCTGGGGTTCCGTACCGCTACCGAACTCATCGATTAGGATAATGGTCCGCTCGTTACAATTCTTCACGAAATACTTCATGTTGGTAAGGTGGGAACTGTAGGTACTCAAATCGTTCTCGATGCTTTGCTCATCGCCTATATCGATGAATATATGCTCGAAGATCCCGGTTCTTGATCGCTCATGCAAAGGAATCAATAAACCACATTGCAACATGTATTGAAGTAATCCGACCGTTTTTAGGCAAACGGATTTACCACCGGCGTTCGGACCGGATATGATCAAGATCCGTTTTCCCTCGGTCAGCTCGATATCGAGGGGAACTACCTGCTTGCCCTGTTTCTGTAAAGACAGGAATAAGAGCGGATGCACGGCACGTGCCCAATCCATTTGTCGCTTATCCTCCACGATCGGCTTGATCGCCTTGACTTGCTCCGCAAATAACGCTTTCGCACGAATGAAGTCAATGTCGGCAAGAAACTCGTAAGATTGTAGGATATCCGGAGCTAAAGGACGGATCACGTTCGTGAATTCCGTCAGTATCTTAATGATTTCCCGGCGTTCTTCCCCTTCCAGTTCCCGGATGCGGTTATTCGCTTCCACGACCACCTCCGGCTCTATAAAGACCGTCTTGCCACTGGCGGACTCATCATGTACGATACCTTTTATCTTTCGTTTGAAGGCCGGGGCTACCGGGATCATCAAACGACCGTCGCGCATGGTCGGTGTCACGTCCTTATCGACAACCCCGTCTGATTGTGCCGCACGGAGGATGGATTGCAGGCTGCGGGATATACCGCTCATCGTGATCGTTATCTCCCTGCGGATTTGCGATAGGGTGGAGGAAGCACTGTCCTTGACCTTGCCGAATTTATCGAGGATGCTATCGATCTTTCCAATCAATTGGGGGAAGACAAAGATATCTCCCGCCAATTCAGTCAAGGCCGGATACTTGATTTCCTCATCGTCCATGGGCTTGAAGAAGCGTACGATGTCATTGATCGTTTGCAAGGAACGTTTGAGGTCGAACAACTCCCGTTCATCCAGCCAAGTACCTTCCGGCCGAATCCGTTTCAAGGAATAGCGCACGTCGAAGAAATAACTGGCGGGGAATTCCGTGTCTCCGTGTAGGATACGGATAAACTCATCGGTTTGTTCCAATCGCTTGGATACGACCTCGAACTCATCGGAGAATCCCATCTCCGCTACCCGCTCTTCCCCGAGCGGGCTTAAACATTTTTCTGTGATTAAGTGACGGATCTTATCAAAGCCCGTCTTTTGTTCAAAATTTTGTGGATATATCACGTGTTTGTAAAATCTTTATTTGATCTCTACCGTCACTTCAGAGCGAATGGTAGGACGGATAATTACTTCTAATTTTGTCTTGCCACGCTTTATATTAAATGTACAGGCGTTGTTGCCGGACGGATTAATATAAGGGGCGAAATAGTATAAATAAGAGAACGCCGGCAAGTAATCGGAGCTTTGCGACGCATCCGCTATTTGGGGATATTTGAATACGTCCCAAAACATGCAATATTTGAAACCGTTCGCGTCCGTAAACATCGTCTTCGGATCACGATATTGCATCGTGTTCGTGATAAAGCGTTTGTAGGCGGATGAGAACTCCTCTGCCGAATGATCCATCTTATGGCGGCCGATCTTTTCTATAATGTCACGAGGACGGATGCCTGCCGCATAAGCGGGAGAGTTACGATCTACGTCAACCACTTGATCCAATTTGTCGATATCGTAGCTGATCCCCGTATAATTATAGGTCTTCTTGCTCACCTTGAACGGTACGTTACGTCCGTATTTCGTGTATGGGTATTGCATACACATCAACGGGACATGCACCCGGGCGTATTCGTCTAAACGATAAGAGTCTTCCAGCAACTCGTTCGCCTCACATTCCCAGAGTACACGTCCGGGGATATCTTTTTGATCGATGATACGGATACCGAATTGCAACAGATATTCGGCTTCCGCTTCGGCGGCGGCGTAATTCAAGAACGGGAATTTCTCCATCTTACTGTGCGAGAAGTTGTACCGGTAAGTCGGTTCTTTTTCTACCAATACTTTATTCGCTCCCAGATAGTTCGGGTTCTTATCGAAAAAATAGAAAGTCTGTATCAATAAATCCGGCTTCGCGATATCAACCGTAAGTCCTTTTTTGGTCAACTCGTTCTCGATGCATTCGTTGATGACCGTTTCCAGTTTACGGTTATTCTCGTCGATGGTCGAGAAGGCGAATGTCTTGAAGTTACCGAAATCTACGCCGTCGGATGTGACGGTAGTCTTGAACGGGCATACGAATTCTTGCTCATTGGTTGTCTCCAAGCTATACATCGCATAGGCGGATGCCAGCTGGTCTTCCGTGATGGCGTTACTTTTCTTGCAGTCCTTCTTTACCAATACTTGTTTAGAAGGAGAGGAAAGGTTGCTGATAGTCAATAGGACATCGTTTCTTCCGGCGGGATTCAGCAGTTGTGGGATCTCATCGACAGATATTTCCGTCACAGGTACACCGTTGATCTCCTCGATCACGTCGTATTTCTTAATACCTGCTTGCTCGGCGGATGAATAAGGGATGACGCTTTTAATGACCGGCTTGTTGTTTCCCCAGTTCTTGCTCTGGCTGATATCGTATGTGAAGCCTAGTCGGCAGATGGATGTATTCCTGTTTTGGGCGGAAACCGTACAGACCGCCAATACTAATAGTAACGTTGATAAAATCACACTTCTCATCATATTCTGGAATTTTATTTACTCTAAAAATACCTGTTTCGTTTAAAACATAGGCAAAGGTAAAGATATTTTTGATGTGGTGGAATAGTTGGCAATATATTTGCTGCTATAATAGTGTATGAACTTGATATGGATGCTGTGTATATACTTTTTAAGGGTATTTATGTGGTACCGTATTTCGCTTACAATTAGTTAGTAATGAAAAAAATCAGATAGATTATGAGCAAGATGAATCCAAACGAGAAAAAAGAAAACGCTTCAAAAAACGAAAACGTGAATAATGAGGAAGCGACAAATTTGCAGGAAGAACAGTCAAATGCGGCAGATGAAACTGCCGGCTCTGACAATGTGTCGGGCGAGGTGGAAGCCTTGCAAAAGAAATATAACGAATTGAACGATTCCCACCTGCGCTTGATGGCGGAGTTTGACAATTACCGTAAACGTACGATGCGTGAGAAGGCCGATTTGATCAAGACTGGCGGCGAGGGTGCGTTAAAGAACCTTCTTCCTATTATCGACGATTTCGAGCGTGCTTTGCAGAACGTCCGCACGGCTGAGGATGTAGAGGCCGTTAAAGAAGGCGTGGACTTGATTTTCGGTAAGTTCATGGGCTATCTGTCTCAGCAAGGCGTAAAGCCGATCGAGGCCATAGGTAAGCCGTTCAACACGGAGGAGTTTGAGGCTATCGCTACGATTCCCGCTCCGGAACCGGACATGAAGGGCAAGGTATTGGATTGCGTACAAACTGGATATACCTTATTTGACAAGGTAATACGTCACGCTAAAGTAGTAGTGGGAGAATAATCGGAAAATCGGCAAATAACAAATACAAGGATGGCTAAAAGGGATTACTATGAAGTGCTGGGCGTTGAGAAGAATGCATCGGCGGATGAGATAAAGAAAGCGTACCGTAAGAAGGCGATACAATTCCACCCGGATAAGAACCCGGGCGATAAGCAAGCGGAGGAGAACTTTAAGGAGGCGGCAGAGGCATACGACGTGTTGAGCGATCCGCAAAAGCGTCAGCGTTATGACCAATTCGGCCATGCGGGTGTCGGCGGGGCTTCACAAGGTGGCGGCTTCGGTGGTGGTATGTCCATGGAGGATATCTTCTCCCAGTTCGGCGACATCTTTGGTGGACATTTTGGCGGTTTTGGTGGCTTCGGTGGTTTCGGCGGTTCTCGTGGAGGACGCCGGGTGAACCGTGGATCGGACTTGCGTGTGAAGGTGAAGCTGAACCTGAAAGAGATCGCTAACGGCGTGGAAAAAAAGATCAAGGTGAAGAAGTATGTGCCTTGTTCGCATTGTCACGGTAGCGGGGCGGAAGGCTCGGAGGGTGTGAAGACGTGTGATACGTGTAAAGGTAGCGGTGTCGTTACCCGTATCGCCAACACGATCCTTGGGCAGATGCAGACGCAGACGACTTGTCCTACTTGTGGTGGCGAGGGCAAGATCGTTGTCAAGAAATGTACGGAGTGTAACGGTGAGGGCGTCGTTCGCGACGATGAGATTATCACGATCAATATCCCTGCCGGTGTAGCCGAGGGCATGCAGCTCTCCATGAATGGTAAAGGCAACGCCGCACGACATGGTGGAATCAACGGCGACTTATTGATCCTTATCGAGGAGGAACCGCATCCGGAGTTGATTCGTGATGAGAACGATCTGTTATACAACCTGCTATTGAGTGTTCCGCAAGCAGCCTTGGGAGCCACGGTAGAGGTCCCGACCATCGACGGAAAGGCGAAATTGAAGATCGAGCCGGGTACACAGCCGGGTAAGGTGCTTCGTTTGCGTAATAAAGGACTTCCTTCCATCAATAGTTATGGTACGGGCGATTTGTTGGTGAACGTGAGTGTATATATCCCCGAGACTTTGTCGTCTACGGAGAAAGAGACGCTGAACGGATTGGAGAATTCACCGAACTTCCAGCCTAATAAGACGATGAAAGAGAAAATCTTCAGTAAGTTTAAGCACTTCTTTGATTAACGAATAGGAAAGACTACTGTGTTCGTGTGAGAACACTATAGTATTAGTGGATAAACACAGTAGTGTTTGAAAATGAATACTATAGTGTTTATCACCGGAATACGGTAGTCTTTTTTCATAAGTCCTAAAATGAGTATCCTATGAGAATATATACCCGTGGAGGAGATAAAGGAAAAACCGGCATACATGGCGGTGAGCGTGTCGATAAGGATGACATCCGTATCGAGGCGAATGGGACGTTGGATGAGTTGAACGCCGAGATCGGCATTGTCCGTACGTTGCTGCCTCCCAATCATGAATGGCAGGTGTTGCTGGGTAGGATACAGCGTGAGATGATGGCCGTGATGTCTCATGTGGCGACACCATCGGCGATCCGTGATAAGAATCCGAATCCGCTTCCCGATGATTTGACCGTCTTTTGTGAGTCCCATATCGATGATCTATCCGCCCAGATGGAGGATAACGGGTATTTTATCCTTCCGGGAGGCACACCTGTTTCGGCGCACCTCCAATTGGCCCGTACGATCACCCGCAGGGCCGAACGCCGCTTGTGGACATTGAATCGGAAAGACCCGGTTCCTGCCGGGATCATGGCGTTCGTGAATCGTTTATCGGATCTGTTCTTTACGATGGCACGTTATGACATGTTTCGTCAAGGGAACGCCGAGGAACGTTGGCAATCTTTCCTGTATAAGCGGAAAAATAAATCCTAGAGGGCGATATCTTGCCATTTGCCTTTCACGAGCTCACGGGTGGACTTGAAGCCGGCTTGCTTCAGCAACTTGAAAGCCTCCTTGCGACCGTCGTTCACCAAATCCGGATAATGGCAATCGGAGTTCACCATGACAGGGATATTCATTTCCCGCATCCGTGATAGGTATTCCACACGGGGGTAAAGCTCTTTTTTCTTGGTCCAGTTCTTGGTGTTGACCTCTACCATCAATCCTTTCTCCTGAACCAGATCCAGACAAGCCTCAAAAGGCTTCCGATACCAATCCTCCTCAAAATTGAAGATCTCGTATTTCTGTCCGTTCATATAGATCTTGTCCATATGCCCGACGATATCGATGCCTCCGGCCTCTATCATTTTCATCGTGGTATCGAAGAAACGCTTGACAAGCAACCGGACATCTCCCCCGAAATGCCGCTCCACGGAGTGGGCGTATTCCCTGAATGAGCCGTCTATACAGACCATGTTCTCTTCGACCAGACGCTCTGATACGGGCAGGAAATGGATGGAACCGATCCGGTAGTCCAAAGGCAACTCTTGGAAATAGGGGATCGAGGCGTTATAGGTCTCGTCCAGATAATCAATCTCCAGACCGGCATATATTTCTAGTTGATCGCTGTATTTCTGTTTCAGTCGGTTTATCTCTTGCAGATACTCCGGCATATCGTCTTTAGACATATTCCAGAAGGTCTCGAACGGAAGCGGCGAGTGGGAGGAAAAACCGTACGCACGGAACCCGTGTGTTATGGCGAATCTCACGAAATCCTCCGGAATACTTCTTCCATCACAAAAAGTACAATGACTATGGTAGTTACTGAGTTGCATGATTGTTCTTAGTGATTAAAAAGCCACATCCAGATCATCTTGCCCGGATGTGGCCTTGTATGATGAATGAGAGAGGTGTTATTTGATAACGCCTAGCTCTTTTCCTACCTTGATAAACGCAGCGATAGCCTTGTCCAGATGCTCAGTCTCGTGGCCGGCGGACAATTGTACACGGATACGAGCTTGTCCCTTCGGTACTACCGGGTAATAAAAACCGGTTACGTAAATACCCTCTTCCTGCATCTTGGCGGCAAAATCTTGAGACAACTTAGCGTCGTACAACATAACAGCGCAGATAGCGGATTGAGTCGGCTTGATATCGAAACCGGCTGCCAGCATCTTGTCGCGGAAGTAACTTACGTTGTTCATTAATTTCGTATGTAAAGCGTCGCTCTCCTTCAACATCTTGAACATCTCCAAGCTTGCGCCTACGATGGCCGGAGCCACGGAGTTAGAGAACAAGTAGGGGCGAGAACGCTGGCGTAACATATCGATAATCTCCTTCTTTCCGGTCGTGAAGCCACCCATGGCACCACCGAACGCCTTACCCAGCGTACCCGTGAAGATATCTACACGTCCGTAAACATCAAACTGCTCGGCTACGCCATGACCCGTCGGGCCTACGACACCGGCAGAGTGAGACTCGTCCACCATAACCAATGCGTCATATTTCTCGGCAAGCTCGCAAATCTTGTCCATCGGAGCGACATTGCCGTCCATGGAGAACACGCCGTCCGTGGCGATGATACGGTGACGTTGGGCCTGCGCCTCTTGTAGGCAACGCTCCAAGTCCGCCATATCGGCGTTAGCGTAGCGGTAACGTTTAGCCTTGCATAAACGAACGCCGTCGATGATAGAGGCGTGGTTCAAGGCATCCGAGATGATAGCGTCTTCCTCGCCGAACAATGGCTCGAACAAACCACCGTTAGCGTCGAAACATGCGGCGTAAAGGATCGTGTCCTCAGTCTTGAAATAGTCGGAGATGGCTGCTTCCAATTGCTTGTGCAAATCCTGCGTTCCACAGATGAAACGAACGGACGACATGCCATAACCGTGTGTATCCATGGCTTCTTTCGCGGCCTTGATCAGTCGTTGGTTATCGGACAGGCCAAGATAGTTGTTGGCGCAGAAGTTCAAAACATCACTTCCGGCATTTACTTTGATGTCGGCTCTCTGTGGCGTAGTAATGATACGCTCGTTCTTGTATAAACCAGCGGCTTTGATGCCTTCAAGTTCATTTGTCAAGAATTCTTTAAGTTTTCCGTACATAAAAACTTCGTTTTTTATTAGTATTTAGATGTGAGTAGTAGCTTCGTTGTCAAAGCGACAGACAAAGGTCTGTTTTTTTTTTGAATTTTAATACTAAAAAAGAGAAGAAATTCATGTCTAAACTGTTTTATTCTCTATACCTTTGCCGACGGAAAAAAACTTAAATCTCATTAAACGCGATGAAGAATGTATTAGTAATTGGTTCTACCGGTCAGATCGGATCAGAGTTAACCATGAAATTAAGAAGTATCTACGGTGGGAACATAGTAGCGGGTTATATCCCGGGTGCGGAACCTAAAGGCGAGTTGTTAGAATCGGGACCTTCCGCTATCGTGGATATCACGAACGAGCAGCAGATCGCTGAGACGGTATCAAAATATAATATTGATACGATCTACAACTTGGCGGCTCTTTTGTCGGCTGTAGCCGAGGCTAAACCTCAGTTGGCATGGAAGATCGGTATGGGAGGCTTGTTCAATGTGCTTGAGGTGGCCCGTGAGATGCACTGCGCCGTATTTACGCCGAGCTCTATTGGCGTTTTCGGTAACAATACCCCGAAAGACAAGACTCCTCAAGATACGATCCGTAATCCTCGTACGATGTACGGCGTGACGAAGGTATCCGGTGAGTTGTTAAGTGATTATTATAATATCCGTTTCGGCGTGGACACACGTTCGGTTCGTTTCCCCGGATTGATCTCTTACGTAACACCTCCGGGTGGTGGTACGACGGATTACGCTGTCGATATTTACTATTCGGCCGCTAAGGGCGAGAAATTCGTTTGCCCGATCGCAGCCGGTACTTTCATGGATATGATGTACATGCCGGACGGCTTGCGTGCCGCTATCGAGATTATGGAGGCGGATTCTACGAAGTTCGTTCATCGCAACTCTTTCAACATTGCGTCGATGAGTTTCGATCCGGAGATCATCTTTAATAATATCAAGAAATATATGCCGGACTTCCAAATGGAGTATGAGGTAGATCCTTTGCGTCAGGCTATAGCCGAGTCGTGGCCGAACTCCTTGGATGACACTTGCGCCCGCCAAGAGTGGGGCTGGAAGCCGGAGTATGATTTGGATGCCATGACAAAAGACATGTTAGCTAAATTGAAAGAACGTTTCAATAAATAAGAGTGATGTTGTAGCCATGATTGTTTGTGGATAGAGGGGCCGGGGTATCATCGGGGGGATGATCCCCGGCCTTGTTTTTTAACGCTGCTATTTCAATAAATCCGGCCGGAGGCGTGCCGTACGCTCTTGTGCTTGTTGCAAGCGCCATTCTTCGATCTTGCGCTGGTGCCCGGATAATAGTACCTCGGGTACTTTCCAACCTTTGTAATCGGCGGGACGTGTATAAACAGGCGGGGCCAGTAAGTCATCTTGGAAGGAGTCGGAGAGGGCGCTTTGCTCGTCGCCGATCGCTCCCGGTATCAAGCGTACCACGGCGTCGGTTATGATAGCGGCGGCCAGCTCTCCTCCGGTAAGGACATAGTCTCCTACGGATATCTCTTTCGTTATCAAATGCTCACGGATACGATAGTCGATCCCTTTATAGTGCCCGCAGAGGATAATCATATTATTTAGTAAAGACATACTGTTGGCCATGGGCTGGTTGAGTGTCTCGCCATCCGGGGAGGTATAGATTACCTCGTCATATTCCCGTTCGCTTTTCAACGCTGAGATCGCCCGGTCTATCGGTTCGATCTGCATCACCATTCCGGCCTCTCCTCCGAACGGATAATCATCCACCCGCCTCCATTTATTAGTGGTGTAATCCCGTAGGTTATGTAAATGAATCTCCGCTAATCCTTTATCTTGCGCCCTCTTGACGATAGAGCAATTAATCATCCCCTCGATCATCTCGGGAAGTACGGTAAGTATATCTATACGCATAAAAAATAGTTGTAACGTTAAAACCTCCCGCAAAGGTACATCTTTATTCTGACTCATCGTAAAGTGAGTCTCTATTATCTATGATTCGCGATAGAAAATTAAGAATGAATGAAACGCATGCGTTGGCGCAGTTAAGAGTTCGTAGAAGTTCATGAGGATATTTTTGTATCGTTTGAATTATTATTCGTACTTTTGTCCGTCAATTCGGCGGCTATCAATAGAGGCCGTCTCTTTAGAGAATAAATTTTATAGCGATGAATATATCTTACAATTGGCTGAAAGAGTATCTTGATTTCGATCTGGAGCCAGAAGAAGTTGCTGCGGCGCTTACCTCTATCGGTTTGGAAACCGGTGGAGTAGAGGAAGTTCAAACCATTAAGGGCGGACTTGAGGGACTGGTTATCGGTGAAGTGTTAACTTGTGAGGAACACCCGAATTCTGACCATTTACATATTACGACCGTAAATGTAGGTGGCGAGGCTCCTTTACAAATCGTATGCGGTGCCCCGAACGTGGCTGCCGGACAGAAAGTGGTCGTAGCCGTGAACGGTACGAAACTGTACGACGGTGACGAATGCTTTACCATCAAGAGATCCAAGATCCGTGGCGTTGGCACCGGAAAGCTTCACTCCGCTTGACTCATCTGTCTTTGTAAGCTCACCATATC
>OGZG01002229.1_pt1 | contig 13481 bp, 9 predicted proteins | sample 1576781 | NCBI WGS metagenome assembly OGZG01 (sample SAMEA3541502, study PRJEB24748) | human gut metagenome | biome: human gut; feature: human-associated habitat; material: faeces | place: China | collected 2012 | reverse complement strand
CGGTGCGGGGCGTCCCGTCCCGCAGATCCGGCTCGCAGCCGGGTGGCATCGGAATTGCGTTGAACCACCTGATTATAAAAACTATCGAATTATGGATCACAAGGTAACTTTCGGCGGCAAGCCCGTGACGCTTGTCGGCAATCGCTGCAAAGTGGGGGAGACGGCCCCCGTATTTACGGTCACCGATGCGGGGCTGCAACCCGTGTCGTCGGACGTTTTCCACGGCAAGGTGCGCATTTACAGCGTCTTTCCGTCGGTCGACACTCCGGTCTGCTCGTTGCAGAACATCCGCTTCAACCGCGAGGCGTCGAAACTGGGCGACGACGTGGTCGTCGTGTCGCTGTCGGTCGACCTGCCCTTTGCGCAGAAACGCTTCTGCGCCGCCGAGGGCATCGACCGCGTGCATGTCTTCTCGGATTACAGGGAGCTGGATTTCGGCATGAAGTACGGCTTCGTGATCGACTCCCTGCGCCTGCTGGCGCAGGCTCACTACGGCAAGGAGGTGCTGAATGTCCTTTGAACAACAACTGATTAGCTGGCGGCGCGAGCTGCACCAGAACCCGGAGCTCTCCCTACAGGAAGTAGCCACCACCGCGCGGATCCGCGACTGGCTGCAGAGCGGCGGGCTGACTCTGCTGCCCTTCGATCTGAAAACCGGGCTGGTCGCCGAAGTCGGCAGCGGCGACAAGGTGATTGCCCTGCGGGCGGACATCGACGCGTTGCCCATCGAGGAGGCGACCGGTCTGCCTTACCGCTCGCAAAATGAAGGGGTGATGCATGCCTGCGGCCATGATATTCACACCAGCGTGATGCTGGGGGCGGCGCTGCTGCTGAAGGAGCGGGAAGCGGAACTCCCGGGGCGGGTACGGATCCTGTTTCAGCCGGCGGAGGAAAATTTTGGCGGCGCGAAAACCCTGATCCGCGCCGGGGCGCTGGAGGACGTGTCGGCGATCTTTGGTATGCACAATGAGCCCGGCCTGCCGGTGGGCGAATTTGCCACCCGCGGCGGCGCGTTCTACGCCAACGTCGATCGCTTCGTCTTCAAAGTGACCGGGAAGGGGGCGCATGCCGCCCGCCCACATGAAGGAAAGGATGCGATCCTGCTGGCCAGCCAGCTGGTGACGGTGCTGCAGAGCGTGGCCAGCCGGGAAGTGAACACCCTCGACTCGGTGGTGCTCAGCGTGACGCGGATCCAGGGAGGCAATACCTGGAACGTGCTGCCGGAGAGCGTCGAGCTGGAAGGGACGCTGCGCACTCACAGCAGTGAAGTGCAGCAGCGGGTCAAGGCCCGGGTCAGCGAGATCGCGGCCGGTTTCGCCAGCGCCTTTGGCGCACAGATTGACGTCTTCTGGTATGCCGGCCCGACGGCGCTGGTCAATGACGCCCGCTGGGCCGACTTCGCCAGCGACGTGGCGGCCCAGGCCGGGTACCGCACCCATCACGCCGATCTGCATCTCGGTGGCGAAGATTTTGCGGTCTATCTTCAGCATATTCCCGGGGCGTTCGTCAGCATCGGCAGCGCCAGCGAATATGGTCTGCACCATCCGGCATTTAATCCGGACGAACGGCTTATTGCGCCCGCAGCGCACTATTTCGCCCAGCTGGCGGAACAGGCATTACAACATATTTAATGGATGACAGGGGAAGGGGGAACTATGTCTGAAAATCGACAATTGCGTCTGGGAACGATATTACATGGCGCATCGGGAAATATGTCCGCCTGGCGTCATCCGGCGGCGCAGGCGGACGCCAGTATTAATTTTAACTTTGTCACGCAGACGGCGTTAAAAGCGGAAGAGGGGAAGCTGGATTTTATTTTTGTCGCCGACGGGTTATATATCAATGAAAAATCGATTCCCCATTTTTTAAATCGCTTCGAACCTTTAACGGTACTTTCCGCGCTGGCCGCGGTCACCCGGCGTCTGGGACTGGTGGGGACCTTATCCACTTCGTACAGCGAGCCGTTTACTACCGCCCGCCAGTTCGCCAGCCTCGACCATTTAAGCCAGGGACGGGCGGGGTGGAATGTCGTCACTTCGCCGCTGGAAGGGTCGGCGAAAAACTTCTCCCGGGCCCAGCATCCGGATCATGCGCTGCGCTATCGCATTGCCGATGAATATCTGCAGGTGGTGAAAGGCTTATGGGATTCATGGGAAGAGGACGCCTTTGTGCGCAATAAGGAGACTGGCCAGTTCTTTGATAAAAATAAACTGCATACGCTCGATCACCATGGCGATTTCTTTAAAGTGGCCGGGCCGCTAAATATTGCCCGCACGCCACAGGGACGGCCGATTATTTTCCAGGCCGGCGCGTCGGACGACGGCAAGAAATTAGCCGCACGCCACGCCGATGCCATTTTTACCCATCAGGAATCGCTGGCCGAGGCGCAGGCATTTTATCAGGATGTCAAAAGCCAACTCAGCGCATATCAGCGCACCCCGGACCAACTGCATATCTTCCAGGGCGTCAGCGTCATCGTCGGGGATGACGCCGAGGATGCGGAACGTCAGTACCAGACTACCGCGGCGCTGGTTTCCATCGAGGATGCGCTGAATTATCTGGGGCGGTATTTCGAACACCATGATTTTTCGCAGTATCCGCTTGATGAACCGTTCCCGGATATTGGCGCCCTGGGACAAAACAGCTTCCGCAGCACCACCGACGAGATTAAACGTCACGCCCGCGAGCGGGGATTAACCCTGCGCCAGGTGGCCCTGGAGGCAGCGAGTCCGCGTCCGCGCTTTACCGGCACCGCCAGCGATGTCGCCGATGGCCTGCAATTGTGGTTCGAACAGCACGCGGCGGACGGTTTCATTATTCAGGGCGGCACGCCGGAAACCTTCCCGCGCTTTGTGGATGAGGTGGTTCCGCTGTTACAGGCGCGCGGCCTGTTCCGTCGCGACTATCCGGGCACCACCCTGCGGGAAAGTCTGGGTCTGGCGCTACCTGCTAATCAATTCCAAAAATAATAAAAGAGAATCACGCTATGCAGAAAACAACACTCTTGCTGGCCGTCGCGTTGGCATTTAGCGCCTCGTCGTGGGCCCAGGACGTCAAGATCAATGGCACCGGGGTGAGCCTGGAGGCCAACAAAACGCCGATTCACACAGCGAAAAATCCACAGGCCATTGCGCTGTTGCCGAAAGATCTGCATCTGGCGGTGCCGGGGAAATTCACCGTCGCGGTGGCAGCCCTGAACTCACCACCGCTGACGGTCTTCGCCGATGACAACAAAACCCTGCTCGGCAGCGAGACGGATATCGCCCGACTGGTGGCGGAGAGCCTCGGACTGGAAGTGAACGTGGTTCCTACTTCATGGGAAGACTGGCCGCTGGGGGTCACCTCCGGCAAATATGATGCCGCGATCAGCAATATTACCGTTACCAAAGAGCGCAAAGAGAAGTTCGATTTCGCCACCTACCGCAAAGATTCGCTGGGCTTCTACGTCAAAAGCACCAGTCCGCTGAGCAAAATTGACAAGGCGGAGGACATCGCCGGGCTGAAGATTATCGTCGGCTCCGGTACTAACCAGGAGGCGATCCTGCTGGCGTGGAACGCGGAGAACGTCAAGAAGGGGCTGAAGCCGTTTACCCCGGTCTACACCAAGGATGACGCCGCCCAGACGCTGGCCCTGCAGACCGGGCGCGCCGATGCCTACTTCGGCCCCAATGTGATAGGCGCGTGGAAGGCGGCGCTGACCGGCAAAACCAAACTGGTGGGCAGCGTCGATGGCGGCTGGCCGAAAGCGGCGCATATCGCGGTGACGCTGAAAAAAGACAGCGGGCTGGTGAATGCCGTCCAGGCGGCGCTGAACGGCGCTATCGCCAGCGGGGACTACGCCAAAGTGCTTAACCGCTGGGGCGAAGGGGTGGAGAGTATTCCGCAATCAGAAATCAACCCACCCGGACTGGGCGACTGACAGGAGGCGCGATGAGCGAAGCATTCCGCGATATTTCTCCGGACGCACCGGAGCTGCAGCCGATTATTAGCGGGCTGTTTGCCGAATATGCCGCCCGCTACGGCGACTATTTTTCCCGCGATGCGGAAGTGGAGTTGACTGAGTGGTATTTGCCGCCGCAGGGGCTGTTTATCGTCCTTGAGCGTGAGGGCGAAATTATCGCCACCGGCGCTTATAAACCGAAAGATCGCCACACCGCGGAGATCAAACGTATCTGGACGCACCGTCGTCTGCGCCAGCAGGGGCTGGCGGCGAAGGTGGTCCAGGAGCTGGAACGGCGGGCGGTGCTGGCCGGGTACAGCCATATCTACCTGACCACCGGCTTCCGTCAGCCGGAGGCGGTAAAGCTCTATCTCAGCCAGGGGTATGAGGCGCAGTTTGACCTCACGCGAGACCCGGAAGAGTACAGTCAGCCGCCGTACGATGGCCGGCTGCGGTTCACTAAAGCGCTGGCGGTGAGCGCCTTCAGTCACAGCGCTTGAGGAGGCATGATGCATTCATCTGAAACGATAAAAGTGGTGCCAGCGCGCTATCCGCTGCGGGTGGTCGGGGCCCTGGTCGCCCTGCTGGTGCTGGCGGTGGTGATCCAGTCGGTGGCCTTTAACCCGCGCTGGGAGTGGGGCGTCTTCGCCCGCTGGTTCTTCGACCCGGTGATCCTCGAGGGGCTGGGACAAACCCTGCTCCTGACCCTGCTCGGAACGGTGCTGAGCGTGATCTTCGGCGGCCTGCTGGCGCTGGCCCGTTTGTCCTCATCGTGGCTGCTCAGCAGCCTCGCCTGGGGCTATATCTGGTTGTTTCGCTCGCTGCCGCTGATTGTGGTGCTGATTATTCTGTACAACTTTTCCTATCTCTACGACACCCTGTCGCTGGGGATCCCGTTTACCGGCGTCACCTGGGCCAGCTATCAGACCATTAACGTGCTGGGGCAATTCTCCACGGCGGTGGTGGGCCTGACGCTGGTGCAGAGCGCCTATACCGCGGAGATCATTCGCGGTGGCTTTTTGGGGGTCGACCATGGGCAGTATGAAGCCGCCGCTGCACTGGGGCTTCCCGCCTGGCGACGTACGCTGCGCATTATTCTGCCGCAGGCGCTGCGCACCATCCTGCCCTCCGGCTTCAATGAGATCATCAGTCTGGCCAAGGGAACGGCGATGGTGTACGTCCTGGCGATGCCGGAACTGTTCTACACCATCCAGATGATCTACAACCGTACCCAGGAGGTGATCCCGCTGTTGATGGTTGGCGCCGCCTGGTATCTGGCGATCACCAGCGTTCTCTCCGCCATTCAGTATCTGGTGGAACGCGCCCTGGCGCGCAGCGAGCGCCGCTCGGCGGTAAACAGCGCCCGCAGCAGCCGACTGAATCAACCCGCACGTCAACCACAGCCGCAGGAGGCCGTTCATGCCCAGCTCTCATAATGGCCATATCTCTATCACCGGGGTCAGCAAATACTATGGCCGCCACAAGGCGCTGGACGATGTGTCGCTGGAGATCCCCCCGGGCACGGTAACGGTGATCCTCGGCCCTTCCGGCTCGGGCAAGTCGACGCTGCTGCGCACCATCAATCACCTCGAACGTGTCGATGAGGGATTTATTCAGATTGACGGCGACTATATTGGTTATCGCCGCAAAGGCGACAAGCTGTATGAGATGAAAGAAAAGGAAATTCTTCGCCAGCGGATCAACGTCGGCTACGTGTTCCAGAACTTTAACCTGTTTCCGCACCTGACGGTGCTGGAGAACCTGATAGAAGCGCCGATCGCCCACAAGCAGGTCACGCGCAAAGAGGCCATTGCCCGCGCCTATGAGCTGCTGGACGTCGTCGGCCTGCGCAATAAAGCCGACGCCTGGTCGCGGCATCTCTCCGGCGGCCAGCAGCAGCGTATCGCGATTGCCCGGGCGCTGGCGCTGGACCCGCGGGTGATCCTGTTTGATGAGCCCACCTCGGCGCTGGATCCCGAGCTGGTGGGCGAGGTACTGGATGTCATCAAGAAGCTGGCGCGCTCCGGTACCACCCTGGTGGTGGTGACCCACGAGGTAGGCTTTGCCCGCGAGGTGGCCGACCAGGTGGTGTTTATGGTCGACGGCAGGATCGTCGAGCAGGGCAGCAGCGACGAGGTGCTCAACCATCCGCAGCATCCGCGTACCCGACAGTTTTTATCCAGGGTACTGCCGTCATGAACAGAGCGCTAATGACCCTTGTTCTCAGCGCTTTTGCCATGAGCGCTCACGCGGCGCTGGATCTGCGTGCCAATGAGCAGCCATTGCCGGTCACCCGCGACCCGCAGGCGATAGCGAAAATTCCGCCGGGCTATCGCTTCGTCGAGCCGGGGACGCTGACGGTGGCGATCTCGGCGCTCAATTCGCCGCCGCTGGCGCTGCTGGCCAGCGACAACCGCACGCGGATCGGCAGCGACCCGGATATGGCCCGCCTGCTGGCCGGAAGCCTTGGCCTGAAACTCAGGCTGGTGCCCACCGCGTGGGAGGACTGGCCGCTGGGCATCGCCTCCGGCCGCTACGATGTGGCGCTGATCAATATCGCGGTAACCGAGAAGCGCAAAGAGAAGTTCGATTTTGCGACTTACCGGGTGGACTCCCTGGCCTTCTCGGTGAAATCCACCAGCGACATCGCCGCGGTAAACGGACCCGCCGACCTCGCCGGGCGCAAAGTGATCGTCGGGTCCGGCACCAATCAGGAGCGGATCCTGCTGGGCTGGAATGAGGACAACCGTGCCGCCGGACGGCCGCAGGCCCAGCCGGTCTACCTGACCGATGATGCCTCCGGCAACCTCTATATCCAGTCCGGGCGAGCGGATATCTTTTTCGGCCCGCAGTCGGTGGCAGCCTATAAGGCCGCCCTTAACGGCCAGACCCGGGTGGTGGGCCTGGGGCCGAAAAAAGCGTGGGTGGCGACAACCACCAAAAAAGGCAACGGCCTGGTCTTTGCCCTGCAGGCAGCCCTCGACGGGGCGATTGCCCGCGGTGAATATCAGCAGGTGCTGGCGCGCTGGGGAGAGCAGGGCGAGGCGGTGGCGCAGTCGGTGGTCAACCCGCCGGGGATAACCTACTAAAAAACCGCTGTTTCGCCGGAGTACGACGCGAAACAGCGGAGGCGAATGCTCGCCAGGGTCTTCAATCACGGTGCGCGGAGTGAGCGTCAAGCGATCCAGCGGCCCAACGATAAACAGATAGGAGAACAGGCCCAGCACGCCCATGGAACCGACGTAGAGGATGGCGTAATCAAACGAGTGGGTGTTGGCGAGGATCACCCCGATGACCAGCGGGGTAATGATGCTCGCCAGGTTGCCGCACATATTGAACACGCCACCGGCAATACCGAGCATCTCTTTCGGCGAGGTGTCGCTCAGCACGCACCAGCCGAGGTTCCCGAAACCTTTGGCAAAGAACGCCAGACTCATGGCGGCGATCACCACCACTTCCGAAGAGGTGTAGTTGGCGACGACAATGACGCAGGAGAGCAGCATGCCGCAGATCACCGGGAGCTTACGGGCGGTGGTCAGACTGTAACCGCGTTTCAGCAGCCAGTCCGAAAATACGCCGCCCAGCAGGCCGCCGATAAATCCAGCTATGGCCGGGATACTGGCGACAAACCCGACCTTGAGGATTGACATGCCTTTGGCCTGGTAGAGGTAAGTCGGAAACCAGGTGAGGAAGAACCAGGTAATCGATGTGACGCAGAACTGGCCGATATAAACCCCGATCATCATGCGATTGACGCAGACGCTTTTAATCTGCGCGAGAGTTAATTTTTGCGGCGTTTTTTGGCTACCTAATTCCGGTACGCCGCCGCCTTCACGAATATAATCGAGCTCCTGCGGGTTAATTTTAGGATGATGTGAAGGATCCTTAACTTTTACCAGCCAGAATATTCCCAACACCACTCCGATAGCGCCAATATAATAAAAGACATAGTGCCAGCTTAAATTATGCAGAATGATGGACATCAGCGGCGTAATAATGCCCAGCGAAATATACTGCGCGGCCTGATAGACCGAGGTGACAAATCCACGCTCTTTATTGGGGAACCACTGGACGCTCAGGCGACTGTTGGCCGGAAAAGCGGGCGCTTCAATGGCCCCCATCATCAGACGCAGGATCACCAGCACCACCAGCGGACTGGCAAACAGATAAACAGTGCCCTGAAACATAGTGACGACCGACCAGCCAATCAGCGCGCAGCCGTAGACCAACCGCGAACCATATTTATCCAGCAGCCAGCCGCCGGGGATTTGCATAATGACGTAGGAAATACCAAACACCGAAAAGGCCAGGCCCATTGCTTCAGGGTCAAAACCTAACTCTTTACTCATCATCGGCGCGACAACGGACAGGGTGGCCCGGTCAGCATAATTAAATACGGTCGCGAGAAATAAAAAAACCAATATACCGTAACGCACGTTGCTGCGTTTTATTTGCTGTTGCATGTTATTCAACTCCTTTGCAGGGTTGTGAAGACACGTCATCTTTCATGCCGCTTTGATGCTTGCTGACGGATTTCGTGTATTGCGAGTACAGCGGGTCAGAGGTTTATCCCCGGTGGCGCTGCGCTTACCGGGGCTACGGGTTCTCAGTGGTCTGCGGACCGGTAGCCCGGATAAGGCGTGGACGCCGTCATCCGGGAAAAGTCATTACGGGCGAGTTCCAAACTCGCAGCTTTGCTGGGTCCAGCGGCGGGCCTGCTCGCTGAGGGTGAAGCCCAGACCATGGCGTTCGGAAACCCACATCCGCCCATCGCGCAGTTCTAGCTGCTCGTTAAACAGCGGGTTCAGCCACTCGAAGTGCTCCAGCCATGGCTCCAGCGGGTAGGCGGCGGCGAGATGCAGGTGCACCTCCATGGCAAAGTGCGGAGCCAGCTTGCGACCGTGCTTCGCGGCCAGATCCATTATTTTCAGGAACGGGGAGATCCCACCGACGCGCGGGGCATCCGGTTGCACGAAGTCGCTGGCGTTGCCGAGGATCAACTGCTCATGTTCGCGGAAGCTGGTCAGCATCTCGCCGGTGGCAATCGGCGTATCCAGCGCGGCGGCCAGCTGCGCGTGGCCTTCGACGTCATAGGCATCCAGCGGCTCCTCAATCCAGATCAGATTGAACGGCTCCATTTTGCGCCCCATGCGAATGGCGGTTTCGCGATCCCACTGCTGGTTGGCATCGACCATCAGCGGGAAGTCATCACCCAGCACTTCGCGCACCGCCGTCAGACGACGGATATCCTCGGCAGTATTAGGCTGACCGACTTTTAGTTTAATCCCGCCGATGCCGTTTTCACGGGAGATAGCCACGTTTTTCAACACCTGATCCAGGGGGGTATGCAGGAAGCCGCCGGAAGTGTTGTAGCACTGCACGGAATCACGATGTGAACCCAGCAGTTTTGCCAGCGGTAGACCGGCGCGTTTGGCTTTCATATCCCACAGGGCAATATCGATAGGGGAGATAGCTTGTACCGCCATGCCGCTACGGCCGACGGAAGCCCCGGCCCACAGCAGTTTGGTGTAGATCTTGTCGATGTCGTTCGGATCTTCGCCAAGCAGATTATCGGCTATCTCTTTGGCGTGAGCGTAAATGCCCTGGCCGCCCGCACGTTTCGAGTAGCTAAAGCCGACGCCGGTGAATCCATCCCGGGAGTGAATTTCCGCGATGATAATCGCCACTTCGGTCAGCGGTTTTTGGCGACCGGTCAGCACTTTGGCATCGCTGACGGGGGTGGCCAGCGGCAGAAAAGCCAGCGACAGTTTAACGTGGTCAATGCGGTCACCGGTTTCAGCGGCGGTTTTGACGCCGAAAGCTTTGGCGTAGGTTACGGACTCGGAATTGGCGCTTGAGGTCATAGTAGTGTCCTTTTTGATAATAAAATGATTGCGCTATCATTTGTAATGGTGAAATGCTTTTGACGCTACGCTAGTGGTTTTAATTTGTACAAACGATCACAATTGGCCGTTATAAAGGCGAAAACTTTGCTGTGCAGGTCACAATCCAAAACAGTTTGTGAAAAGTGACAAGTCATAATGATAGCGATAACATTTTCTATTGCAGGTCGTTGATTCTGTTAGGGGAGACGCGGCGGGCGCTGGCAATTGCGTGGGGCATCATCAATAATGCCCACAGGAAACGACTTAACACAGGGGCTTAGCCGTGAAAAGCAAAAAACCGACGCGGGCGCCGACGCTGGAGGATGTGGCTCGCAGCGCCGGGTTGTCGCCGATGACGGTCAGTCGGGCGCTGAATACGCCCCAGCTGGTCAGGCCAAAAACGGTAGAGAAAGTGATGCAGGCGGTGCAGGCGACGGGCTATATCCCCAATGCGCTGGCCGGCGGCCTCGCCTCCAGGCGCAGCAAGCTGGTGGCGGTCGTGGTACCGCAAATCAATAACAATATGTTTGTCGATACCATCCAGGCGCTGAGCGATACCCTGGCGGCGCGCGGCTACCATATGCTGCTGTGCGTGGCGGGCTATGACCGGCAGACCGAGGCCGAGCTGGTCTCTACCTTGCTTTCGCGGCGCCCTGATGGCGTGGTGTTAACCGGCATCCAGCATGCGCCGCTGTTAAAGAAAACGATTCTTAACGCCGCCACGCCGGTGGTGGAAATCTGGGATCTCACCCCGACGCCGCTGGATATGCTGGTCGGTTTTTCCCATGAAAAAGTGGGCGAAACCATTGGCGAGTATGTACTGGAGAAAGGCTACCAGCGACCAGGCCTGCTGTGGGCGGGCGATGCGCGCGCGATGTTGCGTAAGCAGGGGCTCTGTGCCCGACTGGCTAAAAAAGGGCTGGACGATGCGCCTCAGGTTGAAGTGCCGCTCCCGGCGTCGCTGGCGCTGGGGCGAAGCGGTCTGGCGGAGCTGCTCGCCGCCAGCGAGTTTGATGTGATCATCTGCAGCTCAGACACCCTCGCCCAGGGGGCGATTATGGAAGCCGAAAGCCGGGGGCTACGCGTACCGCAGGATCTGGCGGTGATCGGTTTTGGCGATCTGGATTTCGCCGCCAGCAATCGTCCGGCTATCACTACCGTCAGCGTCGACCGTCATGCCATCGGTGAACGGGCCGCTACGCTGCTGGCTGACCGCATCGAAGGGGGAGAGGACAGCGGGGTGATTATAGATATCGGCTTTCAGCTGGTGGCACGAGAATCGGCGTAGGCCTGCCTTTTCAGGGCATGGTGTGCCGGGTGGGTGAGCGGCGAATTTCTGCCTACACTTAGGCTTTACCCTGGAGGCAGACCATGATTACCGTTTATGGCGTGCCGGGATGGGGCTCGACGATTAGCGAGCTGATGCTCTCCCTGGCCGATATTCCCTACGAGGTGGTTGACGTGGAGGGCTTTGACCAGCCCGGTCCGGCGCGCGAGCGTCTGCGGCAGATTAATCCGCTGTGCCAGGTGCCCACCCTGAGGCTGGCCGATGGGAGCATCATGACCGAAACCGCCGCCATCGCGCTGATGATCCTCGATCAGCGTCCCGATCTGGCCCCCGCGCCGGGGACGCCGCAGCGTCAACAGTTCCAGCGTCTGCTGGTCTGGCTGGTGGCCAACATCTATCCCACCTTTACCTATGCCGATTACCCGGAACGCTGGGCGCCCGCCGCCGCGGAGCAACTGGTGGAGAATTGTCGCCAGTACCGGAAAAATCTCTACCTCTGGTTCGAACAGCAGCTGACCGCCGGGCCGTGGGCGCTGGGCTCGTCGGTAACGTTGCTGGATTGCTATATCGCGGCGATGTACAGCTGGGGGCCGCGACAGGCGTGGTTTGACGACCACGCGCCAAAATTCGCCGCCATCGCCCGGGCGGTCTGTCAGCGACCGGAGCTGGCCGCGGCGCTACGCCGTAACAAGCTGATTTAACGCACGTGATGGCAACCAGAACGGCCATTCTGTGGTAGCGTTATGGCTCTGACCACAAGGAGTCTTTGCTATGCCGCATGTTGATATTAAATGCTTTCCCCGTGAACTGACTGACGAACAAAAAACCGCGCTGGCCGCCGACATCACTGAGGTGCTGATCCGCCATCTGAACAGCAAAGAGAGCGCCGTCAGCGTCGCGCTGACTCAGGTTGAGCCGGACGCGTGGCAGGCGGTGTGGGACAGTGAGATCGCCCCGCAGATGGCGCAGTTGATTAAGAAGCCGGGTTATAGCATGTAATTGCCACTGGCGGGCATGATGCCCGCCAGTGACGCTCGGTCAGAACCAAATCTCCGTCTGCACGCCGAAGTTCCATGTCCCGCCAGCGGTAAAGCCTTTGCTGCCGAAATCATCGTTGATCGCATAACGATCCAGGTCTTTATCCCAGTTCATCCACGTGACAAAGAAACGTATCTCCGGCCGCGCTTTGATATCAAACACATCGCCCACTTTAAAGGTGGGGGCGAAGGTCAGCTTGTAGAAATCACCGCGCACCGCCTGATACTGATAAACGTTGTCATTATAGCGATAGCTGCGCCCGTTCGGATTGAGGTCCATATACTGCCACGAGGCCTCATACAGCAGGGCGAAGTGAGCGGAGATCCCTTGCGATACCCGCAGGTTAAATGTCGCCCAGTCGTAGCGGTCGCCGTCGCGATAGCGGTCTTCGCTGTGCTGGGCTATCACCGACGGCGCCAGCTGCCAGTTTTTCCCCAGCGGCAGGATCCCGTACGACGCAAAGCGCAGGGAGGCCGCGTTCTCGGTCAAGTCGCCATCGCTCCCCGGCTGACGCGCTTCGGCACCCAGCCCGACGCCGTACTGCAGTGCGCTTTCCGACACCCCTGGCGCCAGGCCGTAGAACTGCTGTTTATCGTGCAGGGCCAGCATCGCGTAGTAGCCGTTTTTGGCGGTGTTATCGCTGCGCAGGGCATAGCTCCCGGTGGTCGAGGTATTATCTTTCAGGTCATCGTTACCCTGGGCGGTCATCACCGTGGTCATCAGCTGCCAGTTGCCGTAAAAATGGTTGGCGGTGAACAGCAGATTCTGGATGTCATTATCCGCGTAATTATCGCTGCCAAGGTCGCCGAAGTTACGCGCATACACCGAATAATCGCCGCGCAGGCCGCTTCCCCAGTCGACATCATTGATCCCGCCGCCGGTGCCACCGAGGAACATGATGTCGCTATCGGTAAAGTGGATATCGAAGTTATCCCGATCAAAGCGTTTGCCGGCCCAGATCGAGGCGCGTTTTAACGGTCCGGTGAACTCGGCGAAGTCGCCCATCTCGACGTACAGCTGACGAATGTTCAGATGGTGGCTGTCGTTGTCCTGAACCCACGGATCCGGGTTGGTGGCCCCGTCGGCGAGCATGGTCTTAAAGCGCGCCCATGAGCCATCGTTAAAGGTGAGCTTTTTGCCAAAGCTCAGCTCAGCGTAATTATCTTTTTCGTTGCCGAGACGACCAACGTGGGCATCGCCGTTGAGCGAACTGGCCGGGGAGATGCCTGGCCCGCCGCGGGCGCCTTTGCCGTGGCTGTTGACTAACATTCCGGAACGGGCATAGGCGTTAAAGGTAAAGCCATCGTCCGGGGCGCGTTTCGCCAGCTGC
>OGZG01002218.1_pt1 | contig 13527 bp, 10 predicted proteins | sample 1576781 | NCBI WGS metagenome assembly OGZG01 (sample SAMEA3541502, study PRJEB24748) | human gut metagenome | biome: human gut; feature: human-associated habitat; material: faeces | place: China | collected 2012 | reverse complement strand
CCATTTATAAAAAAAATCCTGCCTTATTATTGTAAGTTGACTTTGAACAGGTTAATGGTGCTTCTTCATCAACAGATGAACAAAAGGAAGTTGTAACAAACTTTTTTGATTATGTAAAGGAATGCGACATTACAAAACTTAAAAAGGTAGCGAGTGAAGATGTTTTATCAGGAATGGATCTTGAAAAAATGGAAAAAGAATTAAGCCAATATACTGAAGAAGAATATGGTAAAGTTTTTGTTGATGAAACAAATAAATTCAAAAAAGCTATTTTCAAAGATTTATTTACAGATATCAAAATTAAAGATATCAAAGCAGATGGGGATAAAACAACAGTTAAAGTGACAGGAAAACAAAAAGATTACTCACAAGTATCTTTTGATCAAAGTGAATTAAACACAACTGCACAACAATATGTAGAAGAACATCAAGATGAACTTGCTAAAGTCTATAAAGAAGAAGGTTTATCAGCATATCAAATTAAAGTATATGATGGTATTGCTCCTATTCTTTATCAAAGCATGACAGAAACATATAAAAGCGCACCTACTGAAAAATTAACAGCAACATTTACTTTAGAAAAGAAAAATGACAAATGGATCATTACAGGTATTGATGAATAAAAGATAAGCAATCATAAGATTGCTTATTTTGTTTTATGGTAATATTTGTTATAATGAATTTTGGAAAGTGAGGTCGTTATGAGTCGTTCTAATTCAATTGTTAAACAAGCATCAATTTTAGCACTTGCAGGAATTTTAGTTAGAATCATTGGGCTTTTATATCGTAGCCCTTTAACTGCGATGATTTTAGACGAAGGAAATGGGTATTATTCAACAGCTTATAATATTTATGCGTTAGTTTTACTTATTTCATCGTATAGTATTCCTACAGCTATTTCTAAATTGATATCAGAGAAGATTGCTTTAAAAGAATATAAAAATGTTAAAAGAATATTAAAATGTGTATTTATCTATGTTTGTGCCATTGCTGGGAGTGCAGCAATTTTATTATTTATCTTGGCGCCATTCATTGTGGATGTTAATGCTGTTCCTGCACTAAGGGTCTTATGTCCAACAATTTTTTTATCGGGCTTATTAGGAGTATTTAGAGGATATTTTCAAGCACATAAAACAACGGTTTATACATCTGTTTCACAAATCATTGAACAAATCTTTAATGCAGTTGTTGCATTGCTAGCTGCATATATTTTTATTCAACCATATCTTGGTGTAGATGCAACAAAAGTAGGATCATATGGTGCTGCTGGTTCTGCAATTGGAACAGGGGCTGGTGTTTTAGTTGGTTTGATCTACATGATTTTTATGTATTTAAAAAAGAAAAATACTTTTGTAGAAGAAAAAGGGCTTTTTGCAATTTTCTACAAATTGGGCAAGGTCAGCCACAGCCCGGGCATCATCATCCAGCAGGCGGGTGTGGGTGGCCAGGTCAAAAGCGGCGCTGTACACCTGGGCACGGCGGGCATCCAGTGCGCAGAGCACGGTGCCCTCGCCGGTGTGGGCAGCGGCCAGCGCTTCCAGTGTGGAGACCGGGGCACAGAGGGTCTCGCGGGGGAAGGCCAGCCCCTTGACGGCGGCCAGCCCGATGCGCAGGCCGGTAAAGCTGCCGGGGCCTGCGTTCACACCGAACAGGTCGATGTCTGCACAGGTCAGGCCGCACAGCTTCAGGCAGTGATCCACCAGCGGCATCAGGGTCTCGCTGTGGGTCATGCCGCCGTCCAGATAGCACTCGTACTTCAGGCGGTCGTCCTGCAGCAGGGCCACACCCAACGTTTTACCGGCGGTGTCTACGGCTAAGATATTCATACGCTGACCCCCTTGATGGTGATACGGCGGGTGGTGTCATCCACCCGGTCGATGTTGATGTAGATCGGGTCTTCCGGGGCCAGCAGGTCGGCGAAATTCTCGCTCCACTCAGCGGCCACAATGGCACCCTGATCCAGATAATCGTAAAAACCGGCGGCGCACAGGTCGTTCTCGGTGGAGATGCGGTAGAGGTCGAAGTGGGCCAGCGGGCGGGGGCCGCGGTAATAGTTGACGATGGCAAAGGTGGGGCTGCTGACCGGGTCGGTGCAGCCCAGCCCCTCGGCCAGGCCCTCACAAAAGGCGGTCTTGCCCGCGCCCAGACCGCCGGTGAAGGCAATCAAGGCCCCGTCCGGCAGCACTGCCGCCAGCTTCCGGCCCAGCGCCACCGTTTCTTCTCTGGAGTGTGTAATATATTCGCTCATAGGATACCTCGATTATTTGATCAAACTTCAGGAGTTCAGCAGAAACGAAACCGTTTTGCCAAGGGCTCCCCTATTAGGGGAGCTGTCGCCGCAGGCGACTGAGAGGTTTAATCGTAATACAAAAGGGATGACAGAAGCTTCTGCCATCCCCCAGTATAATATAAATCGAGCAAAAGTGCAACGCTCAAGCGGCCTGCTGTACTTCCTGCGGGGCAGGTGCCGCGTTCGGTTCGATCAGCCGGACCCCAACATCGCCGAACAGCAGCGGGTAAGCTGCCGCCGCATGGGGGCGCTTGCCGCCCTGCGCGTTGTACCAGACCAGATCATCCGCACCATAGGTATCCATGGAGTGCTGAACGGATTCCTGCAGGGTCTGGCCCAGGATCAGGTGGTTGACGGTATCCCACAGCATACTGCGGGAATACACGGTGTAGACGTTGTTCACATAGCCTGCCACCGCTTTGGCACCACCGGCCAGCAGGGCATCGGCCATGGAGGTATCCAGACTGCCGCTCACGCCAAGGAACTCACAGGTCTCGGAGAGCACTACGGTGTCCTTGAGCTGGCCGCCCCGGTAAGCCGCCCGGAAAAAGCTGGGCGTGATGCAGTACAGGCCGTTGATCTTGATGACCCGGTGGGTCAGCAGATCGATGCCGTAGTAGAGGTCTTTGTAGAAATCCGATTCCTCTGTCAGCAGGATGACCGGCTCAGTACGGGTCTGCTTGAACAGAAAACCGGAGGTGTAGGTGTAGTAGGAGCCGTGGGCGCTGAGGATGCACAGCCCGTAATCGTTCATCCGTTTCAGGTCAGAGACGGTGACTGTGGTATCGATGCGGGTGTGCAGGCCCATCGCAGTCCAAAAGCCCTTCATATAGGAGTAGTACGGGTAGCGGGAGCTGTTCACGGTGTTGTCAAAGGCGTAGTAGATCATGGCGCTGCCCAGATCACCCTGCGGGGCGTTGGACATTTCGTGCAGATCCGCAGCGGGCAGTTCGGAAGGGGCGAAGGGAGTATTCTCTTCGTCCGGATCCTCCACCAGAACGCCGCCCAGCGCGCCGCAGCTGTAGGCAAAGCTGACCATGCCGTTTTCTTCGTCCACATGGAGAGAGCGCGCCGAAACAAGCCCTTCCTCGGCCAGCTGCTGCAGCTGTGCCACGGCGGCATCCAGCCGCTGGGCACGGGTCATCTCAGCGTAAGCGTCGCTGCCGGTCAAGGCGGTCACGGCGCTGTCGGCCTGCTGCATCTCCCGGGCATCGGCAGTGGTCAGCGTGGTCTGGGCCACGGTGTCGGCTGCCTGTGCGGCAAAAGCAGAAGCAGGGAAGAGCGCGGAAATAAAAACAGTCAGTGCGCAGAGCGCGCACAGAAAGCGATGAGAGTTCGTTTTCATCTTGGAAGTTCCTCCGGAAAAATCCTGCCGAAAAAGCAGGTCTCCAGCTTTCATTTTAGAAGGTGGAGGGGGCTTTGTCAAGGCTGCGGCAAATATTTTGCAGAGTTGTCACAGGATGAAAAGATCTGTGGAAAAAACTTCCGCAATCTTGCGCAAAAAAGGACGGTGCGGTATACTTATATAACATAATGGAGCATTATACGCCCTCTTTGGCATTGCGGACGAGCGAAGCAGACCTGAGCGGGCGATCCAATGAAAGAAAGAGGTGTTTTCGTTTGGAAAACATTCGGCGCTACTTCAAGCGCACCGATAAAACTTACCTGCTGCTGTGCATCTTCAGCAGCGTAATGGCTGTGACAGCACTTTCGAGCTGGGCAGCCAAGCAGGGCAATGGCTTTGCCGTGGATGAGATCACCGGCCAGATCACCGGGCTGGGCGATTACCGCCGGGCGGCGGTGCAGGCGGGTGCAGCCCTCATCGGGCTGGTCATTGCGGTGCTGCTGTCCAATATCGATTACCGCAGCCTGGTGAAGGTGTGGCCGGTGCACGTGGCCCTGACCTGGGGCATGGTGCTGCCCACGCTGGTGCTGCGCAATGTGAGCATCGGCCCGCTGACCATCGGCTACAACGCGGGTGATACCGACAACTATTCCTGGTACAAGCTGGGGGGCTTTACCCTGCAGCCCACGGAGCTGGCCAAGATCAGCTTTATCCTGACTTTTGCCATGCACCTGAACAATGTGCGCACCCGGCTCAACGAGCCAAAGGAGCTGGGCAAGCTGCTGCTGCATCTGGCAGTGCCCATCCTCATCATCCATGTTCAGGGTGACGACGGCACCGCCATCATCTATGCCATCATCGGCTGCTGCATGATGTTTGCGGCGGGCCTGAGCTGGAAGTATATCCTGGGGGCAGTCTCGGCGGCGGCAGTGGCTATGGCGACGGCGTTCGCCTTTTTCAGCGACAAGATCGGCAAGGGATACCAGTGGTACCGCATCCTTGCCGTCATCGATCCCGATAACAAGACCGGCTGGGCCCCCAGCGAGACCATCTGGAAGAACATCATCTACCAGCAGCAGCGCGGCGAGATCGCGCTTGGTTCGGGAGGCATCTTTGGCAACGGGCTGTTTGGCGGCAGTTATTACAGCGTGCCCAATGCCCACAACGATTTCATCCTGAGCTGGATCGGCAACGCGGCGGGCTTTGTGGGCTGCTGTGTGGTGCTGGGCGTGCTGTTTGCACTGGTCATCAAGACCTTCCTCACCGGTGCCCGCAGCGAGGATCTGCTGGGCACCTTCATCTGCGCGGGCATCGGTGGCGCTCTGCTGGCCCAGATCGCCGTGAACGTGGGCATGAACCTGCGCGTCCTGCCCGTGATCGGTGTCACCCTGCCGTTCTATTCGGCGGGCGGCAGCTCGGTGCTGATGCTGTACATCTGTGTGGGCCTGGTGCTCTCGGTCTATACCCATAATACCAAAAAGCTGTTCGGCTGAGCCGGAACAGAACGCGGCCCCGGAGAGAAGGAAAAACTCTCCGGGGCCGCGTTTGTGTGTCAGCCAAAGGTATTGCGCAGCTTGTTGGCAAACCGTTTCAGCTGAGACAGGTGAGGGGACAGTTCCCGATGGGAGAACCGCTGAAATTTGAGGAAGAATTTTGGTGGAGTTGACAGTTTTCACCCGCAAAAGACGGCGTGTGTGGAATTTGCCCTTGACCCCGGGGCGTTCCGTGTTACAATATTTCCGGTGCAGCCTGTCTGTTTGGGTTGTGGAACACAAAAAAGGAGTATTGAACGGTAAATTTTATGGATACGAACGCGGAATCTTCCATGCGGAACAAGATCGTTGAATATGTCAAGCAGTATGCATTGATCACGCTGAGCATTTCCATCATGTCGGTGGGTGTGTACTTTTTCAAATTCCCCAACAACTTTGTCTTTGGCGGCGTGACCGGTATGGCGGCGCTGGCGGCCAAGCTCACCCCGCTGTCGGCTTCGGCCTTTTCCTCGGCGGCCAACATGATCCTGCTGGGTGTGGGTCTGATCTTCCTGGGCAAAAAGTTTGCCATGACCACCGGCTATGCTACTGTGGTCATGTCGCTGGAGCTGATGGCGCTGGAAAAGATCTGCCCCCTGCGCGGCCCCTTGAGCGACCAGCCCATGCTCGACCTGCTGTTTGCCATTGCCCTGCCGGCCATTGCGTCGGCTCTGCTGTTCAATGTGGGCGCTTCCTCCGGCGGAACGGATGTCATTGCCCTCATCGTGGAAAAGTATACCCACATCCACAATGTGGCAGTGGCGCTGTTCCTGACCGACCTGTTCATGGTCATTGCGGCCTGCTTCGTGTTCGACCTGTACACCGCCCTCTATTCCTTTGTGGGTTTGACCGTGAAATCGCTGGTCATTGATGCCGTGCTGGAAAAGATCAAGATGTGCAAGGCCATCCTCATCGTCTGCGACGACAGGAAACCCATCTGTGATTTTGTCATGCGCAAGCTGATGCGCGGCGCAACCTATACGCCCTGCTTCGGCGCATATACCGACAAGCCCCACTACATCATCTACACCACCCTGACCCGCCGCGAGGCCGATCAGCTGCAGGATTTTATCCACAAGCAGCACCTGAACGCCTTCATGTCCATGCTGAGCACCACCGAGGTGTTCGGCAAGGGCTTCAACCACGCATAAGGAGGAACGTATGGTACAGGTCGATCTCATCACCGGGTTTCTGGGTGCGGGCAAGACGACGTTCCTGCGCAGATATGCTGCGTATCTGACCGCACAGGGGCATCATGTCTGCATTCTGGAAAACGACTTTGGCGCTGTGAACGTGGATGCCATGCTGGTGCAGGATCTGCTGGGGGAACGCTGCGAGATCGAGACCATCAGCGGCGGGTGTGATTGTGATACCCATCAGCGCCGGATGCGCACCAAGCTCATCTCAATGGCCATGCGCGGGTTCGACCGGGTGGTGGTGGAGCCCAGCGGCATTTTTGATGTGGACGAGTTCTTTGATGTCCTGCGGGATGAGCCGCTGGATCGATGGTATACACTGGGCAATGTGTTTGCCATTGTGGATGCCCTGCTGCCCGGGACGCTTTCCCCGCAGGCAGAGTACATTCTGGCATCGGAAGCTGCCAGCGCCGGACGCATCCTGCTCTCCCGCAGTCAGCTGGCCACCCAGGCCCAGCGGGAGAGCGCCATCGACCACCTGAAGCGTGCCCTTGCGGCCTGCAAGTGCAGCCGTACCCTGACGGAAAAAGATTTTCTGATCAAGGACTGGGCCGACCTGGAGGATGCAGATCTTGCGGCGCTGGATGCCTGCGGCTATCAGCATGCTGACTGCGAAAAGCTCTGCTTTGATGCGCACGATGCATTCGGTTCGGCGTATTTCCTTGAGCTGGGCCTGCCCCGGCAGCAGCTGGAGAAACACATTCCCGGCCTGTTCACGGATGCCGCCTGCGGCCGGGTGCTGCGGGTCAAGGGCTTTGTGCAGGATGCAGGCGGCTGGGTGGAGCTGAATGCCACCGCCGACGGCCTGACCGCGGCTCCCATTCCGGCAGGGCAGGAGGTGCTCATCGTCATCGGCGAGGGGCTGGACCGGGAACGGATCGAAACTGTTTTGCGGAGCTGAGAAAGCGCGGGAAACACAGAAAAACACCGCTTTGCGGTGCATCGGCCAGGCAGATCGCGGCACGTGGGTGTGCGCTTTCTGCCGGGCCCTTTTCTTTTCCACAGTTTTTCCGGCAAAATATAACAATCCTTGTCAGATATTGCTGTTGCGCCCCCGGAGGTTTTGGGCTATAATTTTGACTTAGCTGTTAGACAAGGGGGATTTTTTTACGAATTATCTGTTTCAATTTGCGCGTATCCTCGCGTTTTGCTTTCTGGGGGAAGTATGTCATGCTGTACTGCCGCTGCCGGTTCCGACCAGTGTGTACGGGCTTGTGCTGCTGCTGCTGGCCCTGAACTTCCGGCTGATCCAGCTGGAGGATGTAAAAGAGGTGGGCGTGTTTCTCACCGGTATCTTCCCGCTGCTCTTTGTGCCCGCCGCCGCAGGCGTGATGGAGCTGTGGGCGGAGATGGGGGAGATGCTGCTGCCCATCATCATCGCCATCATCCCGGTCACGGTTCTGGTCATGGTGACCGCCGGAAAGACCACCCAGGCTCTGACCAGCCGCAAAAAGGACAAGGAGGCTGCTGCCGATGATGGAATTGCTGAATGAGTTCCTTTCGGGCTCTGTTGCCTGGGGTGTGCTGCTGACACTGGCCGCCTTTGCACTGGGAGCCCTTGTGAACAGAGTGACCGGAAAGGCATTTTTTAACCCGCTGCTGCTGGGCGCGATCTTTGTGATCGTTTTCCTGTCGGTATGCGGCATCCCCTATGCCGACTACAAGGTCAGCGCCGCCCCGGTGAACTACCTGCTGCTGCCCGCCACCGTGGCGCTGGCCATCCCGCTGTATGAAAAGCTCGACCTGCTCAAGGCAAACGCCGCCGCCATCATTGCGGGCATCTCGGTGGGCACGCTGGTCAGCCTGGGCAGCGCGCTGGCTCTGGCGCTGGCGCTGCACCTGACCCAGGAGCAGTACGCCACCCTGCTGCCCAAATCCGTGACCACCGCCATCAGCATGGATGTAGCTGCAGAGCTGGGCGGCATTGCAGCTCTGACCGGTGCCATCGTCATCCTGACGGGCATTGTGGGCAACCTGCTGGCCGAGACGGTCTGCAAGGCGTTTCACATCACCGACCCCATTGCAAAGGGCGTGGGCATTGGCACCTCAGCCCATGCCGTGGGCACCAGCAAGGCCCTGCAGATGGGTGAGGTGGAAGGTGCCATGAGCGGCCTGTCCATCGCTGTGGCCGGTGTGCTGACCGCAGTGCTCTGCCCGGTGTTCGTAAGCCTTATTGATTGATCGCATAAAACACCCCTCTCCGCTGTGCGGCCGCACGGACGGAGAGGGGTATTTTTATGCGTTCTCTTTTTTCAGAACTCTGGTCACCATGAACACACAGTAGAGCAGTGCCAGACCCCAGGCAATGGGGTTGGCAATGCAGATGCCGAAGTAGCCCAGACTATGAACGGCCAGCCAGCCGCAGAGCGCGCGGCCGATGAGCTCGCCCACACCGGAGATAACGGCCTGCACACTGTATCCCAGACCCTGCAGGGTGTTGCGGAAGACCATCAGCAGGCCGTTGATGCAGAACAGCACGCTGATCACGGTCAGGTATTCCACAGCACCGGAAGTCACGGCAGGGTCGGCATCGCCCAGAACAAGGCCCACGGCCCAGCCCTTGACGAAGAAGAGCACCACCCAGGCAGCCGCGCAGTAGCACAGCTGGAGGATGCAGCCATCCCGGATGCCCTGCCTGACGCGGTCAGTGCGGTGGGCACCGTGGTTCTGGCCGACATAAGTTGCCATAGCCGTGCCCACGCTTGCCATGGGCACGGTGAACATCTGGCGAATCTTCTCACCGGCGGTCTGGGCGGCCACGGCGGTGCTGCCCAGCAGGTTGATGGCATCCTGCATGATGAAGGCACCGATGGCAGAAACGGAATACTCAAAGCCCATCGGAAGGCCGATATAGGCCAGCCGCCCGCAGTGCCCCGCCGAGAGGACACAGTTTTCCCGGGTGAAATGGATGCCCTCCACCCGGGTGAAGAACCACCAGGTGCAAAGCAGGCCGCTGAACAGCTGGCTGACAACGGTGGCGATGGCTGCGCCCTCCACGCCCATACCCAGCGGTACGATGAACAGCCAGTCCAGCCCGATGTTCAGGAAACTGGAGATTAGCAGGAAATAGAATGGGTGCTGGGAATCGCCCAGACTGTGCAGGACGGTGGAGGTGTAGTTGAACAGCATCGTGGCCGGAATGCCGAGGAAGATGATGCGGATGTAGGCCACCGCGTCCGGGAACAGCTCGGCCGGGGTGTGGATGAGCTGCAGCAGCGGGGCAGCAGTGAGGGTGGTGACGATGGTGAACACCACGCTCAGGACCACGCAGAGGACCGCGCCGTTGAAAAGATACTTGTGCATATCCTCGCTGTCCCTTGCACCAAAGCTCTGGGCCACCGGGATGCCAAAGCCCGTGCAGGAACCCAGCACAAAGCCTAAAATGAGAAAATTCAGAGAGTAGGTGGTGCCCACCGCGCCCAGTGCATCGGTGCCCAGACAGCGCCCCACAATGACGGTGTCCACAAAGCTGTACAGCTGCTGGAACAGGGTGCCCAGCACCAGCGGCAGGGCAAATTTCAGGATCTGGGGCAGCGGCCTGCCCACCGTGAGGTCGGTGGTGCCGGAACCCTTTTTGGTTTTTTCCATAAGTTTTACATGCTCCCTCCGGGTTTGATCTGCCACTAAGGATATCATGGCATCCGCTCCCGGTGTTAGCATTATTTTATGGAAAACCCGGATAAATTCTGCTTTTTCTCACCAAAGGGGCAGGGAACTGACTTCATCCCGGAGCTCCAGTGCCTGGGTGTGGGTCAGCTTTTTGGTGCGCTCCATCCGCTCCACCACCACAAGTGCGCGCCTGCGGGCCAGCTCCCCGTTGGCGGCGTAGACCGAGGGCGCGTTGGGCAGGCCGGCCAGTACCACACACTCGGCGCGGGTCAGCTCCCGGGTGGGTTTGCCAAAGTAGCCCTGCGCAGCCTGCGCCACGCCGGACCACTGGTTGCCGAAGTAGCAGCTGCCGGCGTACATCTCAAAGATCTGCTGCTTGGAGTAGTAATCCTCGATGTCCCTGGCGGCAAACATCTCCGCTGCCTTGCGGGCCATCTGCTTTTCCTGGGTGAACAGCTCGTTCTTGGCCAGCTGCTGGGTCAGGGTGCTGCCGCCCTCGGCCAGAGAGCGGGTGCGCAGGTCGGCCCAGAGCGCCCGGACAATGGCTGCCGGGTCGATGCCGTGGTGTCTTTCAAACCGGCTGTCCTCCACGGAAATGACCGCATCGATATAGGTCTGGGGCAGCTGGTCACAGCTGGCAAAGCCGGGCCGGGAGCTGATCTCATCGTAGAGGCCGGCAATGGGCTTTTGCGCCGCTGTGGCGCGGTAGAGCCGCCAGCCCTGCACGCCCAGTGTTCCGCCAATGACCACCAATACAAACAGCGCCGCCAGCAGCAGGCAGCTGAGCAGCCGCTTTACAAAACGTTTCAGCATCTTCACGTTCCCCTTCGGTTTTGATTCAACGTTATCCTACCCGATTTGACGACAGAATGCAAGTTACATTTTTATGAATACGGCTGCACAAGAAAAAAGCGCCCTGCCGGGGCGAACCGGCAGGGCGCTTTTACAAGTTATGGAAAGGGGATGCAGAGACGCTGCTTACAGAGCGAAGTAACGCTTTGCGTTGTCGAAGCAGATGCCCTTGATGATCTTCTCCAGAGCCTTCTCATCGTTGGGATACTCGCCATCCTCGACCCACTGGCCGATCAGGTTGCACAGGATGCGGCGGAAGTAGTCGTGGCGGGTGTAGCTCAGGAAGCTGCGGCTGTCGGTCAGCATACCAACAAAGTTACCCAGCAGGCCCAGGTTTGCCAGGCTCTTCATCTGGTTCTCCATGCCGATCTTCTGGTCGTTGAACCACCAGCCGGAGCCGTGCTGGATCTTGCCGGGGATCTCATCATTCTGGAAGCAGCCCAGAATGGTGCCGATCTGCTCGTTGTCAGCGGGGTTCAGGCTGTAGATGATGGTCTTGGGGCACTCATCGGTGTCGTTCAGGGCGCTCAGCAGAGCAGCGATCTCGCCGCCGCACTTGGCAGTGTTGATCATGTCGAAACCGGTATCGGGTCCCAGCAGGGCGTTCATCTTACGGTTGACACCGCGCAGGCAGTTGTAGTGCATCTGCATGGCGATGTTCAGGCGGTGATACTGCTTGCCCAGGTGGATCAGGATGTAGGTCTGGTACTTCTCAGTCTCTTCAGCGGTCACAGCCTCACCGGCCATAGCCTTCTGGTAGATGGCGTTGACCTCCTCCTTGGTGGCTTCACGGTAGGGCACATAGTCCAGGCCGTGGTCAGATGCGCGGCAGCCCATCTCGGCAAAGAACTCGATGCGCTGGGTCAGAGCGTCGGTGACGCAGTTGATGCACTCCAGCTTTTCCTTGCCAACGGCCTGAGCCAGCTTGCCCATGTACTCCACGAAGCCGGGCTTCTGGATGTTGAGGGCCTTGTCGGGGCGGAAGGAGGGAGCAACGGTGAACTTGATGGAGGGATCTTCCTTGATCTTCTTGTGCCATGCCAGATCGTCGATGGGGTCGTCGGTGGTGCCGATGAAAGCAACATTGGACTGCTCGATCAGGCCGCGGACAGTCATGCTGTCGTCGTGCTGCAGCTTGTCGTTGCACAGGTTCCAGACTTCCTCAGCAGTGTCGCCGTTCAGCACACCCTGATAGCCGAAGTACTTGCGCAGCTCCAGGTGGCACCAGTGGTACATGGGGTTGCCAACGCACATGGGCAGAGCCTCGGCAAACTTCTGGAAACGCTCGCGGTCGGGCTTGGTGCCGGTGATGTACTCCTCGGGCACGCCGTTGGAACGCATCACGCGCCACTTGTAGTGGTCGCCTGCCAGAGAGCCATCGGGCTGGCGGCCGCCCAGCCACACCTGAGCGATGTTCTCAAAGCGGCGGTTCTCGTAGATCTCCTTCGGGGAGATATGGCAGTGATAGTCGCAGATGGGCATATCAGCAGCGTAGGTGTGATACAGATGCTGAGCCACAGGAGACTGGAGCATGAATTCCTTGTCCATAAATGCTTTCATGGGTCGAAAACTCCTTTTCATTCTAATGTACTAATATATCACTATGGGGTGCCTTTAACAGCGCCCACGCAGGGCGTGTTAAGCCTATCTTTAGTATAGCGGAAAACGATAATGTATACAACTGAAAAACTGACAAATTTTCAGACTTTTCCTTGTAAAAAACGCTGGAATTTATAAAAATGGCCTGTTTTGGGCCAAAAATCTGGCAAAAAACACTTGACTTCTTTGTATACAACAGCATACAATAGAGACAGAATGTGGGGCACAAAGGGGTGCCCCAGAGAGAAGCAAAGCAAGCAAAAAGGAGAACACGTGATATGGAAACTTTGAATTACAAGGTTCTGTCTGAGACCGGCTACAACGGCTACATCCTCAAGGATGCCCCTGTCAAGGTCATGCAGTTTGGCGAGGGGAACTTCCTGCGCGCATTCGTGGACTATTTCTATGATATCGCCAACGAGAAGGCTGGCTACAACGGCAAGGTCAAGCTGGTGCAGCCCATCGGCAACTTCCCCCAGATGGCGGACTGGATCAACGAGCAGGAGGGCCTGTACACCCTGTACCTGCGCGGCAGCGAGAAGGGCCAGAAGGTGGATGCAAAGCGTGTGATCTCCTGCGTGTCTGACTGTGTCTGCCCCTACATCGATGGCAAGTGGGATGAAGTGCTGGCTCTGGCCCGCTCTGAGGATCTGGAAACGGTTGTATCCAACACCACCGAGGCCGGTATCGCTTACACCCAGGGCGACAGCACGTTCGATCAGGTTCCCCCCAACAGCTTCCCCGCAAAGCTGACCCGCGTGCTGTACGAGCGCTACAAGGCATTCAACGGCGCTGCGGACAAGGGTCTGGTCATCCTGAGCTGCGAGCTGATCGACAACAACGGCAAAGAGCTGAAGAAGTGCTGCAACAACTACGCCAAGGATTGGAATCTGGAAGCTGAGTTCATCGACTGGATGAACAACGCCAATACCTTCTGCTCCACTCTGGTGGACCGCATCGTTCCGGGCCGCATCCGCGATCCCAAGGAGCTGGCTGCCATGGAAGAGGCCAACGGCTACCACGATCAGGTGCTGGATGTCGGCGAGGTCTTCGGCGTGTGGGTCATCGAGGGCCCCGCAGGTCTGGAGGACAAGCTGCCGTTCA
>OGZG01002216.1_pt1 | contig 13530 bp, 9 predicted proteins | sample 1576781 | NCBI WGS metagenome assembly OGZG01 (sample SAMEA3541502, study PRJEB24748) | human gut metagenome | biome: human gut; feature: human-associated habitat; material: faeces | place: China | collected 2012 | reverse complement strand
TCGTATGGCAGACCTTCGCGCTGAACGCCCGGTACGGCGAACACGGGCTGATGAAGTTGGGAGCGGCACGGAGCCATCCCCGATACCTGATCAACCGGCGGCGAATTACCCGATTATTCAAACGACAACGAAAGGAAGAAACGACATGAGGAATACATCCAAAATGACAACACTGGAAAACAAGTTCCCGCTATTGGCTGTGGAGCATGGCTGTATCATCTCCAAAGATGCCGACATCACGGTGGCCTTCGAGGTGGAGCTGCCGGAACTTTACACCGTGACAAGCGCAGAGTACGAGGCGGTACACGGCTGCTGGTGCAAGGCAATCAAGGTACTGCCCGACTTCTCTGTCGTGCATAAGCAGGACTGGTTCATCAAGGAACGCTATCAGCCTGAGCTGCAAAAAGACGACATGAGTTTTTTGAGCCGTTCTTTTGAACGTCACTTCAACGAGCGTCCCTACCTGAAACACACCTGCTACCTCTATCTGACCAAGACGACGAAGGAGCGTAACCGGATGCAGAGCAACTTCAGCACGCTGTGCCGGGGGCATATCATCCCGAAGGAACTGGACAAGGAAACCGCCGGGAAGTTCATGGAGGCGGCCGAACAGTTCGAGCGCATCATGAACGACAGCGGACTTGTCAGGCTGCGCCGTCTCTCCACCGACGAGATTGTCGGCACGGAGAAGACAGCCGGACTGATAGAACGTTACTTCTCGCTCATGCCCGAAGGCGACACGACCTTGCAGGACATCAACCTCTCGGCAAGGGAAATGCGCATCGGCGACAACCGCCTGTGCCTGCACACCCTCTCCGATGCGGAAGACCTGCCCGGCAAGGTGGCGACCGACACCCGGTATGAACGGCTATCCACTGACCGCTCGGACTGCCGCCTCTCCTTCGCCTCACCCGTGGGGCTGCTGCTCTCCTGCAACCACATCTACAACCAGTATGTGATTATCGACAACAGCGAGGAGAACCTTCAGAAGTTCGAGAAGTCCGCAAGGAACATGCAGTCGCTCTCCCGCTATTCAAGGAGCAACAGCATCAACCGCGAGTGGATAGACCAATACCTGAACGAAGCCCATTCCTACGGACTGACCTCGGTACGGGCACACTTCAACGTCATGGCGTGGAGCGACGATGCGGAGGAACTGAAGCATATCAAGAACGACGTGGGCAGCCAGTTGGCAAGCATGGAATGCGTGCCGCGCCACAACACCATCGACTGCCCGACACTCTACTGGGCGGCGATACCCGGCAATGCGGCGGACTTCCCGGCGGAAGAGAGTTTCCACACCTTCATCGAACAGGCGGTGTGCCTGTTCACAGAGGAAACCAACTACCGCAGCTCGCTCTCGCCCTTCGGCATCAAGATGGTGGACAGGCTCACGGGAAAACCGCTGCACCTTGACATCTCCGACCTGCCCATGAAGCGAGGTATCACGACCAACCGCAACAAGTTCGTGCTGGGTCCTTCGGGCAGCGGCAAGTCTTTCTTCATGAACCACCTCGTGCGCCAATATTATGAGCAAGGCGCACATGTGGTATTGGTGGACACGGGAAACTCCTATCAGGGCTTGTGCGGCATGATCCGACGCAAGACAGGCGGAGCGGACGGTGTGTATTTCACCTACACGGAAGATAAGCCCATCAGCTTCAACCCGTTCTACACCGACGATTACATCTTCGACGTGGAGAAGAAGGACAGCATCAAGACCCTGTTGCTGACGCTCTGGAAGTCGGAGGACGACAAGGTGACAAAGACGGAGAGCGGCGAGCTGGGCAGTGCCGTGAGTGCCTATATTGAGCGCATCCAATCCGACCGTAGCATCGTGCCGTCGTTCAACACCTTCTACGAGTATATGCGTGACGACTACCGCAAGGAACTGGCACAGCGTGACATCAAGGTGGAGAAGTCCGACTTCAACATCGACAACATGCTCACCACCATGCGGCAGTATTACCGGGGCGGGCGTTACGATTTCCTGCTCAACTCCACGGAGAACATCGACCTGCTCGGCAAGCGGTTCATCGTCTTCGAGATAGATTCGATTAAAGAAAACCGCGAACTGTTCCCCGTCGTGACCATCATCATCATGGAAGCCTTCATCAACAAGATGCGGCGGCTGAAAGGCGTGCGGAAACAGCTTATCGTGGAAGAGGCTTGGAAGGCCCTCTCATCGGCGAACATGGCTGAATATCTGCGCTATATGTATAAGACGGTCAGAAAATATTACGGCGAGGCAATCGTGGTGACGCAGGAGGTGGACGACATTATCAGTTCTCCGGTGGTCAAAGAGAGCATTATCAACAACTCGGATTGTAAAATCCTGCTTGACCAAAGGAAATATATGAACAAGTTCGACCAGATACAGGCGTTGCTCGGACTGACGGAAAAGGAGAAGTCGCAGATACTCTCCATCAACATGGCGAACAACCCTTCACGGCTCTACAAGGAGGTGTGGATAGGCTTGGGCGGCACGCAGTCGGCGGTCTATGCCACGGAGGTCAGCGCGGAAGAGTATCTGGTGCGCCCGTAAAGGGAATTTGACGAATGTCGCTTTGGCAAGCGACTGGGCAAGTGTTTAAAATGCCCATTAACAACCGCTAACCGGAGGGGAAAACCCCACAAGGGAACATAGCACGTTGGTAAAGCCATAAGTCAGCCAACTGTCAGGCTGCGACCGAATGGCAAGTTAAAATGATAGATATGAGGATAAAGCCTGCATTGGTTGAACGATAGTCCGAGCAGTCGTATCCTTGGGCAATGACGGAAGACAGTTGAATAATTCTTCGGAATTATACCGTTATGTTGCGGTACTACACTGATGACACGTAGCAGGAGTAGCATAAACTTACCGCAAGGCAACTACCATAAGTAGTAAAGGACGAAAGTCGTATCCGACAATCTATCGAGCCAAATAGTCGTCAAATTTCTAAACGGGGATTGCCTAAACCGGAAAGCCAGTTGTAGGGCTATGGGGTCTGCCCCTGAATATCCGGCATGGCAACGGAGCTTCCATAGTAGTCTGAGCAGGGTAACGCCCTGTACATGGCGAAGGGGAGCAGCTAATTAAGTTTAACAATTTAAAGGAAGATGTGAGAGACATGAGAAATCCAGAAAATGTGTTGAACAGTCTGAGTAAACACAGCGGTAACTTGAACTATAAGTTTGAGCGGCTGTATAGAGTGCTGTTTAACGAGGAAATGTTTTATGTAGCCTATCAGAATATTTACAGCAAGACAGGCAACATGACGGCAGGAGCCGATGGTAAAACCATTGACGGAATGAGCATTGACCGAGTTGAACAACTGATTGGCAGTCTTAAAAATGAGACTTATCAGCCTAATCCGTCCAAAAGGACGTACATACCTAAGAAAAACGGGAAAAAACGTTCGCTTGGCATACCCTCTTTTGATGATAAGCTGGTACAGGAGGTAGTCAGAATGATACTTGAAGCAATCTATGAAGGTAGTTTTGAACATACTTCACATGGGTTTCGTCCCAAACGAAGTTGTCATACTGCTCTTATAGATATACAAAAGACATTCACTGCCGTGAAATGGTTTATTGAAGGCGATATTAAAGGATTCTTCGACAATATCAATCATGACGTACTGATTAATATTCTTCGGGAACGTATCGCCGACGAGAGATTTTTGCGGCTTATCAGAAAATTCCTGAATGCCGGATATGTGGAAGACTGGGTATTTCATAGAACGTACAGTGGAACTCCGCAAGGCGGGATTATCAGCCCAATACTGGCTAACATCTACCTTGACAAGTTCGACAAGTACATCAAGGAATACATCAATCGGTTCAATAAAGGGGTAACAAGAAAAGGCGACGCTCGATACAAGCTCTACGAACAGCGAAGATACCGACTGGCAAAGAAACTAAAGAATGAGAAAGATGTAAAGGTAAGGAAACAGATGACCGCCGAAATTAAGCGGCTACGAGAAGAACGGAACAACTATCCGGCACGTAATGAAATGGACAGCAGTATCAAACGGTTAAAATACGTGAGATACGCAGATGACTTTCTGATTGGAATTACCGGTAATCTTGAAGACTGCAAAACAGTAAAAGAGGATATTAAGAATTATTTGAATGAAGCTCTTAAACTGGAACTGTCAGACGAAAAGACACTGATAACCAATGCGCAGAAACCAGCGAAATTTCTCGGATATGACGTATTTATACGTAGGTGTAACGATTTACGTAAGGATAAGTACGGTAAAACGGTTCGTGCATTCGGACACAAGCCTGTATTGTACCTGAATTTTGAAACGATGCGGAAGAAACTCTTTGATTATAAAGCCGCAAGAATCGCGGTCGTCAATGGCAAAGAGGTTTGGAAATCCATCGTCAGAACGTACATGCTGAACTTGGATGACTTGGAAATAGTCAGTCAGTTCAATGCCGAAATCCGAGGGTTCTATAATTACTACTCAATAGCCAATAACAGCTATGTCATCAATTCTTTCTATCACATTATGTCATACAGCATGTATAAGGTATTTGCGAACAAATACAAATCATCTGTAAAGAAAATACTTCTGAAATATAAAAAGAACAAGGTTTTCCAAGTGGCATATGAAAATAGTAAGGGTAAGACACTTTACCAATCATTTTATCATGATGGTTTCAAACGCAAAAAGGTTGCAGGGAATATTTACTGTGACACTATTCCACGGACAGTTTCCATAACAGGTGGACGTAACAGCCTTATGGAAAGGCTGAAGCTCCAAGTCTGCGAATTATGCGGTGCTACCGATAAACTCGAAATGCATCACGTTCGCAAACTTAAAGACCTGAAAGGTAAATCCGACTGGGAAAAGAAAATGATAGCTCGAAGACGAAAAACTTTGGCTGTCTGCTCAAAGTGTCATGCAAAAATAGACCCCGACCGAAGAATCAGACTGAATTAATTAGTGGAGAGCCGGATACAGGGAGACTTGTAAGTCCGGTTCGGAGGCGAGTACTCGGAAACCTACCATAGAAATATGACAAGGCGCTGGGGGCTTAGCCTACGCGTACACCACCGAGGAAACGGAAAAAGTGGAGGTTTACCGTCTGGCGGAGAAGCTGGGCGACGACATCGAAGCCGCCATCCGGCAGCTTGCCGAAAGGCGGAGAAACAAGGAATAACTAAAAAACAGAATGTATCAACCAAAAAAGAAAAACGCGTATGAATTTACCAAAAGTGAAAATGCTGCAAGTCAGCAAGTGCCTTATCGGATTGGCGGTCATGATGCTGCAATCCTGCGACGTGGCCGACAACCGCCGCGACATGCTGTGCGGGAACTGGGAGAGCGTGGAGGGAAAACCTGACGTGCTTATCTACAAGGAGGGCGAAGCCTACAAAGTGACGGTGTTCCGTCGTAGCGGTCTGCGCCGCAAGCTCAAGCCGGAAACCTATCTCTTGCAGGAGGAGAACGGCAACCTGTTCATGAACACCGGCTTCCGCATCGACGTGTCCTACAACGAGGCCACGGATGTGCTGACTTTCTCGCCAAACGGGGACTATGTGCGGGTGAAGCCGCAGCCGGGACATCCGACCGAAGAATAACAACCACTAAAATCCAAAGTAACATGAGAACAAGAATAACAATGATTATCTGCCTGTGCCTGCTTTTCGCGGGCAGGGCAAGCGCACAGTGGGTCGTAAGCGATCCGGGCAATCTAGCGCAGGGCATCATCAATGCCTCCAAAAACATCATCCATACCTCCAAGACCGCCACGAACATGGTGAGCAACTTTCAGGAGACGGTGAAAATCTATCAGCAGGGCAAGAAGTATTACGATGCCCTCAAATCGGTGAACAATCTGGTCAAGGACGCCCGCAAGGTGCAGCAGACCATCCTGATGGTGGGCGACATCACAGACATCTATGTGAACAGTTTCCAACGGATGCTCCGTGACGGGAATTTCAGACCCGAAGAGCTTTCCGCAATCGCTTTCGGCTACACGAAACTGCTGGAGGAAAGCAACGAAGTGTTGACGGAACTCAGGAACGTGGTGAACATCACCACGCTCTCCATGACCGACAAGGAGCGCATGGACGTGGTGGAACGCTGCCACTCGAAGATGAAGCGTTACCGCAACCTCGTGAGCTACTACACGAACAAGAACATCTCCGTGAGTTACCTGCGTGCGAAAAAGAAGAACGACCTCGACCGCATCATGGGGCTGTACGGGAACATGAACGAAAGATACTGGTAGCCTATGAAGTTCGACAACCTTCATCAGATTTTACGTTCACTTTATGAGCAGATGATGCCGCTGTGTGGGGACATGGCTGGTGTGGCGAAAGGCATCGCCGGGCTGGGTGCGCTGTTCTACGTCGCCTACCGGGTATGGCAGTCGCTGGCGAGAGCTGAACCGATAGACGTATTCCCGATGCTCCGTCCTTTTGCCATCGGTCTGTGCATCATGTTCTTCCCGACTGTGGTGCTGGGCACGATAAACAGCATCCTCTCACCCGTCGTACAGGGCACGGCAAAGATGCTGGAGGCGGAAACGCTGGACATGAACCGATACCGGGAGCAGAAGGACAAACTGGAATACGAGGCGATGGTACGCAACCCCGAAACCGCCTACCTCGTGTCCAACGAGGAATTTGACAAGCAACTGGAGGAACTCGGCTGGTCGCCCTCCGACATGGTGACGATGGCGGGAATGTATATCGACCGGGGAATGTACAACATGAAGAAGAGCATCCGCGACTTCTTCCGCGAGATACTCGAACTGCTGTTCCAAGCCGCCGCCCTCGTGATAGACACCGTCCGCACCTTCTTTCTCGTGGTGCTGGCGATTCTCGGTCCGATAGCCTTCGCCCTGTCGGTATGGGACGGTTTCCAAAACACGCTCACGCAGTGGATATGCCGCTATATACAGGTCTATCTGTGGCTACCGGTATCGGACATGTTCAGCACCATACTGGCGAAGATACAGGTTCTGATGCTGCAAAACGACATCGAGCGGATGCAGGCAGACCCGAACTTCTCGCTGGATTCGAGCGACGGGGTGTATATCGTATTCCTCTGCATCGGCATCATCGGCTACTTTACCATTCCCACCGTTGCGGGCTGGATTATCCAAGCCGGAGGCATGGGCGGTTACGGTCGCAACGTGAACCAGATGGCGGGACGAGCCGGAAGCATGGCGGGCAGCGTGGCGGGTGCAGCCGCAGGAAACGCAGTCGGACGTGTCGGCAAATTGCTGAAATAATCAATGTGCAATCATAAATTGGAAAATATAAATGGAATTCAAATCACTTAGAAACATCGAATCGTCGTTCACCGCAGACATACATACGAACTTTTCCCTCTTCAAGAGGTACGAATTCTTCTTTTCTACGTGTCAGTGTGTTAAAAAGTTTCATGTTTTATTCCTCCAGTTTTCTCTATCATTAACTCTCTTTTCTTTCATTAAGAAGACAGATCGCCTGAGATGCAATTCCTTCTTCTCTTCCCGTAAATCCCAGTTTTTCCTCTGTAGTGGCCTTAATGTTCAGCTGAGACTCATTGATTCCCATTGCTTTTGCCATATTGGCTCTCATCTGTGGAATATGAGGTGCCATCTTTGGTTTCTGTGCAATGATCGTTGCATCTATATTTCCGATCTCATAATGGTGCTCTCTCAAAAGCTTCGTCACATGTTCCAGCAACAGAATACTGGAAATTCCTTTATATGCAGGGTCTGTATCCGGAAAATGTTTTCCGATATCGCCCAGTGCAGCAGCTCCCAGAAGTGCATCCATAACTGCATGGATCAGTACATCTGCATCTGAATGTCCCAGGAGACCTTTTTCCCAGTCTATCTTTACACCACCCAGGATCAGATCTCTGTCTTCGGTCAGTCTGTGTACATCATATCCCATTCCAACACGCATAATCATTCTCCTCTTATATCCAGCATCTTGCTGATTCTCAATAAGCTTAACCGTCTTCTTGTATAAGGAGCAAGCCTGAGGCTTGGCAAAACAGCCGATTCATCAAGTCCGATATCATAAACGGTTTTCGCACATCCAGCTTTCTCCAGCAAACGAAACATAGTCTGTTCACTGGGAAGCTCATCAATAATCTCCTCTATCCCGTTCAGGCATTTTTCCAGATGCTGGGGTGAAATAGTTTCTAACAATTCCGGCTCGTTTTCTTTTCTTATTTCTTCCAGAAGTCCTTTTTTTCCAAAAGTTTCTTTCAGAAGCTCCTCGTCTTCATTCTCATAGGGTTTTGCGTGACATCTTCCCTGTGTGATGGCTGCAGCGATACGCTTGTATTCTTCCAGCACAAGAAGAGCTGCTACAGAAACCTTCTCTCCGTGGAGTGCATCCAGCGGACCATTGATCACTTCCATATCCCACAGATGTGTGACCTGGTGCTCTGCACAGGACGCAGGCCTTGAATTACCAATCATCTGCATTGCAAGTCCGGAAAGAATCAATGCATACATAAGCTGTTCGCATTCATCTTCCTCTCCCTCTGTAATATCCTGAATCGAAGATTTCACAGTTTTTAACGCTTTCTCTTCCAGTTTTACAGTTTCGCGGCAAAAATACTCTCCGGTGACCAGGTTCGCGATCTTCCAGTCTGCAAGACAGATGTATTTCGCCATCAGGTCTGAAATCCCGGCTGCAGTCAGGCGCTGTGGTGCTTTTGAAAAAATATCTGTATCTGCATATACACAGATTGGAGCTACTGAAGGCACAGTCTTCTTTACTCCATCCAAGGTTATTGCTGCTACTGTTGTTACAAATCCATCTCCACTTGCTGCGGTAGGCACTGAAATGAAAGGTACTTTGTAATTATGTGCAATATAACGGCTGATATCATGGATCGTGCCTGCTCCTACTGCAAGGATCAGGTCAATGTCCTCTTCCATGTTGTTCTCCACAATTTTTATTGCATGCCGGTCTGCCTGAAGTCCCTCTGCATCCAGAACAAGTACCTGGCACCTGTCATAGATATCCTCCATAAGTTCCTCTGTTGCCGCATAGATATTGGTATCGCAGATGACCAGCGGGGATATGTACTCTCTGAGCATTCCCTCTGACATCTCTTCTTCAAGCTTCTCTACAGCTCCGGCTTCTATCAAAATCTCTTTCACTGCAATCTGGTGTTCCCTGCCGCAGCTGCAAGGTCGGGCAAAATCGTCCGCATCAACTCGCATTTAAATTCTTCCTCCTGACTTTCCTGAATCAAGCGGATAAAATCATCCGTTTGACTATCTGCTCATAATTGAATAGTTGTTTCACAGCCTGATTCGGTTAAACTTTTTTCTATAGGCATAGTTCGTTGGTATTATACATGATTTTCCTGTAAAAATCAATCATTCCGCGCAGGTCTGGCGGCTACAGGTTCAAATAATTATATACAATCTTTGAAATATTCTGTATGTTCGTCACCGCCGTACTCTCCGGGCAGTTTTCAGACATCACACATAGGATATAAGTTGTCTTTTCGCCATAGACAATTGCGATATCGTGCTGATCCTGGTCTGTCTCGCCGGTCTTGTTGGCAGATTTTATTCCATCCGGAAGTCCCTGGGGGATTTTCCAGGTGTTTTCCTGATTTGACAGAAGATTTAACATTTCTTCTGACGCCTCTTTGCTGACACATTCCCTCTTGTAGATTTTTTCAAGCAGAGTGCCGCAATCTTTTACAGAAGTCATGTTTCTGCCACCCAGACTCTCCTGTGCGGATGCTGCAGGATGGAGGGTGTGCTGCACACTTGTCTCTGTATAGCCCTCTTTTTCCAGATATTTGTTAATATCCTCCGCACCTTTTTTGAAATCAAGGGAATCTGTCTGAAGCTTCACCAGTTCATTGCAGGATTCATTGTCACTGACTGTGATCATATTCCACAGCAGGTCATTTAATTTTACATCTACAGTTTTTGTATCTGCAGTATTTAATTTCTTTGCCTCATCTGCCTTTACCTGCTCCATGTCCTCATAGGTCTTTGCCATTACAAAGGCTTTGATTAGACTTGCAGAATAAAGGGAAGTATCATTGATCAGGATTTCCTTTTCTTCATTAAGGTCTTTCACATAAACACTCCAGGTTCCCTGATATCCGGACAGCATCTTCTCAAGCTGAGGCTTCAGATTATCCATCCCAAGATCATCCATATTCACGATCTTTCCCGTATCATCCACAATAAAACCATCATCCGTCACTGTGCTTTCCTGAAGCAGGGCACCATTTGTACCGCCAAAATAATAGCTTCCGTCAAAATTCATTTCATAACAGTCCATCTCAAGTGAATAGATACCTGGCTCGGTTACCAGTCTGCCATTTTCATCAAAATAATAATATCCATTCAGAGTAATCCCGTCTATTGCCAGATTGTCAATATACCTTACCTGCGGTGCTGCTGACAGACGCCCCAGATTGTTCACAAAGTAATATCCGTCAAATTTCTCTGCCTCCTGGGTATTCTGTGTATCAGCTTCCTCATCTGTCTTATCCCCAAACACTGCAACACCTTTCAGATGCTCCATATGAGGACTGCAGGCTTTGAATTTCCCATCTGCATCATGGTAATAATATCCGTCAAATACAGTTCCGTCTATCTCATAATCCTGAAAATAATGGATCTCCGCCTGGGTACTTCCGGCGCCATTCACATCCAGACAGTAAAATCCGTCACTCTTCATCATATATTTCCCGCTTCCATCTCCCATTGGCTGAATCTGTGCCTGCCCGGTGACAGATGCAAGGCTCTGCTGTGCAGCCATAACAGGAACCGCCAAAGCCAGTGCCATGGAAATGGCTCCGGCCAGACTTCCGGCTATGATATAACTTTTAATATAATATTTCGCTGTTTGTCTATTTTTTCTCATGCAAAACTCCTTTTACGGTTTCTTTTCACATCCCATTCACAGTAAGCAAAGTATATATTGTTTTATTCAGGATAGCAAGATTTTTATCTTTTTTCCAGCAAAGACCAGAATCTCAGTATCAGTGTTCAGTTCTTTTCTCTGATCCTGTTCCAGAAGCTTCCCAGCTGTTCTTCCACAGTATTTAAAGTACAGTTTCCCCTGTCAGACCATTCAGCAGGAAACAGATTCCTGTAATCTTTTCCTGTAAATCTCTCGTCCAGCAGAAGTATGATCCCTGTGTCCTCCTGGGTTCTGATTACACGACCGGCTGACTGCAGCACCTTATTCATTCCCGGATATCTGTATGCATAATCAAATCCATTCACACCCTTTTTATCATAATATTGCCTGAGGATCTCCCTTTCTGTTCCGATCTGAGGAAGACCAGTTCCTATGATGATCGCTCCGATCAGCTTCTCTCCCATCAAGTCAATCCCCTCTGAAAAAATCCCGCCCATTACGCAAAATCCCACCAGTGTTCCCTCTGATGCAGAAAATTCCTCCAGAAATTCCTCTTTCTCCCTTTCATTCATTCCCGATGTCTGCGAAATACAGCGAACCCATTCCGCTGAAAACTCATTCTCATACACCTCCAGAACATCCTCCATAAATTTATAAGAAGGAAAGAATACCATATAATTTCCTTTTCTTGTCCATACAGTTCTGGCAATGTAAGATGCAATCCTGTGATATTCCTCATATCCTCTTCTGGTATACCTACTGCTCACATCCCGTCCTGTGAGAATGCACCTGTTCTCCTGCCTGAAAGGAGAAGTCACATAAATCCCATAGTCATCCTTTCTGGTGCTTAAAAGTGTACGGTAATAATCCATGGGAAGCAGGGTCGCAGAAAAGAAAACCGCACTTTTTCCCTTTTCCAGACATCTATGAATATTTGCTGCAGGATTTACACAGAAAAGCCGCAGAATCACCTTTCCCCCTTCTCCCATTTCTGTATAAACCACATAATTTTCATCCAGAAGTTCATCAATATTCAGGAAATCTCTCACACAGAAGTAAAATTCCAGCAGCTGCTCCGGAAGTTCCTTTCCATGAAGTTCCTCCAGGAGCTTATCCATCTCCCCCATCACCTGAAGCATTCCCAGAGAAACTGCTCCGGGATTTGGCAGGATTTCGTACTCTGTACACTCCTTTTCCAGAGTTCGAAGCTGTCTGTTCACTTTTTCCAGTGCTCGCACCAGACCTTTGCTGTAATCCCCGGCCAGTCTCTTCGCCTCCAGTACATCCGCTCTATCCACATGAGCACTGTACATTTCCCTTCCCCTGTCCACCAGATTGTGAGCTTCATCGATCAGAAAAATGTATTCTCCGGAAGTACCCTCCCCGAAAAATCTTTTCAGATAAACATTGGGATCAAATACATAATTATAATCACAGATCACAGCGTCCACCCAGACTGCCAGATCCAGGCACATTTCAAAGGGACACACCTGCCATTTCTTCGCATGTTCCAGCAGAGTATCCCTGTCATAGCTGTCCTGCGTAGTCCACAGTTCAAAAACAGCATCATTCACTCTGTCCAGATGTCCTCTCGCCCACAGACAGTTCTCAGGATTGCATTCTGTTTTATCGCAGAAGCACAGCTTTTCCTTCGCGGTAATGGTTATCACTTTAAATTTCAGTCCATGCTCCTTTAATATAGAGAAAGCTTCTTCAGCCACAGTCCTGGTAATGGTCTTTGCTGTAAGATAGAAAATATTTTCCCCCAATCCTGCACCAACTGCTCTCACTGCCGGAAAGATCGTGGACATGGTCTTTCCTACTCCTGTAGGTGCCTGGACAAAAATCTGTCTTTCTGTGGATATAGTGTGATATACACCGGATACGATTTTTCGCTGTCCCTCACGATATTCAAAAGGGAACTCCAGATCACTCATGGACGCATTCCGTTCTTTTTTCCATGCAAGCTGGTATGCGATCCATTTATGATACCTGTCCAAAAGATTCTGGTACCACAGTCCGAGTTCTTCCAGCGTATATTCTTCTCTGAAAAACTTAAGCTCCTCTGTGTCCAGATTCCCATATGTCATCTGCACTCCGATCTTCTCCGGTTTTTGCTCCTGTGCGTAGATCCAGGCATAACACATTGCCTGTGCACGGTGAACCTTCACAGGCTTTTCCAACTGACTGACATCTGCATAAACACCCTTGATCTCATCGATCCAGCACTGTCCATCCTCTGTGAAGATTCCGTCAGCTCTGCCCTCTACCTGGATACTTACATCTTCATATTCTGTTTTATATTTAAGAGAAACCTCCGCTCTGTAATGGCTTCCCATCCTGCCCTGTATTTTTCTGTGCAGTCTGCTGCCCTTCTGCATTGCTTCTCTGTCAGAAGATCCTCCCCGGTTGTCAAGATCCCCGCTTCTTAATATAAACTCCACCAGATTTCTGACGGAAATACGAACCACCGGCTTATCCATATGAAAACACCTCACGCAACAATAGCTATCAAATAGTTACCCAACATCGTCCGTTCATTATAACACAGAATTCATCATCATGTAAAAACTCCTGAATTCAAGAAAGAATCCTGCTTGCAGGATTCTCCGCCTGCAACGGGTCGCTTCAGCGACATAATTCCTCTCCGTCGCAGTGCGATCCTGCCCGGAGGG
>OGZG01002205.1_pt1 | contig 13578 bp, 9 predicted proteins | sample 1576781 | NCBI WGS metagenome assembly OGZG01 (sample SAMEA3541502, study PRJEB24748) | human gut metagenome | biome: human gut; feature: human-associated habitat; material: faeces | place: China | collected 2012 | reverse complement strand
GGTACAGATCTCCGTTATTTTCTATCACATCGGTGGCACACAGGTAGGCATTCTTGTAATCACCTTTGTTCAGGTAGATCCGTGACAGCAATGCCTGCACGCCCCAATAGTTGAAATGGCCGTCTTTTTTCTCTTTCCCGATACCCAGCGAGAGGGCAGTTGTCAAATCAGAGATGACCTGGTCGTAGCATTCGGCCACTGTATTTCTTTCGGGCTGATAGTCGGGCTGTTCCGGCTTCAGTACGATGGGTACCCCGAGTGAGGTTCCGTTGTCGTTGGTATAAGGCATGCCGAACATGCGGGTCAGGCTGAACAAGGCCAGTGCCCTCAGTGACAGGGCCTCCGCTTTCATCTGGTTGAGTGCCTGCGTATCTCCCGACTCAATCTCGTGGTTGTCAATCCGCTGAATCAGGTTGTTGGCCTGACGGATAACCAGATACGGGCGGTTCCAGGGAAGGGTGACATTGAAATTGTCGGTAGCCTGCACATAAAACATATAATAAGGTACCACCCGGGTTTTTCCCGTAATACGGGCCTGTACGTCCGTTCCGCGGCAGTCGCCATAATACCAGTAATTGTCTCCGTAATAACTGTGCTGTGAGGTTTCCCGGTAAATGCCGTTCAAGGCGAACTGGGCATCTTCCAGGGTCTTGATTTCGTCACTGGGTACAGAGGTAGCAGGGGAGAGATTCAGCCAGTCGGCCGAACAGGAGCTGAAAGTGATGCAGGCCCCTGAAAATAAGGATATAAGTAAATATCTGAGTTTCATTTGATTCGTTTTTTTTAGTTAAAAGGTAAGTTGTACACCAAAACTGAATGTCCGCATGGCAGGAGATTCACACCATACTTCGCCATTGACCGGAGTCTCCGGATCGTACTGTTTCCATTTGGCCCAGGTGAGCAGGTTGCTTCCCGAAAAATAAATCCGGGCATTCTCAATCATCGCCTTGTTGACCCACTGCTGCGGCAGGGTAAATCCGAGCGTCAGGTTTTTCAGACGAAGGTGGTCGGTACTGTGTACGTAGCGCGAACTGTTCACCGCCTTTGCCTTGTCGGCATAGCTGAAACGGGGAATATCGGTCTGGTCGCCAGGCTCCTGCCATCGGTCTATCATGTAAATCGGCAGGTTCAGCCGGTTGGTATAAATATTTTCTCCGCCATTTTCCAGCGTCGTACCCAGTTTGTCGAAGGAATATCCTCCAAGTGAGTAAGTCAGGGTAAAACTCAGGTCAATCCACTTGTAACTCAACAGGTTGGTAAGTCCTCCCGAAACCGTCGGAGTAGCCGATTTATAAGCCACACTGGTAGCCTTGTCGGGGTCGGTGGTCAGTGAACGGTCGGTCGATCCGTCTTCCTGTGGAGTATTCATGTAATACTCAGCCAGTCCGGTCTGCGGATTGACACCTGCAAACTCTTTCACATAGAACGTATGATAAGGCAGTCCCACTTTATGAATGAACCAGGTACCTTCAATGCTTTGTTCCAGCTGACCGTTCAGCGAGACGATTTTGTTGGCATTGTGGCTTAAATTGAACACCGTTGTCCAGTTGAAGTCATTGGAAGCAAAATTCAGGGTGCGCAGTTCCACTTCTACTCCCTTGTTGTTCAGCTGTCCCACATTGGCCAGGTAATTCGTAAATCCGGTAGTGGCACTGATGGGCAGGTTATACAACAAATCCTTCGTATCCCGGTTGTAATACTCTACGGTCAGGAAAATCCGGTTGATGAAAGACAGGTCAACCCCGATGTTCAGGTTGTAGTTCTTCTCCCATCCAGGTTCGGATTAGGCTGGGATGACTCATAGGAACCGGAATTTCCCATATAGTTCTGTCCGAAGCTGTACAGTCCCATATATCCGTACAGAGATCCCGGCTGGTTACCGTTGACACCGTACGATGCCCGCACTTTCAAATCGCTCAGGACATGCTTGGCGGGTTGCATGAACGCTTCGTTGGTGATGTGCCACATACCCGATACCGACCAGAAGTTGCCCCAGCGGTTGTCGGGAGACAGGCGTGAACTGCCGTCACGGCGGAAACTGCCGGCAAGGTAATACCGGTCGTCGTAATTATAGTTCAGTCGCGAGATATACGACAGCATCCGGTAAGCCTGAGGAGAAGAGACAAACGAATTCAGGATGGCGGCATTGTCCGGTTCCGTCAGTTGTCCGGAAGGCAATTTCGACTTTTCACCTACCGCCTTGTCGGTCTGGTAACTCTCGGCTTCATAAGCCCCCAGCACGTCTAGATGATGTTTCTGCGCAAACGTATGTACCCAGTTCAAGGAGGTCGATGAAATCAGTTTCCCGTATTCAATAAAACCTTTTGACGTCTGGGCATTGGTTCCAGTCTTGATTCCCGAAGCACTGAGGGGATTCAGGTAACGGGAATCTTTCTGGATAGTATAATCGTAACTCAGCGTTTCTTTCAGAATCAGCCCCTTCAGCGGTTCAACCGATGCATAACCGGTAGAGAACATGCGGTTCATCCGGGTACGGTTATAGTCGGTCAGCATGTCACGGAGCGGATTCAGCGAACTGCCTGCGTAGGCTCCGACATAATTTCCGTCCTGGTCTCTCACCGTCATCGACGGATTCATGGTAGACGCGATACACAAATAAGGGTTGATGGCCGAACCACGCTCTTCGTTCATTTCCTGATTCATCTGGGTAAACATCATGTTGGCACCTACTTCACCCATCTTGCCGATTTTCTGTGTCATGTTCAGACGGGTAGAATAACGGTCGAGGGAGGAGTTGAGGGCCAGACCTTCCTGGCGGTTGTAACCCAGTGAGGCATAGAATGTCGTTTTTTCGCTTCCTCCGGAGACAGATGCCTCGTAGTTCTGCTGACGGGCCGTACGGAGCAGTTCCTTACGCCAGTCGGTATATCCCATTTCGGGCATGTAGGCATATTTTCCGATGTGGGTGTCGGCATAGGCTGTCGGATTGGCCTCTCCCTCGTCGATGGCCCCGTTGACGAGTCCTTCGTACAGAAGTTCGTACCGCTGGTCGCCGTTCAGAGTAGGACGGAAGTTGACAGCGGCATCGGAGAAACCTCCCGATACATCTACGGTCACCCTTGCTTTGCCGGCCTTACCTTTCTTGGTGGTAATCAGGATGACGCCGTTGGCGGCACGCGAACCGTAGAGGGAAGCGGCTGCCGCATCTTTTATGACTGTAATGTTTTCGATATCAGAAGGGTTGAGGGTACTCATGATGTTGGTCTTCGAGTTGTTCATGTAGGCAGCGTCCGTGTTGCTTCCCGAACCCAGGCTTCCCGAACTGACCGGTACGCCGTCGATGACAAACAATGGCTCCTGTGAGGCATTGAAAGATCCCATACCGCGGATACGGATATTCTGGTTGGCTCCGGGCTGTCCGGAACTGCTGGTAATGTTGACACCGGTGGTGAGTCCCTGCAGTTTCTGTTCTACGCTGACTACCGGGATGTTTTTCATCATGTCGCCCTTCAGCGTGTTGGCCGAACCGGTAAACGATGACTTGGTAAAGTTTCCGTATCCGGTGACCACTACTTCGTCGAGGTTCAGGCTTTCCGGTTCCAGTACGATGTTCAGCTGGCTCTTGTGGGGGACTTTGATAAACTGGGTTTTCATGCCCAGATAGGCAATTACCAGAATGCGGTCGTCGGGACCTACTTCGAGGGTGTATTTTCCGTCGATGTCGGTGACTACTCCGTGTGCTTCATTTCCCTTGACCGAGACGGTGGCTCCGATGAGCGGTTCCTGATTCTCGGACGAAAGGATGACTCCACTGATAGTCCGCTGTTGTGCGAAGGCGGGGGTGGAGAGGATGAGTGAGACTAATAAAACTACAAAACCAATCTTTTTCATTACTTTTAAAAAATCTAATAAACGCTATAATCAACGCACTCTGATACTCAAAAAGTAAGCCAGAAGGGATTTTTGTCCGGTTCGGCTGTAAAAAACAGTGATTCAATGTGAAATAGTACTGTTTCGGCCGGAAATCGGTGAGAAGGGTGTGGAATTATTCCTCTTGCTGTGTGGATTATTTCTACAGCATGCTGACAATCTGCGGGCGGTAAAAATCGGATTCAACCTCTAAAAAAAACAGGAAAGTCGGTTGTTTTATAGAAAAATGTTATTATATTTGCCATCACTAAATCAATATTAAATGAACCGATTGTATATCCATATCATTATGACGGGATTGGGGCGCATGATGGCGTGTTTCCTGTTGGCCGGGATGACCCCTCTGGGGTGGGCATGATATATATCGGTGTTTCTATGTGATACACGCTTGCGTATGCAAGTATTTTTTTTCTTCTGAGAATAATCTATTTTTTTCAATTAATCTGGGCTTTTGCCGGTGGAAGGGTATTCCCGGTAGAGGTCAGTATATCCTATATTTATTACATGAAAGTCTTAAAATTCGGTGGAACATCAGTAGGATCTGTCAACAGTATGTTGAGTGTGAAAAAAATTATCGAGTCTGTTGACGATAATGTCATTGTAGTGGTGTCAGCTTTGGGGGGAATCACGGATAAGTTGATCAGAACTTCGTGCATGGCTGCTACAGGCGATTCGGAATATGAAAAGGAAATGAAATCGATTGTGAATCGTCATATAGAAATGGTGTATACTGTGATTCCGGCCGGGCAGAAACGTGAATTGCTGCTGGATTGCGTCAATGAGCTCCTCAGTGAACTGAGGGATATCTTTCAGGGTATTTTCCTGATACGTGATCTTTCGCCCAAGACGTCTGCCGCCATTGTCAGCTATGGGGAGAGACTTTCATCCATTATCGTGGCGACACTGATAGAGGGAGCACAGTGGTACGATTCGCGTACGTTTATCAAGACGGAGAAAAAGCATAACAAACATATTCTGGACTCGGAACTGACCACACGACTGGTGTTGGAGACCTTCCGTGACTTGCCTAAGGTGGCTCTGGTGCCGGGATTCATTTCTACCGACAAGAATACCGGAGAGGTGACGAACCTGGGACGGGGCGGATCGGATTATACGGCTTCTGTCATTGCGGCCGCTCTGGATGCGGATGTGCTGGAGATATGGACGGATGTCGATGGTTTCATGACGGCCGACCCGAAAGTCATCAGTACGGCTTATCCGATCAAGGAACTGAGTTATGTGGAGGCAATGGAACTGTGCAACTTCGGTGCAAAGGTGGTGTATCCGCCTACCATTTATCCGGTTTGCCACAAGAACATTCCGATTCTGATCAAGAATACGTTCAATCCGGAGGCTCCGGGAACCATCATCAAGCAGGATGCGGATCATTCTTCGAAGGCCATCAAGGGAATTTCTTCAATCAATGACACCAGCCTGATTACCATGACGGGACTGGGAATGGTAGGAGTAATCGGGGTGAACCACCGGATATTCAAGACCCTGGCAGAGAACGGCATCAGTGTGTTCCTGGTGTCTCAGGCTTCTTCGGAGAATTCGACTTCCATCGGGGTGCGCAACGAGGATGCGGCGCTGGCATGCGAGGTGTTGAACCAGGAATTTGCCAAGGAGATTGAAATGGGAGAAATCAGTCCGATGATGGCTGAGTGCGGACTGGCTACCGTGGCAATCGTAGGGGAGAACATGAAGCATACTCCCGGGATTGCAGGGAAGTTGTTCGGTACGCTGGGACGGAATGGGATCAATGTGATTGCCTGTGCCCAGGGGGCTTCGGAAACCAATATTTCTTTCGTGGTGGAAAGGGGTTCGCTGCGCAAGACGCTGAATGTCATCCATGACTCGTTCTTCCTTTCGGAATATCAGGTATTGAACCTGTTTATTTGCGGTATCGGTACGGTAGGTCACAGTCTGATAGAGCAGTTGAGCGGACAGCAGGAACGTCTGAAGCAGGAAAGGGGTCTGATGCTGAGAGTGGTGGGTATCGCCAACGGACATCAGGCACTGTTCGACAGAAAGGGCATCTGCCTGGATAATTATCGCCGGGAACTGGATGAAAAGGGAATTCCTTCTTCGCCACAGGTGCTGCACGATGAGATCATCGGTATGAATATCTTCAACTCGGTGTTTGTGGACTGTACGGCCAGTGCGGATATTGCCGGACTCTACAAGGAGTTCCTGGCGCACAACACTTCGGTGGTGGCTGCCAATAAGATTGCAGCTTCTTCGGAATATGAGAAATATGCGGAACTGAAGCGGATTGCCCGTCACCGGGGAGTGAAATTCCTGTTCGAAACGAATGTGGGAGCCGGACTGCCGGTCATCAATACCATTAATGACTTGATTAACAGTGGTGACCATATCCTGAAGATAGAGGCTGTGGTGAGCGGTACACTGAATTATATATTCAATACGCTGAGTGCGGAAGTGCCTTTGAGCGAGACTATCCGGAAGGCGAAGGAGGAAGGATATTCGGAACCGGATCCGCGTATCGACCTGAGTGGAAAGGATGTCATCCGCAAACTGGTGATTCTGGCACGTGAGGCCGGTTATCGCCTGGAGCAGGAAGAGGTGGAAAAGCATCTGTTTATCCCGGAAGAGCTGTTTGAGGGGACGCTGGAGGACTTCTGGAAGAAAGTGCCGATGCTGGATGCCGGATTTGAATCCAGACGGAAGGTGCTCGAACAGCATCATATGCGCTGGAGATTTGTGGCCCGACTGGAAAACGGAAAGGGTACGGTGTCACTGGAAGAGGTGGACAGCCGTCATCCGTTCTATAACCTGGAGGGTAGCAACAACATTATTTTGCTGACAACTGAACGATATAATGAATACCCGATGCTCATACAGGGCTATGGTGCCGGTGCCGGGGTAACGGCTGCCGGTGTCTTTGCGGACATTATGAGCATCGCCAATATTTAAGCTTATGAAGCACATCATCATTTTGGGTGACGGAATGGCGGACTGGGCTGTTCCGGCACTGGGCAACAAGACTTTGTTGCAGCAGGCAGATACTCCGTATATGGACTTGCTGGCCCGGAAAGGACGGACGGGAAGATTGTGTACGGTAGCCGACGGGTTCCATCCGGGAAGTGAGGTGGCCAATATGTCGGTCATGGGATACGATTTGCCGAAGGTGTATGAGGGGCGCGGCGTGCTGGAGGCTGCCAGTATCGGCGTAGACCTGGAACCGGGGGATATGGCAATGCGTTGTAACCTGATTTGTGTAGAGGGGAATTTGCTGAAGAATCACTCTGCCGGACATATCTCGACCGGGGAAGCAGATGTGCTGATTCGTTTTCTGAATGAAAAACTGGCTACGGACCGCATCCGTTTCTATACCGGAGTGCAGTACCGGCATCTGCTGGTCATCAAGGGGGGAGACAAACGGGTGGCCTGTGTGCCTCCGCATGATGTGCCCTTGCAGCCTTTTGCCCCTCATCTGGTGAAGGCGGAATGTGCGGAAGCTCAGTGTACGGCCGACCTGCTGAATGCACTGATCCTGAAATCGCAGGAGTTACTGTCGACGCATCCGCTGAACCTGGAGCGTAAGGCGAAGGGTAAGGATATGGCCAACAGTATCTGGCTGTGGAGTCCCGGCTATCGTCCGCATATGGAGTGGCTCTCGCAAAAATATCCGGCCATCCGGAAGGGGGCGGTCATTACGGCTGTCGACCTGATCCGTGGAATCGGAAAGTATGCGGGACTGGAGTGTATTGATGTGGAAGGGGCTACCGGACTGTACAATACCAATTACGAAGGTAAGGCAGAGGCGGCGATTGAGGCGCTCCGCACCAATGATTTTGTGTATCTGCACGTGGAGGCCAGCGATGAGGCCGGTCATGAGGGAGATGTGGAACTGAAACTGAAGACCATCGAATATCTGGACAGCCGCATTGTCAAGCCGGTTTACGAGGCGGTGAAAGACTGGGAGGAACCGGTGGCAATTGCTGTATTGCCCGACCATCCTACTCCGTGTGAACTGCGTACGCATACTGCCGAGCCGGTACCGTTCCTGATTTATTATCCGGGAATTGAGCCCGACAGTGTACAGACCTACGATGAAGTGGCCTGCTGCCAAGGCAGTTACGGACTGATGGAACGGGATGAGTTTATGAATGAGTTTATGAAATAACCGCAGGCCGGTTCCGGCCTGTATCAAGCAAGAGGGATTATGAAATATTACAGTACCAATCGACAAGCACCCGATGCCACGCTGGAAGAGGCAGTGGTGCGCGGACTGGCGGGGGACAAGGGACTTTATATGCCCCGGTCAATCAAGCCGCTTCCTGCTTCTTTTTACGAGCATATAGAGCAACTGTCTTTTCAGGAAATTGCTTATCAGGTAGCTGAGGCTTTCTTCGGTGAGGATGTACCGGCCGAGACCCTGAAGCAGATTGTGTATGATACATTGAGTTTTGATGTGCCTGCGGTGCAGGTGAAAGATCACATTTATTCCCTGGAACTGTTCCACGGACCGACGCTTGCCTTTAAGGATGTGGGAGGACGGTTCATGGCCCGCCTGCTCGGATACTTTATCCGTAAGGAAGGAAAGAAACAGGTGAATGTGCTGGTGGCTACTTCCGGAGATACGGGAAGTGCCGTAGCCAACGGTTTTCTCGGGGTAGAGGGCATTCATGTATTTGTGCTTTATCCAAAGGGAAAGGTGAGTGAGATCCAGGAAAAGCAGTTTACTACCCTGGGCAAGAATATCACGGCCATCGAGGTGGACGGCACCTTTGATGACTGCCAGGCGCTGGTGAAGAGTGCTTTTATGGATAAGGAACTGAACGAACACATGTTGCTGACTTCGGCCAATTCCATTAATGTAGCCCGTTTCCTGCCGCAGGCGTTTTATTATTTTTATGCCTATGCGCAGATGAAAAAACTGGGTAAGGCTGACCGTCTGGTCATCTGTGTGCCCAGCGGCAATTTCGGAAATATCACGGCTGGCTTGTTCGGCAAACGGATGGGATTGCCCGTGGAGCGCTTCATTGCTGCCAACAACCGGAATGATATTTTCTATCAGTACCTGAAGACCGGCAAATACAGTCCGCGTCCTTCGGTGGCTACCATTGCGAATGCGATGGATGTAGGCGATCCGAGTAATTTTGCACGCATTCTTGACCTGTATGCCGGCAGTCATGAGGCGATTGCGGCGGAAATCAGTGGGGAAACCTATACGGATGAGGAAATCCGTCAGACGGTGCAGCAGACGTATGAGGAAACGGGATATCTGCTGGATCCTCATGGTGCGTGCGGATATCGGGCATTGGCAGAGAACCTGCAGCCGGGAGAAACGGGTGTATTCCTGGAAACGGCTCATCCGGCGAAATTCCTGCAGACCGTGGAAAGCATCATCGGTAAGGAGGTGAAGATACCGGAGAAACTTCAGGCCTTCATGAGAGGGGAGAAGCAGAGTGTACCGATGTCGAAGGAGTTTGCAGACTTCAAGGAGTATCTGCTGAATTATTAAGCAGAATACTGACAAATATGGGATATAAGAGAAACGGAAGGGGAAAAGCTTCCGTTTCATTCTTGTCAATAATGGCGACAGCCTGTCATTGGAGCGATACGCTTCAGCGGCAGGCTGTCTGTTTGTTGATAATATGTATATAAGACATGAACGAGATTCCTCCGGATGGAGACCATCCGGGAAATCTCATGATAGATAGAGAGGTCTATTCGGTTAAGATCTGTTCGTAGTATTTTCTGACCTTTTCCCAGGAATAATACGGATAGGTATCCGTTTCGACCGGAATGCGGGCTTCTTTTTCGTTCAGCAGGAATTTCACCAGAATGTCTTTGTCGGAATCTTTCTTTTTGTAGAAGATTATCTGGATGTTTCCTGCCATGGGAACAATCTTATAGTCGGACCAGACTTTGTAGACTTCTTCCGGCTGGCTGACCGCTACGTTGCAGTCGTTCAGGCGGAGTATGGCTGCCAGTGGAATCACGTTGCCGTCGTGTCCGAAACGGAGCGTAGAAGCGATGGACGGATCCTTGATGGCTTCGTCTGCACTGTCGAGGATGTTTTTCAACAAGGATTTCGCATTGGCTACCACGATGCCTTTGCCGTCTGCATGGTTGGCATTACCCACGTAAAAACGGTAGTTGATGCACTGCCACAGGTCGAACAGTTCTTCCTTTTCGAACAAATCATAGAAAGATACCTGTGTCTCCACGTCCTGCATACCGCTGGTAATCCAGTACAGGCCCCACATCAGGTTGTGCGGGTTGACCTGCTTGCGGATGAACTCGGCACTGCTGAACAAGCTGTGAGTCAGACGTTCGGGCTTGGTATGTTCTTTTTCAAACTTCCGGTATTCTTCGGCCCAGGGACCGGTCTGGTCGGAAGTAAATCTGTTCGATTCATCGGTATGGAAGTTCAGGTAGTCCATGTATTTGGGACTTGCCTCGTACGAGATGGACAGTTTGGGGTTCAGCTCTTTCAGCTTGTCGCCAAATGCCGCCATGCTCATTGCACAGCGCAATACAATGGTAGACCGTGCCGAAATCTTCCGGTTGTCGGTAAATACTTCCGGATAAGAGAGGAACATTCTTTCGGCAATGCCTTGATGCTGGCGTACGCCTAACGGAGTCAGGTCGCTTCCGCGTCCTTCCACTTCTTTCCATAACAACTGCAGTCTCTTCAGTACGTCTTCGCCCAAAGCAGTCAGTGCCTGTTGTTCCTTTCCTTTCTCAAACAAATCGATGATCCATTTGTAGTCGGCATCCGCAATCAGGTATCTCGAACCGTGACGTCCGTAATGACTGATGTAAAAAGGCTTATACCCTTTAGGGGCCTTTGTCTGAGCCTGTATCTCGGATACAGGATACGCATAATATACTCCCGCAGTCTTACGGATATCATCAAACATTTCCTGCCGGGTAGTCTGTCCGGAGAGGGGCAGACCGGCCAGCAGCATGAGGGCTGTGATAAAATAATTTCTAGATTTCATAGCAGTTAATATCCTTTATTTTGGATGAGGGTAGGATTGTTGACCATTTCACTTTCCGGAATCGGGAAAAGGACGTATTTATCGTCTACATCTCCTCCGGTACGTATTCCGTCCTTCCAGTCCCAGTTGTGGTTCTTGGTATATTTTCCAAAGCGGATCAGGTCGGTTCTTCTGACAAGCTCACTGGCCAGTTCGCGCTGGCGTTCAGCAAGGATGAAGTCCAGGTTGAGTTCAGATTCCTGAATTCTTCCGGATACATCCGAGCGTATGCCTGCCTGTGCATAGTTGTCCGACATATAGGCACGTTCACGGATTTCGTTGACATAACCCAGGGCTGCACCCTGTGGGGCATTGGCTCCGCGGAGAATGGCTTCAGCAGCCATCAGGTAAGCGTCTCCGGTACGGAACAGCGGGAAATCGATGGAAGTATAGGTATCTCCGGCTGCGCAGAGCTGGTCGTCCTTGGTGACGTTTCTCCATTTGATGTATCCGTATCCGCGGGTAAAGGTACTGGTCATTGCCATGTTTTCATCCCAGGTTTCTTTTACCTGTCCCGGAAGTGCTGTCATGAACTGTGCCCGTTTGTCTTTTTTCTGGTTGCCCCATGTATCTTCTGTGTCAAACATGACATCATCGGCATCGAAGGCATCTACCAGAGTGGTCTTTGCACGGACGTTGCCCCATCCTCTTGAACCGACACCGGTCTGGTAAAGTTCATCCATCGGACCGTTGACAAAGGCTTTTACGAAGAAGTTGGTACCTGCTGAACTCTGTGCATACTGTCCGTCCTGTACCAGCGGCCATATGATTTCGCTGCAGGTTTCGTTGTCGGCAAGGAAAATCTGGCGGTAGTCGCGAGCAAGCGGATAATGTCCGTCGTCGATGACCTTCTTGGCATACTCATAAGCTTCCTGATACTTGCTTTCACCGGTCCAAACCTCTGCGTTCAGGTACATACGTGCCCGGAGGAACCAGTTGGCTACACGGTCTACTCTTCCGTATTCATTTTCTCCCGGAGCCACCATGTCGTTTTCAATCTCCTGGAGTTCAGTAAGTGCGAAATTGAAGATGTCTTTTCTGCTCCACTGTGCCGGAATATCCTTTACACCGGTATATTCATCGATGTAGGGAACCGAGCCGAACAGGTCGCACAGCATGGAATAACAGTAAGCACGGATGAAGCGGGCTTCTGCACGGTAATGCAGGTAATCGTCTTTCAGAGCATCCCAGACACCTCTTTCCTGCAGTTTGCTTTCGGTGCATTCACGCAGGATTTCGTTGGTATAGGCAATGGTCATGTACAGACGCTGGTAGGTCCAGGTAATGACAGAAGCGTTTGCCGCATCCCATTGCAGGTTCAGACATTGTCTCAATCCGTTGGAAGTAGAAGGCATCAGGAAGTTGTCGGTATTCTGTTCTTCCAGATAGAACAGCAGACGTACGTATCCGGAATATCCTTCATTGGCACCTTCAAGGTCACCGTCACCTCCGTCTCCACCCTGCTGTCCGGTCTGGATCAGTGAGGCATAACACTTGGCCAATACACCGGTATAGCCTTCTGGGGTACTGTATACTTTTTCGGTCACCAGCTGATTTTCATCCAGCGGCATTGTATTCAGATCACCGAAACAAGAGGATAATGTCAATCCTAAAAATAACGATAAACTGTATAGTAATTTTTTCATGATCTTAATCGTTTTTGAGTTAGAAAGTCAGGTTTGCACTAAATGAATAAGTTCTGGGTCGCGGATATACTTCCCGGTCGATACCGCTGTAGATTTCAGGGTCAAGTCCGGAATATCCAGTAATGACAGCCACGTTCTGCACACCGAAGGTCAACCGCAATGAACTGCTTGTCTTCCAGAGTTTTTCGAAGGTATATCCCAGTGAGATATTGTCGATACGGAAGAAAGAAGCATTTTCCAGGTAGTAGTCTGAATAAAGCTGCTGTGTCTGGAAACCGGTATCACGTGTCACCTTCAGAATGTTGGAGTAGCTTCCCTGGTCGCTGTATACCGACTGCAGATACTGGTCGGCGGCCACATAGTTATAGATATAGTTGCCGAAAGAACCGTGTCCGCTGATTGCAAAATCCCAGTTCTTGTAGCTTACCTGCGTATTGAATCCGAGGTAAGAAGTCGGCAGGGCACTCTTGTCGGTTGCATATCGGGTTTCAGTAGAAGAAACGCTTCCGTCGGGCTGAACGTATTTGCCTTCAATCGGTTTGCCGGCTTCGTCATAAGCCTGTTTGGCCAGATAGAATGTATACGGACGCTTGCCCACCATGAATACCTGTACGGTCTTTCCGGTGTTGGAGATGGAACCTGTCTGGACAAAATTGTTTTCAGAATCAATCATGTTCAGTTTGGTAATTTCCGAGTCGTTCCAGGTGTAGTTGAAACCTACGGTCCAGTTCCAGTCCTTGGTACTTACAGGAACAAAGTTGATAGAGAATTCAGCACCTTTGTTGTCCATCGCACCGATGTTGGTTGTCAGCACCGGAGCATAGTTGGTTCCGGCAATCACATTGATGGTATTCAGCAAGTCTTTTGTATGACGCTGGTAATAATCGAACGAACCATAGATACGGTTATTGAGGAAGCCGAAGTCGATACCGGCATTGTAAGTTGTCGTAGTTTCCCATTTGATATCCGGGTCGTATCCGTTAGGACGCGATTTTTAGGAAACAAGGATGGCAATACGAACACTC
>OGZG01002201.1_pt1 | contig 13588 bp, 12 predicted proteins | sample 1576781 | NCBI WGS metagenome assembly OGZG01 (sample SAMEA3541502, study PRJEB24748) | human gut metagenome | biome: human gut; feature: human-associated habitat; material: faeces | place: China | collected 2012 | reverse complement strand
CAAGGTTTACCATATTGGCAATGAGAAACGGCCGCATAATCCCAAGTCCACGAAGTACTCCATCGGTTGCCATCTTGATACCCATGAAAATGAAAAAGTAACCGAGCCATCTCATGTAATCCCCTGACACCTGATATGCCAAGGCGGATCCATCTTTACCCAGAAATAACGAAGAAATCTGCGTATGCAGTGTTTCAATGACTATAAAAGCAAGAACTGCAAAACACAGATCTAACACCAGTGCCGCGTGATATCCCTTTTTGATACGATCCATTTTCTTTGCGCCAAGATTCTGGGAAACATACGGTGAGACTGCATTTCCGATAGATACAAATATCAAGGAAAAAACATTCTCTACTCTCATCGTTGCCGCATAACCCGCAAGTGCCTGTGTACCGAATGGATTTACAACTGCCTGTACGATCATCATACCGATCGACACTGTAGACTGCTGGAGAACTGACGGTACGGCAATTTGAAGCATCGAATATAACTCCTGTCCGTCAAACCATTCAAACTGACATTTATACCGTCTCATTCTATAAAGGAAAATCAGAAATGAAAAGACCGCGGAAATCCCCTGTGCAATAAGCGTTGCCAGGGCCGCACCAAACACGCCGAGACCAAGTCCGGCTACCATCCAAAGATCCATAAAAATATTTAATACGGATGAAAAAATCAGAAGAACCAATGGAATTCTGGATTCACCGATGGATGTGAACATCGTTGAGAGGATGTTGTACATAAACAGAAATGGGAATCCCACAAAATAAACCCGCAGATACAATACTGCTTCATCCAGTATATCCGCAGGTGTTTGTAATAAACTCATCATTGAATGCGAAAAGCAAAAACCAAAGATTCCAAGTAGTATGCTCAGGACTAAAAAGCTGATCAGTGATGTCGACACAATTGTTTTCATTTTACCATAATCTCTGGCTCCAAAATAACGGCTTACGAGTACACCTGCGCCTACACCGGCGCCCAGAGCTACACAAATGAAAACATTCGTAAGTGCAGCACAGGCGCCGACAGCCGCAAGTGCCGAAGAACCAACAAACTGACCGACAATGATCGAATCAGCCATATTATATATCTGCTGAAAAAAACTGCCTAAGATCATAGGCATTGCAAAAACAGTTAACGCTTTCAGGGGCGCATCTGTAATTAGATATTCATCTTTTGACATAATCATACTTCTCCTCAATCAAAATCTCTGGTAATATTTGTAAGCCATTTCTTTCTGAAATAGTGAATAAATACCACTGGCATTTTCTCGAACTCATCTAAAGTCATTACAAAGTAAACCCAGACAGGCGGTAATTTAAAAACATATGCTGCAAGGAAAGTTGCCGGAACTGCAACAAGCCACATAAATATGGAATCTACGATCATTCCAAATCTGGAATCTCCGCCACCTCTGAAACAACCGCATATAAGGCAGGTATTAATCCCTTCTCCCACAAGACGCCAGGTTGTCATACTTATAAAAATGCTAAGATAAGAAAGGGCAGTCTCGGTCAATTTATCCCGATAGAAGTCCAGTATCAGAGGACGAATCGCCAGAATAATAACGCATCCGATCAGGCTTACAGCAAGTGTTATCCTAAGCATCCGTTTCCCGTATTCTCCGGCTGTATCAATTTGATCTTTCCCTAACTCCTGGCTGATAATGATAGTAGTAGCGTTGGCAAAACCTCGGCAGGCAATAGCACCAATATTTACCACCATAACAGCAACCGCATTTGCGGCAACCATGTCATCTCCGATATGCCCAAGAATTGCTGCAAATGCTGAAGTGGCAAAACTCCAGACAACATCATTTACCACGGCTGGAGTGGCAATTTTCATAAAGTCATGAAACAAAATACCTGATTTCGCAAAGAAATATTTTATCCGGAATCTGACATCTGAACTGTTTAATGAATAGATGAGACAAATTAATACCTCTGTAATTCTGGCAATCACAGTACCAAGTGCAACACCTGTAACGCCAAGCTTTGGAAATCCAAACAGACCAAAGATAAATGTGGCATTACAAAGTACATTGACACAAAGAGAAACAATGTACGTAATAGAAGGCAGCATTATTTTTCCAATACTTCGAAGAGCGCTCATAAAAACCTGCGAGAACCCCATAAACATAAATGAAAATGAAATCACCTTCAAATACTCACTTCCGGCAGCAATCGTATCCGGACTATTTGTGAAAATCTTCATAACCGTAACCGGCATAGTAAAGGAAATAACGAAAAATATAAGCGAGACGATCAGTGAAATCCGTTCCGCAAGACCGAGAATCCTTTCTACTGTCTTTTTATCCCCTTTTCCCCAGTACTGGGCACACAGAACCGAAGTTCCTGTAGCCATACCGTAATATAAGCAGAACAGAATAAACGTATACTGGTTCGCAAGTGATGAAGCTGACATCGCCGTCTGGCTTACGTATCCAAGCATTACCGTATCGGCAATGTTTACCAATGTTCCAATCAAATTTTGAATCATGATCGGAAAGGCTAATTTTGATGCGTATTTTAAGAAATCTTTTTTATTTAGCATACAACTGTTCTTCCTTAATTCTATAAATGTTTAATCTACAGTACTGTTTTTGCAGCATCATCAGCCTTCCTCTTCTCCGTAATGTTTACTCAAAGAGAAGCCTCTTCCTCGTACCTCTGTAACTCTGCTGATGATCATAAATGCCTCCGGGTCAATCTGTCTGATCAATTTCTCAACTTGTGGAAGTTCTCGATTAGACACAATACTCAATACAATCTGCTTTTGTTCTTGTTTGTAACCGCCTTCCCCATACAGCATCGTCACGCCTCTGTCTACCTGCGCAAGAATTGCCTGACGTACTTCTTCCACCTGTTTGCTGATAATCTTCACTTCCGTCTTGGTATTTCCCATCACTAACACTTTGTCCAGCACTGTCGCTTCCAAGCCTTTTTAATCATGGTGGTTGTCGGGATTTATGCGGTGCTGATCCAGCAGATCGGAACCGCCGACGACATATCCGGCGCGATCTGGGGCTGTATGGGCTATACCGTTTTGCTTTGCTTCTGTCTGTTCAAGACCGGCAGCATATCGAAAGCCGTATTTACCGCACATTGACAGACAGGAGGAATACCAACCATCGAGGAAACACAAAAGAAAACCTACAACATCCTTTACGCCGACCCGCCGTGGAGATATGAGTGCAAACGGACAGGGGCGGCGGAACATCACTATCCCACCATGAGCATTGACGATCTGTGCGCCCTGCCGGTGGAAACGCTGGCGGGAAAAGACTGCCTCTTGTTTTTGTGGGCGACTTTCCCACAGCTCCCGGAGGCGCTGCGTCTGATTAAGGCGTGGGGCTTTTCCTTTAAGACCGTGGCCTTTGTCTGGCTGAAATTGAACCGCAAAAGCCCCACATGGTTTTACGGACTGGGCTATTGGACGAGAGGAAACGCGGAAATCTGCCTGCTTGCCAAGCGGGGCCATCCCAAGCGTTACTCCAAAAGCGTCCATCAGTTTATCATTTCCCCGGTGGAGGAACACAGCAAGAAACCAGACATTACCCGCGAGAAAATCATAGCCCTTGCGGGCGACCTGCCCCGCGCAGAACTGTTTGCCAGACAGAAAACCCCCGGCTGGGATGTGTGGGGCAATGAATTGGACAGCGATTTTTCCCTGTCCGTACCAGAAACGAGGTGACTTTTTATGGCTTATGTAACTGTCCCCAAGGATTTAACCAAGGTCAAATCCAAGGTAGTATTCGGGCTGACGAAACGCCAGCTCATTTGTTTTGGCGGTGCGCTGCTGGTAGGCGTCCCGCTTTTCTTTTTGATCCGGGGCCGCGTCCCGACCAGCGCGGCGGCGCTCATTATGGTGTTTGCCATGCTGCCGGGCTTTCTGCTGGCACTTTACGAAAAACACGGCCAGCCCCTTGAAGTGGTGGTGCGCCAGATCGTAGAGTGCTGCTTCATCCAGCCCAAGGAACGGCCCTACCAGACCAACAACGCTTATACCGCCCTTGTGCGGCAATCCCAAATGGAAAAGGAGGTCAACGCCATTGTCCAAAAAGCAAAAGAACGAAACGAGCGCAAAAGCGCCGGTCAAGCTCACCCGCGCCGAAAAGAAAGAGATTCAGGCCGTCATCCGAAAGTATAAGGGCGACGGCAAGCCCCATTCGGCGCAGGTCAGTATTCCCTATGAGGCCATGTATCAGGACGGCGTGTGCCGGGTGACGCCCCGCACCTTTTCCAAGTGCATTGAGTTTACGGACATCAGCTACCAACTGGCGCAGGCGGACACCAAGACCGCCATCTTTGAAAACCTGTGCGACCTCTACAACTATCTGGACGCCTCCATTCATGTGCAGTTTTCCTTTATCAACCGCAAGATCGACCCCAAGCAGTACGCCAAGAGCTTTGAAATCCGGGCGCAGGGGGACGACTTCGACGACATCCGCAGCGAGTATTCCGACATTTTGCAAGACCAGCTTGTGAACGGGAACAACGGACTGATGAAGCGGAAATTTATGACCTATACCATCGAGGCGGACAGCCTGAAAATGGCCCGCGCCAGACTGCGCCGGATCGAAACCGACCTTTTGGGCTATTTCAAGAGCATGGGGGCCTCCGCGTGGGGACTGGACGCCAAGGAACGGCTGGAAGTCATGCACAGCATTTTCCACCCGGACGGGGAACCGTTCTCCTTTGACTGGAAGTGGCTTGCCCCGTCGGGGCTTTCTACCAAGGACTTTATCGCCCCGTCCTCGTTCCGCTTCGGCAATGCCCGGATGTTCGGGCTGGGCGGCAAATACGGGGCGGTGAGCTTTCTGCAAATCCTCTCCCCGGAACTGTCGGATGAAATGCTGGCCGACTTTCTCAACACGGAAAACGGCATTGTGGTGAACCTCCATGTGCAGGCCATCGACCAGAGCGACGCCATTAAGACGGTCAAGCGCAAGATCACCGACCTTGACGCCATGAAGATTCAGGAACAGAAACGGGCTGTCCGCAGCGGCTACGACATGGATATACTTCCCAGCGACCTTGCCACCTACGGGCAGGACGCCAAGGAGTTGCTAAAGACCTTGCAGAGCCGGAATGAACGGATGTTCCAGCTTACCTTTTTGGTGCTGAACACCGCAGACACCCGGCAAAAGCTGGAAAACGATGTGTTCTGGGCTGCCGGTATTGCACAGAAATACAACTGTTCCCTTGTGCGGCTGGACTACCAACAGGAACAGGGGCTTATGAGCAGCCTGCCGCTGGGGGCCAGCCACATCCAGATTGAACGCTCCCTGACGACTTCCAGCGTGGCCGTGTTCGTCCCCTTTGTGACGCAGGAGCTTTTTCAGGGCGGCGACGCCATGTATTACGGGATCAACGCCAAGACCGGCAACATGATTATGCTCGACCGCAAACGAGCGAGGTGTCCCAACGGGCTAAAGCTGGGGACACCGGGAAGCGGCAAAAGTATGAGCTGTAAATCAGAAATTTTGAGCGTGTTCCTCTGCACCCCGGACGATGTGTATATCTGTGATCCAGAGGCCGAGTATTACCCCCTTGTGAAGCGGCTGCATGGGCAGGTGGTGAAGCTGTCGCCTACCAGCAAAAACTATGTGAACCCGCTGGACATCAACCTGAACTACTCCGAGGATGAAAACCCGCTGGCCTTAAAATCCGACTTTGTACTGTCGTTCTGTGAGCTTGTCATGGGTGGCAAGAACGGGCTGGAAGCCATTGAAAAGACGGTGATCGACCGGGCGGTACAGGTGATCTACCGGCCTTATCTGGCAGACCCCAAGCCGGAAAATATGCCCATCCTTGCAGACCTGCACAAAGCCCTGTTAGACCAGCATATCCCGGAGGCCGACCGGGTGGCGCAGGCCCTTGACCTGTATGTGTCCGGCAGCTTAAATGTGTTCAACCACAGAACCAACATCGACATTCAAAACCGCATTGTGGCCTTTGACATCAAGGAGCTGGGCAAGCAGCTAAAGAAAATCGGTATGCTCATTGTCCAAGACCAGATTTGGGGGCGCGTCACCCAAAACCGCAGCAAGGGCAAGGCGACATGGTATTTCTGTGATGAGTTCCACCTGCTTTTGCGTGAGGAACAGACGGCGGCCTTTTCCTGTGAGATTTGGAAGCGTTTTCGTAAGTGGGGCGGGATTCCCACAGGTGCGACACAGAATGTGAAAGACCTGCTTTCCTCCCCGGAAATTGAGAACATTTTGGAAAACAGCGACTTCATCTGCCTGCTCAATCAAGCCAGCGGCGACCGCAAAATCCTTGCGGAACGGCTGAACATTTCGCCCCAGCAATTACGGTATGTGGACAATTCCGAACCCGGCGAGGGGCTTCTCATTTACGAAAATGTGATCCTGCCCTTTAAGAACCCCATCCCGAAAAACACCCAGCTCTACCAGATCATGACGACCCGGTTAGGCGAGGGGGCGACGGTATGAGCGCCTTAACACATTTCAGCCTGTTTTCCGGGATCGGCGGGATCGACCTTGCGGCGGAAGCCGCAGGGTTTACCACCGTATGCCAGTGCGAATGGGCGGATTTCCCGATGGAAGTTTTGAAAAAGCACTGGCCGCAGGTACCAAAATTCCGGGACATTACCACAGTGACAAAGGAGGCATTTTTTGAAAAAACAGGACGAGAAACCACCACACTTATTTCCGGGGGATTCCCCTGCCAGCCCTTTTCCAGTGCCGGGAAACAACGGGGATTTGAGGACGAACGGTATTTATGGCCCGAAATGCTCCGCGTTATCCGGGAACTGCACCCCTCTTGGGTGCTTGGAGAAAATGTTGCTGGCTTCATCCATCTGGGGCTCGACAAGACGGTTTTTGACTTGGAGCAGGCAGGCTACGCCGTTAGGGTTTTCGTACTTCCTGCTGTCGCCGTCGGCGCATGGCATGAGCGCAAAAGAACTTTCATCATCGGCCATACTGCTTCCCACGCCCCTTGCCAGCGACACGGGGGATGTGGGGAAGACTGTCGATGTGCGGATGACCCCGACCGGGAGCTTCCGAAAATACAACCCCAGCGGAACCGTATGGACGGCGCGGCTGTCATGGGCGGTTTACAAACTGCTGGGCAGCCCGCCGGGGGATGTGAAACTGAATCCCGACTGGGTGGAATGGCTGATGGGATTCCCCCGGAGATGGACGGACATTCCATGTGGGCCAAAGAACCGGCGCAAATCCCGTACTTAATCAGCGACCCGCCGGCGAATGTGGCAAAACGGTTAAAGACTTTGGGAAACGCAGTTGTTCCCCCGCAGGTGTACCCCATCCTGCGCTATATTGCAGAGATCGAAACCGGGCGCTGCCGGAACAGACAGCAAGGAGGTGATCGGATATGGAACCCTTAAAACCCCGCGACAAGGTAACGCAGCACATGACCCGCGACGGCCTGACGCTGGATAACCAGACCACCGGCGAAAGCGTCAATGTGTCCAGCCGGGAGACCGAGCAGGAATACACCGCCCAGCCGGAGGGCGCGGCGGAAAAAATACTGGAACGGGCGGACGAACTGCACGACCGCCACAAGGCAAAGAAAGCGGCCAAGGACGCTGGAAAAACCGTGGCGCAGGCTACCGGCCCCGTTTCCCGGTTGCAGTTTACCGCCGAGGAACGGGCCTCCCCGGAGCTGGCCCCGTATATCAAAAAGGCAGAAAAACGGGCGGATAAGCTGGAAGCGGCCAAAGAAGCCCTGCCGAAAAAGCGCGTCGTCACCAAGGAAACCGTCTATGACGAGGCCAAGGGCAAGGCCAAAAGCAGGCTGTATTTTGACAAGGTGGAGAAAGCCCCTCCCCAGCTCAAACCAAACCCGGCCAGTCGTCCCATACAGGAAGCCGGGCTTTACCTCCACGGAAAAATCCATGAGGTAGAACACGAAAATGTGGGCGTGGAGGGCGGCCACAAGGGGGAGGAACTGGCGGAACGGCAGGCGGGCCGCATGATCCGCAGCGGCGTCCACCGCCACAAGCTCAAACCCTACCGGGCCGCAGCCAAGGCCGAGAAAAAGGCCATTGCCGCCAATGCGGAGTACATCTACCAGAAATCCTTGCGGGACAACCCGGAAATGGCGCAGGCGGTGAAAAACCCGGTGGCCCGGTTCTGGCAGAAACAGAAAATCAAACGGGACTATGCCAAGGCAGCACGGGCGGCGGGCCAGACGGCACAGGGCGCAGCCAGCGCCACCAAGACCACCGCCGCAGCCGCCAAAAAAGCCGCCGAGAAAAGCAAACAGGCCGCGTCCTTTGTGGCCCGGCACTGGAAAGGTGTGCTGCTGATCGGCGGTGTGGGCCTTATGCTCATGCTGATTATGGGCGGCCTGCAATCCTGTACGGCCATGTTCGGCAGCGCAGGAACCGGCGTGGCAGCCACGTCCTATCTGTCCGAGGACAGCGATATGCTGGGGGCGGAAGCCGCCTATGCGGACATGGAGGCCGATTTGCAGTATGAGCTTGACAACTACGAAAGCCTGCACCCCGGCTATGACGAATACCGTTTCGATCTGGACGAGATCGGTCATGACCCCTATGTGCTGACTTCCATCCTGTCGGCGCTGCATGAGGGCGTCTATACGCTGGGCGACGTGCAAGGCGACCTTGCCATGCTCTTTGAGAAGCAATATACCCTGACACAGACCATTGAAACCGAAACCCGATACCGCACCGAAACCCGGACGGACAGCGAGGGCAACACCTATACTGTGCAAGTTCCCTACACCTATTACATCTGCAACGTGAAGCTGGAAAACTTCGATATGTCCCATCTGCCTGTTTACATCATGGGCGAGGAACAAATGAGCCTGTATGCGGTGTATATGCACACGCTGGGCAACCGGCCTGACCTGTTCCCAAACGGCACCTATCCCAACGCTTCCACCGTCAAGGAGCCGACCTATTACGACATTCCCCCGGAGGCTTTGGAGGACGCCACCTTTGCCGCAATGATGGCCGAGGCGGAAAAGTATGTAGGTTATCCGTATGTGTGGGGCGGCAGCTCTCCCAGCACCAGCTTTGATTGCAGCGGCTTTGTGAGCTGGGTAATCAATCACAGAGGATGGGACGTGGGACGGCTGGGCGCACAGGGCCTTTGCAATATCTGTACCCCTGTTTCCCCGGAGCAGGCCAAGCCCGGCGACCTTGTATTTTTCGTCGGCACCTACGACACCCCCGGCGTTTCCCACGTCGGCATTTATGTGGGCAATTCCGTGATGTTGCACTGTGGCGACCCTATTTCCTACACCAACCTCAATTCGAGTTATTGGCAGCAGCATTTCTATTGTTACGGGCGTCTGCCTTGACGCCAGAAAGGAGTTTTGACTATGGCAAACAAACTTGACCGTATCGAAAAGGACATTGAGAAAACCAAGGCCAAGATCGCGGAGCTGCAAAAGCAGCTTCGTGAGCTGGAAGCGGCAAAGACCGAGCAGGAGAATTTGCAGATCATCCAGCTTGTGCGCGGCCTGAACATGAAGCCGGAGGAATTTGCGGCGTTCCTGCGCGGCGGCGCTTTGCAGAGCGCCCCGGCCCCGCAGCCGGATTTTGAACAGGAGGACAATGCCGATGAAGAATAAGATCATTCGCACGTTTACCGTGACGCTGGCCGCCGTGCTTTGCCTGACGGCCTTTTCCACCACCGCGTTTGCCGGTGGCACTGACCCCAACCCGGAGCCTTTGCCGGAAACCACCGAGGCACCGCAGGAGGAAGAACCCACCACCGGCGGCATGGAGCCGGAGGGCGTACCTGTTACCCCGGAGGGCAATGCAACACTGGTGGATGATTTTTATGGGGATAAGCAGCTTATCACCGTTACCACCAAGGCGGGCAACTACTTTTATATCCTGATCGACCGCGCTAACGAGGACAAGGAAACCGCCGTTCACTTCCTCAACCAAGTGGACGACGCTGACCTGCAAGCACTGTTGGAGGACGGCAAAGCCGCCCCGGAAACCTGCACCTGTACGACCAAGTGCGCGGCGGGAGCCGTCAACACGAATTGCCCGGTATGTAAAACCAATATGACCGAGTGTACCGGCCCGGAGCCGGAACCGCAGGAGCCGGAGGAAACCGAGCAGCCGCAGGAAGGTGAAGCGAAAGGCAGCGGCACGGGCGGCCTTGTCGTGTTCCTTGTGGTGGCCCTGATCGGCGGCGGCGCGGCCCTTTACTTCTTCAAGTTTAAGAAGCCCAAGGCCGACACCAAGGGCGGCGACGAGCTGGACGAATACGATTTTGGCGAGGACGAGGACGACGAGGACGAACCGACCCCGGAGGACGAGGAACCCGCGCAGGATAAGGAGGAATAAGGAATGAGTATTCAGTTGGTAATTGCAGAGAAACCGAGCGTCGCCCGCAGCATTGCGGGCGTGATCGGTGCGGATCAGAAAAGGGACGGCTACATGGAGGGAAACGGCTATCTGGTGAGCTGGTGTATCGGCCACCTTGTTTCCCTTGCCGACGCCGGAGCCTATGACGAGCGCTTCAAGAAGTGGCGCTATGACGACCTGCCGATTTTGCCACAGGAATGGCAGTACATCATCCCTGCCGAGAAGAAAGGCCAGTTTGCCGTGCTGCGCTCTCTGATGGAGCGCCCCGACGTGACGGGGCTTGTGTGCGCCACCGACGCCGGGCGCGAGGGTGAGCTGATTTTCCGTTTTGTCTACCAGATGGCGGGCTGCAAAAAGCCGTTCAAGCGCCTTTGGATTTCCAGCATGGAGGACGCCGCGATCCGCGAGGGCTTTGCCCACCTGAAACCGGGGGCCGACTACGACGACCTGTATCAATCGGCCCTGTGCCGGGCGCAGGCCGATTGGCTGGTGGGGATCAACGCCACCCGGCTTTTCTCCATTCTCTATCACAAGACCCTGACCGTGGGCCGTGTCCAGACGCCTACCCTCAATATGCTGGTTGACCGGGAGGCTAAAATCAGCAATTTCAAGAAAGAGAAATACCACGTTGTCCATATCGCGGCGGGCGGCATGGAGGCGGCTAGCGACCGCTTTATGAACCCCGACGACGCCGACGCCACCAAGACGGCCTGTGCAGGAGCGCAGGCCGTTTGTGTATCGGTGAAGCGTGAGAAAAAGACGGAGCAGCCGCCCCGTCTTTACGATCTCACCACCTTGCAGCGGGAGGCCAACCGCCTGTTTGGATTTACCGCCAAGCAGACCCTTGATTATGCCCAACAGCTCTATGAAAAGAAGCTGCTGACCTATCCCCGCACCGACAGTCAGTATCTTACCGACGATATGCAGCCCACGGCGGAAAGCATCGTGTCCGGCCTGTGGCCGCTGCTTTCCTTTGCAGCGGGGCTGGACATTGCCCCGCAGTTTGGCCGGGTACTGAACAGCAAAAAGGTGTCCGACCACCACGCCATTATCCCCACGATGGAGTTTGTGCAGAAAGGCTTTGACGGGCTGACCGAGGGCGAAAAGAAACTGCTGTCCCTTGTGTGCTGCAAGCTGCTGTGTGCCGTGGCCGCGCCCCATGTGTATGAGGCTGTCACCGCCACATTCACCTGCGCCGGGAACGAGTTCACCGCCAAGGGAAAAACCATTCTCACCCCCGGTTGGAAAGAGATTGAGCGCCGCTTCAAGGCGTCGTTCAAGACCGACGCCGACGAGGACGCGCCGGAGCTGGCACGGGAGCTGCCGGAGATCACCGAGGGCCAGACCTTTGACCCGGTGGAGGCCAGTATCACCGAGCATTTCACCACGCCGCCCAAGCCCTACACCGAAGATATGCTGCTATCCGCTATGGAACGGGCCGGGGCCGAGGATATGCCGGAGGACGCCGAGCGCCAAGGTTTGGGAACCCCGGCAACCCGCGCTTCCATTCTGGAAAAGCTGGTGCAGATGGGCTTTGTGGAACGCAAAGGCAAACAGCTACTTCCCACCAAGGACGGCCACAACCTTGTGTGCGTCCTGCCGGATGTGCTGACTTCTCCCCAGCTCACGGCGGAATGGGAAACCAAGCTGACGGCCATTGCTAAGGGCGAGGCCGACCCGGAGGGCTTCATGGCGGGCATTGAGGAAATGACGCGGGGCCTGATTTCCCGGTATTCGCAGATCAGCGAGGACGCGCAAAAGTTGTTTCAGACCGAGCGTGTTGTTATTGGCAAGTGTCCCCGCTGTGGCGAAGCCGTCTACGAGGGCAAGAAAAACTATTACTGCGGAAACCGGGCCTGCCAGTTTGTCATGTGGAAGAATGACCGATTTTTTGAGGAACGGGGCAAGACGTTCACCTCGAAGATCGCCGCCGCGCTGCTCAAAGACGGAAAGGCAAAGGTAAAGGGCCTGCGCTCCATGAAAACCGGTAAAACTTACGACGGGACGGTGCTTTTGGCCGATACCGGCGGGAAGTACGTCAACTACCGTGTGGAGAAAAGGAGCTGACGGAGTAACGTAGCAAGCATAGGAAGTGTAGCCACACTTCCGATAAATCCCTGACCCGGCCACCCTGCCGGGCCGGGGATTTTGCTTGTTGGGGAAAGCCCCAAACCCCTATGAATATGAAAGGAGCGATCAAATGAGCGAAGTGTTTTCTATCCTGCTTCATAACCGACAGCGTTATGAGCAAGGCAAAGAGGGCCTTTGGTTTTCTTTGCCGACCACAACCGAAAAGCTGCAAGAAGCCCTGCGGGAAATCGGGATCAGTGCCGACAATCCGCAGGACTTTTTCTTGTACGACTACCGAAGCCCACAGGAGCGTCCCATTAAGCTGCCCCGCGATCTGATGCTGTCCGCTGACGTGGACGAACTGAACTTCCTTGCCGCAAGGTTGGAAAAGCTGGACGCAGCCGAGCTTTCGGAGCTGAACGCCGCCCTGACAAGCCCGCAGAGCGACTTCCACAGTATCGGCCAGATCATCGACTACCCCGACAACGTGGACTACTATGTACATCTGCCGGATGTCACCGGCACGGGCCAGTTGGGTGACTACTATCTGAACCGTTCCGGCATGGTGGATATGCCGGAGGAATGGAAAGCGGGAATTTTCCTGCCCCGTTTTGGCCTGCATATTGCCAATACGGAGCATGGTGTTTTCACCGATTACGGCTATCTGGTGAAAAGCGGCGACGAGTGGCAGCGTGTCCATGAGGGCCAGCCGCTGCCATTTTCTACCACAATACCATCCGCCCGAAGTCTCCTTGCCTGCTCCTCTGGTCCATCAAAAGCAAATGCACCGGAGAGTTGTCCTTTGGCATTGACAACACGAAAACAGGGAATATGGTCCGGATCCGGGTTCTTGTGCAGGGCATTTCCGACCGCCCGGCACATTTTCTCATTGCCAGCCATCTTTGCCACCTGTGCATAAGTTGCCACATGCCCCTTTGGGATCCGCTTGACGGCTTCATATATACGCTTGGTCGGACTGTCCGTCACCAGATCATAACTTTCAGCGATCATTCGCTTGATATCGTCATCTGGTATGGTTCCATCCAGCCGTATGGTATTCCAGTGCTCTTTATTCTGATGATAGCCGGGCAGGACAGCCTCGTAAGCATCCCGCCAGAACAATCCTGATGAGATGGTATTCTATTATTTTGGAGGAATGGCGCATTATATG
>OGZG01002198.1_pt1 | contig 13594 bp, 8 predicted proteins | sample 1576781 | NCBI WGS metagenome assembly OGZG01 (sample SAMEA3541502, study PRJEB24748) | human gut metagenome | biome: human gut; feature: human-associated habitat; material: faeces | place: China | collected 2012 | reverse complement strand
TTGCAGTTGCCGAGGCTATAGAATGTACACTTCTTAGAATGGTTTTCACGGAAGGTCGCTGCCACAGTCATCGTACACGGCACATTAAATACAATGGCCATAATAAATCCAAGAGCCTGCGCTTTTGTGATTACCTGCGGTAAAAGTGTAATCATTCCTTCAGTCATTCCTACAGATTTTGCATTAAATGCGGCATTTACCATATCACTGTTGCTGTATAGCGCATTGATAACACCAAGCAGGGATTCTTTGGTAAGCATGGAAGAAATATATGCCATGAACATCTGCCAGGTCATGCCAAACTGGTTCGTTACCGGCTCAATCACCTGCCCGATTCTGGACAAAATGCTGTATTCTCCACCAAACCAGTTATAGGAAAGCAGATAGAATACAACCGAAACCAATGTAATCACACGGAATGCCCTGCTGAAAATATCCCACGCCTTCATCAGCGTTGTCCGGATGATATGTCCCCACTTTGGTTTATGGTAAGGGGGAAGCTCCATGATGATACCTCCCTGATCCTCTTTGCTGATCAGTTTTCCCCTATAAATTCTGGATACCAGAAACAGGGATCCGATGGTGGTAACCAGCATGAGCAGAACAATCGCCATAGCTCCAACAGGACCATAAAATACCGTTGCAAGCATTGGTGCAAGGGAAAGCGTCGATCCACACGGAATACTCCAGACAAGAATCATCGTCAGAAACCGCTGTCCGGAATTGTCACAGGTGCATCCACAAGGCTTCTGTCCTGCTCCTCTCCCGGTTCCGAGAACTGGATGCCAAAGCCTGCATCTGCCAACGCTCTGCCGACAGCAGCCGTTTCGGCGGTCTCTACATATTTCAGACCGTAGGCATCATCCTCTTTGCGCCAACGCTGGGCAAATGCACAGGAAATATACGCATCCTCTGCATCATTGCGATTCAGATATACCTTGCTTTCGATAATTGCAAACTCATTCTCCAACTTTATAATGCGCTTTGTAATCTTCCCTTCCGGGTGCATCAGCCGAAACCAGAGTTTTCTATACTTTACATCTAAATAAAACTGCTCCTCGCCATTCTCCCCTGTCAGCCGTCTTAAAAAAGCCGAAGGGTCAAAGCCATCTACCTTATTCAGCCCATTGATGATGGACATATTGTTTACTACTGCTTCGTTCATTGTGTTTCTGCTCCTTTCTGCCTGATAATAAAAGAGCTGAGTCATCAGTTACCCAATCCCTCAGCTCTTTCCTAAAGTGTCAGCTGCTCAACTTCTTCCTGTTTTACAGCCTTCTGTTCTTTCTGCTTCATCTTTTCAAACATATCTCTGATTCGTTTTGACAGTATCGTGTTTCGCTGAATGGTATCATTGCGATGCACAGCGGTAAATAATGCACGCTTCTGTCCCACTAAAATCACTTTTTTCTTTGCCCTGGTAATTGCAGTATAAATTAAGGCTCTTTGCAGCATTACATAAAACGTGGAAAGCACCGGGATAATAACACAGTCAAACTCGCTCCCCTGACTTTTATGAATTGTTGTTGCATACGCCAAATCAATACTACCTAATTCATCCATGCTGTACTCTTTTATTCTGTTATCAGAAAATGTAACGGTTACAGGAAAATCGGCATCCTTATCCACCACAGACACAAAGCCAATATCCCCATTGCTGACCGTTTCCATGTTCTTCGTCTGCATTACCTTATCTCGATACCGAATCGTTCGATTCCCGGAACTGATTTCCGGACGCTTATCCGCCGAAGGATTGAGTATATCCTGTAATGCAAGATTTAGCATTGCAGCACCTGCATCACTTTTCACACGGAACGGTGTTAAAACCTGTGTATGCTCTACACCGTAAATCGAAGTTTGTTTCAGAAATTCGGATTTTATAATCTCTGCCGCTTCTGCTGCGTTTTCCGCAGGCAGGAATTGAAAATCATCCCCGTATAACAGCTTGGTTTCTCCCATCTGAATGCTTTGTGCATTTAACGGAATCCGGCTGGTATTCTTCTGGCGGAATACCATATCCAAAACCGTCACAGGCACAATCCCGCTTGCAATCATTTCATTCAGTACATTGCCTGCACCGACAGATGGCAGCTGATTCGCATCCCCTACGAACAGCACCTTTGTTCCTGTACCTAAGCTATGTAACAGATAATACGCCAAGCGCATATCAACCATAGATGCTTCATCCACTACAACAAAATCCGCGGGGATAATAACCTCCTCATACTCAGCGGTATCAGAAATAAGTTTTAAGGCTGCATGCAGCGTAGACGCATATGGAAAGCCGGTACTCTCCGCCATTTTTCTGGCTGCTCTGCCTGTAGGCGCTGCCAACAGGATTTCTTTCCCCGGATGCAGCCGTTGATAGACTGCAAGGATACTTTTCAGTACCGTTGTTTTCCCGGTACCCGGTCCGCCTGTAATGATAGAAAAACGATTTTCCATACACATCCGAACTGCTTCTGCCTGCTTCTCCGAAAGCAAAACACCATTTTCCTTCTGCACTTCCTTCAGATGCTGCTCCAATTTTGCACTATGTCTCTTTTTCGCACTTAACAGCTTTGCTGTTATTTTTGCTGTCTGCTCCTCAAAATGGAAGAACTGCGGTAAATAAATCCGTTCTCCATCTGCATAGAGCTTTCCGTAGGCACATAAATCCGAAAGCGTATTTTTTATCATAGCTTCTGTTACCTCGCCTTTCGGCACCGTTTCAGAAAGCAATACATAAGCCCGTTCCAGCAGAATATCCTGCATAAGAAATAAATCCCCACTGTCCTTTGCTTCTTCCAGAATAAAAAGTATCCCGTTTTCCAATCGCAGCGGATCAGCAGGCAAAAAATTGATATTTCTCGCAATCTGGTCTACGGTTTTAAAGCCAAAACCGGAAATCTCGCAAAGCAGATATGGTGAATGCTGTATCACATCTACCGAGCGGCTCCCGAAATGCTCCTGTATTTTCTTTGCTTTATTCAGCGTTATGCCATAGGCTCCCAGAAACGTCATAATCTCCTGCATGCTTTTACTGCCTGCATAGGAATCCAAAATCTGTTCCAGACGTTTTTCGGAAATGCGCTTTATCTCCAGAAGACGCTTGGGTTCCTTCTCAATCACATCCAGTGTATCTGTCCCGAACCTTGCTACAATTAAATCCGCCGTTGCTTTCCCAACGCCTTTGATTAAGCCGGAGGAAAGGTATGCTGCAATCCCGCTTTTTGTTTTTGGTAATACCTCGGTATAGCTGTCTACATGAAATTGCAGACCATATCTGCTATTCTCCCATGCGCCTGTTAAGGCAAGCATACTATTGCGAATTGGCGGCAGATAATACCCGATTACAGAAAAATGGATTTTGTGATCTCTGCCATACCCAAGCTCTTTCGGTATCCCTGTGTCTTCGCTAGTCATTCTAAAGATACAAAATCCATTCTTTTCATTCTGATATATGGTTTTCTCATAAAGTGCAAGTAAGGTTATTTTTGCTCCTTTCTCTGCACAATTCTGATTGTTCCAAGTCATTTCCTTTTGCTCCACTGTTTTATCAGCTCCCTTTATTTTACAATCTTCTTTACCTGAAATACCCTGTTCTCTGTCGTTGTCGCATATTTCTCATAAAGCTTGCTATCGTTCAATTTCATTTTCTGCAGATTATCCTTGGTAATGCCGGTGCGCTGCGTTGGTTTATAGCTGATATGATATTCACTGCCATCCGCGGCAACACATAACCCTTTTGTCGCATTTCCAAGCATTTCCGCAAATTTCGCATACGCCGTTTTGATTTTCTGCTCCAGCTTTCTGGAATTACTGTCAATCGCAGCCTTTTCACTTTTCATACGATAAATCAGCTCTAACGCTTCTCCATAATCACTCTCAATCAAAACCTCATCAGGATTGTTTCTTTGCATCTGGTAGCGTTTTAAGCTTGCTAATACCAGATCTCCGTCGCCACTTAAGGCAGGCTCAATTCTGGGTTCCACATACTCCGTCCAAAAAGATTCCTCCTGTAAAATCAGATTTTCCTCAAAATCTAAATCTCTGTCTATTCTGCGAAAAACGAAGTCATTTTCCGAGTTCCCGAATAAACACGCGCAATAAGCAATATCCAGATTCTTTACAGCCATGTAATGTCTGCACTGTACCTCATAATGATACGGAACAGCATCATTCTCCCATTTCTCCTTTGTGTGGATATTAGCCGTCTTACACTCTAAAATACCAACCGTACCATCGGACGTTTCAAAAAAGTAGTCTACGTCCGCCAGCATAAACGGGAATAACGGATGTCGGTACATCACCTTCTCCTGCCAGATACGAAAACCTGTTTTCTTCGCAAAAATAGCAGCTACTAAATCCTCCAGTCGTTTACCGACCTCCATAGCTACCCATCCGGACGTATTATTATCCTCCGGCTCTCTGCCAAGCTTTTCAAAGTATACATCTCTCGCTGTTTTATACGGCGAAAGACCGATAACGGCAGCTGCATCACTGCCGCCGATTCCATTTCTGCGGTATTGCAGCCATGTTTCTTCCTGCATATCTTCTGTACTGACAAGCACATCTGCTGTATAATTCAAATTTAATCCCATGAATTTTTCCCCCTTTACCAATGATACTCTCCTGCAATGTCGTAGTCTTTCCAGCGCAGATGAACGGCTCTTGCGATATTCTCCTCCATCTGTACGATTTTGGAGCCGTCAATGCCTTCGCACTGCATCAGATAAATAACCTCTGCAATCTGTAAATATACCTCATATACGCTGCATGGTGCATTTCCGTTCTGAATCCGAAAATCCTCCGAAACTTCCATTGCATACCTTTTCGGTACGCCAACACGTTTCATTACGCCGAGCATCGCATTGATTGGATACAGCACATATACATCCATTAAGGACTGCATATTACCCAAAGCCTTGCTATACTGTGCATAAAGTAGATTCAGCTGCTCATCGAATTTTGCAAGGTCAGCCTTATTTTTATGCTGCAATTTCAAAGCACTGCCTAAAGGAATATTTCTCGCTTCAGAGCCGAAAAAAATCATAGGGTACAAATTTGCGCCACTCTGCCCGGTATCGGATGTTGTCAGCCGAAGCCCCAACTGAATCTCCTGATTGGGCAAGCCATGTTTCTGTAAGCTTTCACGATACTCCTGCAACAAGCTATCCTGATTCTCCAAAGACCATACGGCTGTAGCGATAGAATGGTCATAGGATGCCCCTGCAAAGGTATATCCCGAGAAATTATCCTGTAAATATTCTACCGTTCTGCGGAACAGCTCCGGTGTCTCCAAGACAGCATAATCCGAAGCGTCTCCGCCATGCACAGCGGAAATTTTATCCTCACAGAAACGCAGGAGTGCATCTCCACCGGCTACACCCATGCAATAATTCAGAATCTGTGCCAGCTCCGCTTTCTGCACCTTATTCAATGCATTGCCGGATATTCTGGCACGCTCCAGAATTGTCTTAATCGCACAGCTGCGAACCGGGTACAAGTCCTCCTTGACCTTCAGAATCAACCGCGTATGCTCCAAGGTATCCTCAAATACATTTGCCTTGCCTGTTTCTCTCAGTTTTTCCTCAAGCATAGCAGAAATCTGATGTCCCTCTTCGATAGGATAAAATCTGATTTCATTGCTTTTCACCTTTCCCCATTCGGAATTTTCTTCTCGCCGTTCAAGGAATGCAAGAAAATCCTCCTCCTGCCAGAAGCCTTTCCTGAATTCATCCGCAAATACTCTTTCTTCCATTTCTTTTTCCACCTTTCTGTAACATAATATTTTTTCTACTATCAAAGGCATCTGCCTTTTGACCCAAATAAAAAAGGAAGGCATCTTAAACTGTTCACGCTTAAAATCCTTCCTGATTAAAAAACTGTAAAATTAAAAAAAAGCGCTATTACCCTATGCCGTATAGACATAAAATAATAACGCTTATCATCCTTAAACAACATCTCTCAGCGAATGCCTCGATACCCAACAATACTTGTACCTTTAGAGTATCATAGAGGATTTGCTGTGTCAATGTTCCTGATTGCAATATTATATTATTTTACAGAAAGGTTTCCTGAATTGCTACAATTCTTTGAAAGCATATATTCCTTTCCCACTCTTGCAGATGGCAAAATGCCCATAGGAATTTCACCTGCCCCCGTTTGACGGCCTGCTCCCATTGCCTGCGGCGGTTATCATCACACTCGGACTGTGGCTGAACAGAAGTTTCTCTCCAATGTTGTCTGCAAGATTTTATATTCAATTTTTAAAGGTTAGGTATTTTCTCGTACTGTAGATATACCAAAAGGGGAAACGAAAATAATTTTAGAATAGAAATTTTTCTTGCTCTTTATTATATATCACATTTATATTCATTAGCAGTGCAAAACAATCATATATCGTGACTATGTTAGATGAAAAAAGGCGCTCACCGTTTCCGATGAACGCCTAATCTTACTTACCGGTTATTTTTTAATTTACTTTTCGATTTTTGTAACCGTTACCATTTTGCTTACTGCATCCCAAGTCGTTGTTGCACCAAGCTCATCTGCTACAAAACGAACAGGCACATAGGTACGATCATTGAGGATAACGGGAGCAACACCATATTTTTCAAGTACTTTGCCGATTGTCATCTTAATTTCCTTGCCATCAATCACGAGAGTAACTTCTTTTGTTTCTGCGTTCCAAGCAACCGTGCCGCCCAGAGATTCCGTTACAAATCGAATCGGAACCAGAGTTCTGTCGTTCATGATAACAGGTGCAGCGTCCTTTTCGTAAGCCTTACCGTTTACGAACATCGTCTTGCTGCCAACCTGCATTACTACGACTGTCTTCATTTCCTCCGCGGGCTTGCCGGGTTTGGATGCGTTCTGCTTAAATGCAGCCTTTACTTCCACCTTAGATGCAGGCATGGTAAAGGTGTATTTGCCATCGCCCTTATCGGTCAGCTTGATTTCCTTTCCGGCCTTATCGGTTGCCTTGATTGTATCAAGCGCATAGCCATCGTTTGCCATTGCTGTAATGGTTACAACGCTGCCCTTTGCCGCGCTTGTCTTATCGGGTGTAACCTTGCCGTTATCTGCGGGAGAAACGGCTACGGCATATTTTGTTACGCCGCCGCCACCGCCGGAAGAACCGGAGTTAATTTTCGTCCAGTTTACAGTTATGGTTACGCTGTGGTCAGGCATAGTAAAGCTAATGCCTCTGTCGTTGATTTCTTCATTTTTTGCAGTCCAAGTTAAGTCGCTTTCACTTATTCCCACAAGTGTAAGGTCTTTTAATGTATATCCACTTCTCTTACCAATCTGGAGAGCTACTCTCTCATCTTTGGCATAATCAGCCTTATACGTTGTTCCCGGAGCAATTATCATTGTATCTCCATAAAGGCCGTATGCTGTAACAGTATACTTTTCACCGGAAATAACATCTTCATAAGTTGCTGTTGCCGCAACCGCTTCGGCAGGCATTTTAAATTTTGCTGTTACGCTTGTTTTGCTTGTGCCCTCAACAAATTCTACACTGTCAAGACCGATCCATTCCTTAAACTGCTTGCCTGTTTCTGCTGCATTTGCCTCGATCATTACAATCTCATCTTTTTCAAATTCGCCGCTGCCTGTGCCGCCGTTTACCGTTAAAGTATATTTCGCATCAGGCGTATTTGCCTTTTCATATTTGAAATATTTATATAATGCATTAAAGGAAGTAACCTCAAGGGCTGTTCGTGGATCCTCGCCACCCGTAAATTTCGGTGTTTTATATTTTGAGAAATCCGGAGCATTTGTTGAATCTATTGTGCCTGTTGGGCTATACAACTCGCCTGCGCCGTCGGAAATTTCAACACTTCCTGCCGAAATAGCATTTGTTGTTGTGGAGGATGCAAGAAGATATCCCCCCTCCTGAATAACGTTATCTACGGAAATGGCCTGTTTTTTAGCGGCAATCTGCACACTTCCACCCTTTTGGATGTATTTATATTTTGTACCACGTCCATCACAGAAGATTCCGTATCCACAGGATTCCGCTAAAAGCTGTGCATCGCCCAAAATCTCAATTTTTTCGGATGGAAAAACAGCAATGTTTTCCACCTGATTGCCTAAAGTCTCGTTAATTATTGTTCTAATTTGAACATAAGCATTGTCCTTGAGGGTGATATTTGAGCCGCCGATGCTGATGATTTCATTAACAGCACCCGTGTCCTGATCTATTGAAATCAAAATTTTCGCATTTTCCTCAATTGTCAAATCTCCGTAAGCTCCCAAGCCGCACACAAATTTAACGGTTGTGATGTAGGGAACAGAAATGATGCCGTTTCCTTTAATCGTTACATTATGTTCAGAGTAAAGACCATAACAATTATCCAATTCACCTGCAGATACATTGGAAGGAAGCATTTTGCTTGTACCCTCCAGTTCAACCGTTAAATCCTCCAATCCGCTGTATATCATAAAGCCGGAAGAATCTGTTTGGCCACTTCCCGTGGCAATGTCTTTCTTGTAGTATGTTGTAATTTCCGCATTGTCAAGGGTTAGTGTTTTTGTGCTTTCATTAAACGAAATTTTTCCGTTGCCCAAGACATCACTTGCATTTTCACTTGTAACCTGAATTCCGCTAACCCAAAGATCGTATTTTTCAGGTTCAACCGTTGTTTTTTCAATTTTGTAATATTTATGAGCCTCAAGCTCTGTCTTATTTGTCGGCGCTTTAATAGCTGCTGCATTTTCTGCACTGTCACCCGCTTTAACTGTTACGCCTTCAAAAGCTATTGTGGCAAGGCTGTCTTTATTTGCCTTAATTGCAGGATTGCCCGAAAATTCCGCACTGCCGCCGCTAAAGGATATTTTATCCCCCAAAAGGAATAATGCATACCAATAATTGGTTTCTGCCGTCATTTTACCGTCTTTAAAATCGAAGTTCTTCGCATAAATGCAGTAGCTGCCGGTTGATAAAAGCTTAACCTCGCCACCATCTTGAACATAGTCAAAGCCACCCTTGGTTGATGTTTGATAGAAACAATACAAATCAGAAACAATGTCAACCTTGGCATTTTCTGTTACCTTAAAGTCTCCCGCAGCGCAGATACCTATAGTGCCGCCTCCCGACATTTTAAGGTTAATGTTAGCATCGCCACCAATAGTTAAGAGCCCTTTGGAACCAATTCCATAGGCAAAAGTCCATTCCGGAGCAATGTTAAGGTTAAGGGTTCCTTCGCCCACAAATGTGAGGGTTCCCTCGGAATATATTCCGTTATACCCAGAATAACCCAGTGAGCCGTCAAACGGTGCACCAACCGTATTTTCACCCTCAAGTTTAATATTAAGCCCTGAAAGCTTGCTGTAAACAGAAGCCCATACGCCCATGTTTGCTTTTTCTGTAATGTTTGCTCCGCTAAGGGTCAATGTCTTTGTTTCGTCATCAAAAGAAACTGTACCGTCTTTTAAAACATCATCTGCGTTTTTACTTGTAACCTGCACTCTAGAAATCCAAAGGTCGTAATCTTGAGCAGGCGCAGCTGTTTTTTCAATTTTATAATATTTATGTATACCGATTTCTTCTGCTGTGGCAGGAACTTGTGAAAGCTTTTCGGCAACTCCCGCACTTTCTCCTGCCGAAATGGCATAATTTTTAAAGCCTGAAAAATCAAACTTTGCATTACCGGAATCTATGGCTTTTTCTTTGCCAAAAAGCTCTGCCGTGCCGCCTGTAAATTTAAGAGTATCTGCTGTGTGCAGGGCAGTTTTTTCTGATGTTACGTTAAGGCTTCCGCCGCCGAATTCAAAGTTATCCATATAGATGCCTTCTTCAGCCGCATTAACAGTCACTCTGCCTCCTTTCTGCTTAAACCCTGAACCGCTTGCTACAGAATGCGAAATGCCTTTTTTGTTTGATTTTATATCAAGCACGGCATCTTCCGAAACCTTTAAAACATTGGCTTCAATTGCCGAAACATAGTCATGTCTATTGTTTATATCCACCGTAGTTTCCGAGTCGCCTTTAAGTTCAATTGTTTCAGGAGAATACAAACCTATATATTTATTTTCCGTATCATAAGTAGTGTCTTGAATCGTAATTTTCACATTATCAGAAACAGTAATGCCCTCTGTGGCATAAATCCCCTGGGCCTCCTCACGATATTTTCCAAGGTTTATGGTAAGGTTCGAGTCCCCCTCGATATTAATTGCTCCTTCATTATAAATACCGCAATAGTTGCTGGAGTACGTGCTTTCATAGGTACCAATAATGCTTGATTTTCCCGTAACTTTAATGTTAAGTCCATCATTAAGCTTTCCGTAAATCGGATAATGCTTGCCGCCTTTGCTGTAGGCAAGTCCCTCGTCTATATTTGCTCCGTCAAGGGTAAGGGTGTTTGTTGCCGCATCAAAGGAAATCTTACCGTTGTTAACTGTATCTGTGGATAAAACATTTCCTGCATTTGCGCTGGTAACCTGTGTGTTTCCCACCCAAAGCTTATATTTTGTTTCTCCGCCTTTTGGCTTCCAAAGGGCAATGTTGTCGATAAAAGCCACAACACCTTCCGCCGGATTATTTTCAAAGTAAAACTCAAGCTTAACAGTATATCCTGCGGCCTGCCAAAAGTCAAATATTTTATTCTGAATTTTCTCTGTGCTTGGTTCAACTCTCCAATGCACACCGGAAAAACCGCCCGACAGCCCTACCGGCGTAATTTCGGCAGCAAGTTTTCTGCCCGGGTTTTTGCCGTCCAGCGTCCAATAGTCAAAGGTAAGATAATAATCCTTACCGATTGAAAGGTCAAAATTATCGCTTGTTTTAATTGTTACTTTAGCATCTTTTCCGTTTAAAAAAAGAGAATTTTTGCTGCCTTCGGGCGCAAGCACGTTCTCGCCAGTTTCAACAACATAGACCCCTTGGCCGGACCACTCTTCAGGCATATCGGTGCTTGCCATAAAGCCCAATTCCTCGTTCTCTTTAAAACTCTCCGAATCATAAGATTCAAAATCCTCGCTCCAAACAAGCTCGTAGCCGTCATATGGCGGCTCAAAGTCGGTCGCCGCAAAGGCACTTGCCGGAACAAGAGAAAAAACCATAATGATGCTTAAAACGAAGCTTAAAAGTTTTTTCCTCATAATATTCCTCCCTTTTATAATGTTAAAATACAATAAAATATATTGTTGGGGCCCCTCCAAAAGAAGAATCAAGAAGATAATTTTCAAAAAATTATTGCTCCGCCGAAAGAACTTCAAAGCCTGCCACCCTTGCAATCTCTCCGATCGTGGTTTTAGTATAGCCTTTTTCCAGAAACAGAGCCACCGCTGCACGCAGTACCTTCTGCTGTGTTAAAAGACCTACTGATTGTTTTCCTCTCGGCAAATTAGCACACTCCTTCATATATAAAGTATACTTGTGATTACACTCCCGTAATATTATGTAATTATCATAACATACGACTTACCATTCTGCAATCAAAACTTTTATAAAACTGTCTTTGCAGCAGCGGCATTAAAAAATAAGTATAAAAAAAGGCACTGCCTTAGGTGCCTCCAAATAAAAAAAACATATTATAACTGAAATAGCGGCAAAACTGCGGATACAAGGAAAAACTCCGATGGCACCCTTTATCTTAGATTGTCTGGGAACTCTGACGGCGTAGCCGCACTTTGCAATATTTCAGTGGTTAGGTTTCTTATACCTTGCCATAATAAAAGGTCCTACTAATGATATTTATCGTATCATAGAAGAACCTTTAAACACTATTTTACAGAAAAGCCCTCACATGCCCTTTTTATAGCAATGCAGTCGTCAAACCACTGCTATTTTATAACAAGGAGGTTTTTATATACTAAAGTTTTATCTTCCCCCAGTAAAACTGGGGGTTTATTTCCACGCATAAATGCACCAAGAAAAAGCAGCACAATATAAAATTGTGCCGCCAAGATCATTAAAGCAACGGTGTCATATACAAAGGAAGGAACACAATTCCATTTTCCTCTTTTAGATCCCCGGTATGCAGAACGTATGGGGTATTTGTTTGTTGATCAAATTTTCTAAAAAATTTTTTTAGGGATGTGATTGTGTAGTTTTTGGAAGATTTCACTTCAATGGGAGAAATATTATGGCGATTGCTTGTTTTGCTTTTTGCAATCAAAAAATCAATCTCCATTCTTTCTTCTTTATCTTCCCTGCAGGAACAGGAGTAAAAATATAATTTGTGACCACTTGCAACAAGCATTTGGGCAACAACGTTCTCCACGATCATCCCTTTATTTACTTCCAGTTTATCAAAGAGCAATTTTTTATAAAGCTCCTCACTTACAATCCCATTCTCATCAAATGCATGACTGATCAGCAACCCTGTATCTGCCATATAGCATTTTAAGGTCATGCGATCCATATTAAGTTTCAATCCAATGCTCGGAGCTGTAGAATTGTAACAGATATTTACGATCATTGCATCCTCAAGCCAAAACAACGCATCCTCATAGTCCCGCAGGCGCGCCTCTTTACTGATAGATGATAACTTAAACTTCTTTTCATGCTTTTGCAGTTGTGACGGTATTTCATCAAAAATACTCGCTACCTTAATTTCATAACCACTTGCGTGTTTCATAATATCTGCTCTATACAAGGTAAGTATGTCTCTTTTGATTTTATCTACTTTATCAAAATCCTTAGATAAAACATACTCCTGAACTGCCTGCGGCATCCCCCCGACAATTAAATACTGCCGGAAGTAATCCATAGCCTTACGGTGCATGCTCTGACCCATTGGCTTATTCTCTGTAAAGCACTTTTTAATAATCCCCATAAGGGTATCATTTCCCAATGCTAAGAGAAACTCCTCAAAATCCATCGGGTACATTCTGATGTGGCGTTCTTCAGATGGAATCAGAATATCCTGCACATTCTTTTTAATAGACATGAGTGAACCTGTTTCAATATAATCATACCGCCCATCTGCCACAAGATATTTAATCGCAGCTCTCGCCCTTGGATACATCTGCACCTCATCAAAAATGATTAGCGATTCATGCGGATATAGCTTTACATTATAATAAACCGATAAATACATAAATAGCGAATCCAAATCATTCAGATAATTATTAAATAAGTCTTTCACTTCATCATTTACCCTATTGAAATCAATCATAAGGTAGGTTTTATATTCAGCCTTGGCAAATTCCTCAACAATATAGCTTTTTCCAACACGCCTTGCTCCATCAATCAGTAATGCTGTTTTTCCTGCTCCGTCCTTCTTCCATTCCAGGAGCACATCATATATTTTTCTCTTCATTTAAAAGCTCCTTTCAATTATACAATAAAACTACGCCTTTATTTTATCACGAAATCCAAAATTTTAACACCATAATTATACACATTTTCAAAGTTTTTATATCCGTAGTTTTACACGTTTTCTAGAAATTTAATTAGCATGCTAGCTAAAAAATGAAGGTTAAAAACCGGGAATCCTTTTGGCATAATAAAGCACCCCACTTGTTTATCGTACTATCTAACAAATGGGGTGTTATTCAAGGTCTCTTTTAGTAGATATATTTTTTCTTTCTAAGCACAGATACGAGACTATGAGAAAAAGTCTGTAAATAAGATTCTTCTATGATATACAAGGATGAT
>OGZG01002181.1_pt1 | contig 13656 bp, 9 predicted proteins | sample 1576781 | NCBI WGS metagenome assembly OGZG01 (sample SAMEA3541502, study PRJEB24748) | human gut metagenome | biome: human gut; feature: human-associated habitat; material: faeces | place: China | collected 2012 | reverse complement strand
AAAAAAGAAAGAGGTGAATCACGATGAGTGACCGTGAACCGGTAAACATTATGGGCGTGTTCGCCTTTCCAAATCCCGACAAAGACAAGCGTGATATTCGCTTTATTGACAGCGCGTATCGCACGCTCTTTACTATCAAAGATGGGGAAAGCATCGTCATTACCCGCTTTGACGGTGAAAAGATGGTTTTGCCCTGTAAGTACATTGACGATTGCCATGTCTGCGTCGGCAACTCCGCCTATCATATTTGCGAGTTTGCAGAAATGCAGGAACGCAACGGCAATATCTATGTTCCCAGCGCGCCGAAAATCAGCGCCGAGATCGGCACCTATGAAATCTACCAAATCACTGCAATCGCTGATGTAGACTACTGTTTCCGGCCTTATGCAGAGGCAAAGGGAAAACTCCAGAGCGCTGATTATCAGCGTTCTTACGCCGGTATGTACGCAAAGGAAAACTCGCTGGAGCATCTGTGGACAAAGCACAACAGCGACCACCGCCCCTTTGCCCATCGGATGCGTTCCATGTCCGTAAGCGACATCGTGGTACTGACGCAAGGCGGAAAGAAAACTGCCTACTACGCAGATACCTTCGGCTTCCAAGAGGTGCCGGAGTTTTTAGCACAACAGAGAGTGCAAAAGAAACACAAAGAACGAGGTGAAGCCAGATGAGCTATGACGCGCAGAAGGTAACCTATCAGGAGGTCACGATTTTTGACCGACCGGCATTGTTTACAGAATGCCGCATTGACCGAGCCACCGTGCCGGAGGGCGTATATCGCTACGAGCTGCGCCATGGGGATGAGGATTGGGGTGAGCCGATAGAACTGTCACGGAGCCTCATGGTCAACTTCTATGGCACCGTCCTCACACGCGAGCCGTTCCAGCTTCCCATTGATGGGTGGATTCCGCTGGAGAGCGGCAGCCTTTCCTTTCAAGATGGCGGATGCCGTACCCTTGCGGAATTTCAGGAGAAATATCCCGCCAGTGATAAGGATGTCATTGACTTTTACAGCGTCAATGAGCCTGCGCTGCACGCTCTCTATTTCTCCCGCAGTGAGGAACAGGACAAGTCTGCGGGCTGTGTGGGACACCTGCGTGGTGATTTTGGCAGTGGCAAGCAGTTTTACACAACATGGTGGCCCCACCAGGCAGACAGGCTGAACACGCCGGAGTTTAAGGCCGATATTGACCGCACCGTAAACTGGCTGCGGGAACAGCCGGACTCCCCGCTGCGGGACTTCGACAGCATGAACCGCTACTGCAACCGGTATGAGCGGATCTGCGCCATCAAGGGCGCGTTGCTTCCCTCCTGTGGCTTCATGGTAAAAACCAAACAGTATGTGTATATGCTCCGCTGTACGCCAGTTAAAAGTGACTATCAGTTTTATATTTACTGTTACCAGCGGAAACCGTTTGAAAAGGCCCAAAAAGAGCAGCAAAAGAGTGACCGGCTCCAAGTGAAAAAGCGAACAGAGCCGGAGAGATAGGAGGTGCCAACTTGCCTACTAAATTTCAGCTTATCACAGAGCTTTATGACCAGACCGTGCAGAGCGTCACCGGCAGCTATCAAAGCTGGACGGGCTTTCTCCGCGCCGCCTGCTACAATTACAAATGCCCCTTCGATGATCAAATTCTGATCTACGCCCAGCGCCCGGACGCCACGGCGGTCCTTGAGATGGAGCGCTGGAACCGTCAGTTTGGCCGCTGGGTCAACCGCGGGGCCAAGAGCATCGCCGTATTTGGCGATGACGGGCAAAACTGCCTGAAACTCTATTTTGATGTTTCGGACACCCATGCGTCCCGTTTTGCCCGTCCGCTGCCCATCTGGACGATGCACCCGGCCTTTGAGCCGGAGGTCATCGAAACCTTAGAAGCCACCTTCGGCAACCTGGCCGAAAAAGAAAATCTGGCGGACGCGGTGCGTTCCGCCTGCCACAATGCCGTGGCGGACAACTTCACGGACTACCTGCAAGACCTGCGGGAGTGTCGGGAGGACAGCCTGCTGGAGGAACTGGACGACCTCAATTTAGAGGTGTTCTACCGGGATGCGCTGGAGGTCAGCGTGGCCTATATGCTGATGACCCGGCTGGGCCTGCGGGCGGACGATTATTTTTCGCCCGATGAGTTCGCCCATGTCTACGAATTCAACACACCGCCCACCATCAACGCCCTGGGCATCGCCACCAGCGACATCGCGGAGATGGGGCTGCGGGAGATCAGCCGAACGGTCATGCAGGCTCAGCGGGATCAATTTTTTGCAAACCGCGCGAGAATCGGTTATGATGACCGCACAGAACAACACGAAACACCCCATGAAAGGAGCGAACAGCATGGAGATCACTTACAGGATGCAGGATGGCTTTCAGGTGCCGAACCTGCTGATGCCGCAGACGCCGGAGGTGCATCTGGGCAAGTACGCGGAGCTGCGGAGAGAATATCTGAAGAAGCGCCGCAGGGTGCTTTACACCAACCTCAAGACCAGCGGCAAGCTGACGGAGCATTTGGCGGAGATCGAGCAGACCGCGCGGAAGATGGTGGAGCAGACCGTGGCACGGATGGCGCAGGCCGAGGGCGTGACGGAGGAGCTGAAAGCAACCGATCCCCTGCGCTGGACGGGCCTGATGAACAATCTCCGGCACAGCGCGGAGGAACTGGCGCTGACCGACCTGATCTACGCCTGACAACCGAAGAACCCACAGAGGCAGGAAGTGATGAACTTCCTGCCTCTGCTGTTATAGATGCGGCACAACCAACCATAAAAGAACTGTTCGAGCAGTACAAGCAAACGGTTGCTGCTGCATTGGTAAAAGACACAGCATTTGTCAATGCCTGCCGCAATTCAGATCGTGAAAATGCCATTATGGAAGGGGCAGACGCAATCCGGCGCATTGTCAACGAAAGCGGCGATTTGCAGCTTGCAAAGCTCTACTTTGATATGCCAGCCTTCCATAACCGGCTGCATCAGGAGCTTTTAGAGGAAACTTATCCGAAGCTGGTAAACGCAGCAGACCATAGCCCGTTCAAGCCCTATCAGGTTGCAGCCTATCACCATTTTGAAAACGGCTTTGACGATAAGCTGGACTATCAAACGCTGGAAGAAGCGGAGGCTGCGGCGCAGGGCTATGTTGCCGGTACGATGGAGGAAGATGGTTTTGCCTATGACGGCGCTGCTGTCTATGACACCGAAACACGCCAGTGCCTCCGCGTCTACGGTGATTACCCGGACGAAAAGGCGCAGGAACAGGCAGCAGCCTTTGCGCTGGAGCACGACGCCGTAACCCCCAACGGTACGGAGCTTCCTGCTTTCCTGGATATGCACCTTATTGAAGCGAACCTGCTGGACGACGGCGGGCGCAAGCACAAGCGGCAGGAGATCTTTGAATACTTTCAGGCGCACAAGAATCTTGCAGAACGGACGGAATTTCTCAAAAACAGCTACAACGATATATGGGTGGAAGTCCTGACCGACGGTGTTCGGACAGGCTACCATGCCGAGAAAGACGGACTTTTGATGTGGGAGGGCAGCTACCTCTCCCGCACTTCGGAGTCTGTTTTTTCATGGTCGGTCATCACCGAGATGACCGAGGGCCTGATCGAGCGAGGCGAATACAAGATCAAGCTGGGTCTGCAAAATGCCCCCATTGTCGCAGAGCAGCTTGCCCTATTCGACATGGGCGACGACGCCCCGGTGTACGAGGCTCCAGCAGACGCGCCCTCTGGCATTCTGGCCCCGGCCCGCACGGTGCCGCAGGAGGTCATCGACCAGGCGCTTTACACAGCCGGAAACGAACCCGGCAGCGCCGAACGCATTGCGATGTTCTATATGCGGGAGCATTCTGAACAGGAAAATATAGCGTTTCTGCGCCGGGAGTTTGGCACAGAAAATGGGCGCGGCATCGAGTACGAAGGCCGCAAATATGCCGTTTGGTTTCTGGAGGACGGCATCCACCTCGCCCAAGGCGACAGCGTCCGCACCGGATACAGCAAAACCGTGGTCTCATGGGGACTGGCGGCGGGCCGCATTTTGGGGCTGCTACGGGCCGGGATCTATCTCTCCGCCGCCGAACTGACACAGGCCCCTGACAAGGTGCTGCACGAAGCAATGGACGCCCTCCTGATGACAGCCCGTGACCTGACCAAGGAAGGCCGGGACATGGGGCTGCTCCCGCAGACTTTGGCCATCCACGACCAGCACAAGGGCTACCCGGAGCTGGACGAGGACATGGTCGCGTTCGCAAAGACGGATGGTGGCCTACAAATGCTGGCGCAGGAATACCACGCTTTTCTCGACGCTTATTATGATGATCCATCCATTCTGCGTTACCGTCTTTCAGCGTATAACACCCACCGCATCGGCATCATCCTCAACGACCTGCCATACGAGGAACGACACTTTGATGCTCAGCCCAGCTTCCTGCGGCAATGCAAAATGTTCATCACACAAGACGAGATCGACCATTATTTTTTGCGGGAGGGCGTCGAAAGTCGGCTGGCGATCTATTCCCACTTCTGCTATCCCCACACGCCGGAGGAACGTCAGAAGTTCATCAAGGGCAGCTTTGGCGAGTACAGCGGCGGAGCCCGCGCCGGGTATGGATACACCAAGACTTACAAGGGGCTGGACTACGAACGGGACTACAATTCCAAGAAATATGATACCGTCCATCTGACGATCCCCAATGTGGTCAAGGAGTATGAGCGCCTGATTGCGCAGAAACGCTTCCCTGGTGAGGATGCCATCGCAAAGATCCCAGAGTATGAGCGGAGACAGGTGGCGCGGGCCATTTACTCCAGTCTGTACAATGCACCGGACAATGTGCCGCGTCCCTATTACATGGGCATGGATTATTATCAGGCAGTACCGCTGATTGAAGAAGAATTGCAGGATAAGTCCACTGCAATGTGGCTCATGGACGCATTGAATGCCCGGTTGGGTGAAATGCAAAAAGATGACCGCCACTATGAATTTGTCCATGAAACTCATTTTCAACTTTATGCCTATGTAAACGGTGAGTTCAGCCTGTTCAACCACCGGCATGATGGGCAACTGACACCGACCGCACCCAATGAGCCGACAGCGGCGTTGGTGCGGGAAGCTGCGACACCTTCCGAGGAAACCATGCCAACGCCACCGGAGCCCGTAATGCCCATGGAACCGGAAGTCCCCGAACCGCTCTCCATCGGCTCACGCCTGACCATAGATGGGCGGCAGTTTGAAGTGGACAGCGTAGACGATCATACACAAAATGTATCGCTGCGGGATGTGACCTTTGAAGGCGGGACGGGCTTTCCCATCTTCCGAAAGGAATCCATCGACTATGTCCGCGCTCACATGGAGCAGCCGGACATAGCGCAGGAAACCGCGGCACCGCAGACGGACGAGCCGCCTGCGGTACTCACCCCGCCGAAAAAGAAAAAGCAAAACGCGCTTGCCTATCCGCTGGACGCGGATGGCCGGAACTACCGCATCACCGATGACCATATCGGAGAGGGCGCGCCGCTGGAGCGTTTTCAGCGCAATCTGGACGCGATCCGTACCCTGAAAACCGTGGAGGCGGAGAGCCGAGCCGCCACAGCGGAGGAACAGGCGGTGCTGGCACAGTATGTGGGCTGGGGCGGTCTGGCGGACTTCTTTGACGAGAAAAATCCTCGTTACGTTGAACTGAAAGAACTGCTGACGGATGCCGAATACGCCGCCGCCCGTGAATCCACGCTCACGGCGTTCTACACGCCGCCTGTGGTCATCCGCGGCATCTATGCCGCCTTGGGGCAGATGGGCTTCACGCAGGGCAACATTCTGGAACCCGCCTGCGGCATCGGCAATTTCCTCGGTATGCTGCCGGAAAGCATGAGCGGCAGCAAGCTCTACGGCGTGGAGCTGGACGATCTCTCCGGACGCATCGCCAGACAGCTTTATCAGAAAAGCAGTATTGCGGTGCAGGGCTATGAAAAAACTGCCTTCCCGGACAATTTCTTCGATGTTGCCATCGGCAATGTTCCCTTCGGCCAGTTCCATGTTCCGGACAAGCGCTATGACCGGCTGAATTTCCCCATCCACGAGTATTTCGTGACCAAAGCGCTGGATCAGGTCAGACCGGGCGGCGTCATCGCCGTTGTGACCTCCAGCTTCACCATGGACAAGCGCACCGCCAGCGCCCGTAAATACATCGCGCAGCGCTCGGAGCTGCTGGGGGCCATCCGCCTGCCCAACAATGCATTCAAGGCCGCAGCGGGCACGGAGGTGGTTTCAGACATTCTGTTCCTCCAAAAGCGGGAACGAATGATGGATATAGAACCGGAATGGGTGCACCTTGCCACCAACGAGGACGGCATCCAGATGAACAGCTACTTCATCGACCACCCGGATATGATTTTGGGCGAGATGAAGATGGTGTCCGGACCGTTCGGCCCCACGCCCACCTGTGAGCCGTACCCGGAGCAGCCGTTGGAAGCACTGCTGGCGGAGGCCGTTCAAAATATCCACGGCGAGATCACCGCCTATGACCGTGAGGAGGAATTGGAGGGCGAGGATCATTCCGTTGAGGCCGATCCCGCTGTCCGCAACTTCTCCTATACGCTGGTAGCGGGCCAAATCTACTACCGGGAAAACAGCCGCATGAACCCGGTGGAGGTATCCAAGACGGCAGAGAGCAGAATCCGCGGCATGATCGAGCTGCGGGACTGTGTGCGGACGCTGTTGGAATACCAGACCGAGGACTATCCCGATGAAGAAATACAAGCGCAGCAAGCCAAGCTGAATACCCTCTACGATACCTTCACCAGAAAATACGGTCTGATCAATTCCCGCGGTAACGCCATCGCGTTTGACCAGGACAGCTCCTACTTCCTGCTGTGTTCACTGGAAATTCTGGACGAGGATCGGAACCTGAAAAGGAAGGCGGACCTGTTCACCAAGCGCACCATCCGCAGCCACAAGCCCGCTGAAAAGGTAGACACAGCGGTGGAGGCGCTGGCGCTGTCCATTGGCGAAAAGGCTCATGTGGATATGGACTATATGGGCAGGCTCACCGGCAAGGATGAGGAAACGCTGTTTTCTGACCTCAAGGGCGTGATCTTTTTGAATCCCGCTTACACCGGCGAGAACGATGGGCATGAGAAATACCTGCCCGCAGATGAATACCTCTCCGGCAATGTGCGTCAGAAATTGGCGGTTGCCCAAGGCAAGGCGGAACAGGACCCGCAGTATCAGATCAACGCTGATGCTCTGGCACAGGTGCAGCCGGTAGACCTCACCGCCAGCGAGATTTCCGTCCGGCTGGGCGCAACATGGCTGGATACGGAATATGTACGTCAGTTTACTTTTGAAACGCTGGGAACTCCGCGCAGCACTCAACGGCGCATCGAGGTGCATTACTCCAACATCACCGGCGAGTGGCGCATGGAGGGCAAGGGCATGGACCCCGGCAATGTGAAGGCGTTCAGCACCTACGGGACCAAGCGCATCAACGCCTATGAAATCATCGAGGACACCCTGAACCTGAAAGATGTCCGTATTTTCGATTATGTGTACGATGCCGATGGCAGGAAAACCGCTGTCCTCAACAAGAAGGAAACCGCCATCGCACAGAGCAAGCAGGAGCTAATCAAGGATGCCTTTGCCGAGTGGATCTGGAAAGACCCGGACCGGCGCGAGGCTATCTGTAAGACCTATAATATTCTGTTCAACAGCAACCGTCCCCGTGAGTATGATGGCAGTCACATCAGCTTTTCAGGCATGAACCCGGAGATCACGCTCCGCAAGCACCAGGTCAACGCCATCGCGCACATTCTCTACGGGGGAAATACCCTGCTTGCCCATGTGGTGGGCGCGGGCAAGACATTTGAAATGGTCGCGGCGGCGATGGAGTCAAAGCGGCTGGGCCTGTGTCAGAAATCCCTCTTTGTGGTGCCCAACCACCTGACAGAGCAGTGGGCCACTGAGTTTTTGCAGCTTTATCCGGCAGCAAATATCCTCGTTGCCACCCGCAAGGATTTTGAAACCAAGAATCGAAAAAAATTCTGTGGCAGGATCGCCACCGGCGACTATGACGCCGTCATCATCGGCCATAGCCAGTTTGAGAAGATCCCCATGAGCGTAGAGCGCCAGCGGGCCATTCTGGAGCAGCAGATCGACGAAATTATGATGGGCATTTCCGAAGCCAAACGAGAAAAAGCGGAGAAGTTCACGATCAAACAGATGATGAAAACCCAAAAGGGCCTGCAAGCCAAGATCGACAAGCTGAACGACCAGAGCCGCAAGGACGATGTGGTCACCTTTGAGGAATTGGGTGTTGACCGTATCTTCATCGACGAGAGCCATTATTTCAAAAATCTCTTTCTCTACACGAAAATGCGGAATGTGGGCGGTATTGCCCAGACCGAGGCGCAGAAAAGCTCAGACCTCTTTATGAAGTGCCGCTACCTCGATGAGATCACCGGAGGGCGCGGCATTGTCTTTGCCACCGGCACCCCCATTTCCAACAGCATGGTGGAGCTTTACACCATACAGCGGTATTTGCAGATGTCGGCGCTGGAGGAGCAGGGCTTACAGCACTTCGATAGCTGGGCGGCGAACTACGGCGAGACCGTCACCGCCATCGAGCTGTCCCCGGAGGGCACCGGCTACCGGGCAAAGACCCGCTTTGCCAAGTTTTATAACCTGCCGGAGTTGATGAGCGTATTCAAAAATGTGGCGGACATTCAGACGGCGGATATGCTCAAGCTCCCCGTGCCGGAGGCACATTACCACAATATCGCCCTGAAACCATCGGAGTACCAGAAAGAGATCGTGGCGTCGCTGGCGGAGCGCGCTGAGAAAGTCCGCAACCGCGAGGTGGACAGCAGCGTGGACAATATGCTGCTCATCACCAACGATGGCCGCAAGCTGGCGCTGGATCAGCGGCTGGTCAACCCCATGCTTCCCAGCGATCCCAACAGCAAAGCCGCCAAGTGCGCGGAAAATGTGTTTGAGATCTGGCAGCGCACCGCTGGCCAACGCTCCACCCAAATGATTTTTTGCGACCTGTCCACCCCAAAGGATGACGGCACTTTCAGCGTTTATGATGATATTCACGCAAAATTGCTGGAATTGGGTATTCCCGAAAACGAGATCGCCTTCATCCACAACGCCAAGAGCGAGGTACAGAAGAAAGACCTGTTCGGAAAAGTGCGAAGCGGTCAGGTGCGTATCCTGCTGGGCAGCACCCAGCGCATGGGCGCTGGCACCAACTGTCAGCAAAAGCTCATCGCTTTGCACCATCTGGATTGTCCGTGGCGTCCGTCCGACCTTCAGCAGCGCGAAGGGCGCATCATTCGTCAGGGCAATGAAAATAAGGAAGTGGACATTTACAGCTACGTCACCGAAGGCACCTTTGACGCCTATCTTTATCAGCTTGTGGAGAGCAAGCAGAAATTTATCAGCCAAATCATGACCAGCAAATCGCCTGTCCGCTCCGCCGAAGATGTAGACGAACAGGCGCTTTCTTATGCCGAGATCAAGGCACTGGCCAGTGGCAACCCCATGATCAAGGAAAAGATGGATCTCGACATTGAGGTGTCCAAGCTGAAACTGCTGAAAGCCAACCATCTTTCTCAGAAATACGCGCTGGAGGACGCCATCAGTAAGGATTTCCCGAAGCAAATCGCAGAAACGCAGGTGCGAATCGCCGGGTATGGCGCGGATATTGCCACGGTCAAGGAGAATACCCATCCCAATGCTCATGTGCCATAAAGTAACACACAAGAATTTGATAGACAGCAGCCCATTATTCCGATATTGCCTTACGCACGCATCTTGTAACTTTTTCGTTAAGACTATTGACTCTGATACCTCGAAAGAGATATAATATAGTTGCTACTTAGCAAGCCTAAGTAGCGAAACTAAAGAGAGGCGACGATATGAATAACAAATATGTCCAGCAATTCAAAAAAGGCTCTCTGGAAATGATACTCTTATGCCTAATCGGACGCAAGGAAACTTATGGATATGAAATTATAACCGAATTGAACAATAGTGCGTCTGTTTTGGGATATGCGAAAGAGGGAACCATTTACCCTATTCTGTATCGTTTACAGGAAGCAGAACTAATCAAATGCCGATTGGCTCCGGCTGCGGCAAATGGCGGCTCAAAAAAGTATTATTCTTTAACTGATAAAGGCAGGAATGTACTTGATGAACTAATCTTATTTTGGTCAAGCTATGAAAACTGCGTAAACGGCTTTATAGAAAGTTATCAACAAGCGAGGGTGTCCAAATGAAAGAACAATATATCAAACAGGTTGAAAAGGAACTATCTTTACCACGCAAAATGAAAAAAGAGGTTGTGCGTGACTTGAATGAAGTTTTTGCGTCTGCTATGGAGCATGGAGAAACAGAGCAACAGGTTATCCAACGTTTGGGCACACCAAAAGAATTTGCAGACAGCACCGCAGAACAGTTTGGCATTGATAACACCACATTGAAAAAAAGGAACGGTATCATTTCTACTCTTGTTGCGCTTGTTATCGCGGTTGCTGCCTTTTCGGTATATGCTGTTGCACAATCAGGAAAAGTACCAGAAGGAGCAATCGGACAGGCAGACGCGACAACAAATATACAGATTGAGGGCGCATTTGCCTTTGATGTTTCACAAATCCTTTTGACTATTGGGTTTGTAGCAACGGCTATTGCTGTTTTGTTAATTATTAGAACCATACACAAAAACAGGAGGTAACCAATGAAGAAGTATATTTCTGTATTCGCAATCATGCTTATGATTTTTTTGGCTGCGTGTTCTAATCAAAATATCTCATCTGCACCAACCAGCAATGAGAGCAATACACAATCTAACAGTGTTACAAAATTGGAAGAGGGCGTTTGGCCTGCGAATGAGTACACGGAGGGGCTTCCTGTTCCGCCTGGTACGGTTGCATGGGCTACACTTGATACAGAACATGGGAATTGCAGTATCAACCTTACCGGCGTTAGCGAAAACGACTATAACGAGTACATGGAGATTTTGAACCAAGAAGGCTTTTCCGTAATTGAAAATGTGTCAGAGGAAATCGAGGGAGAAAACTATGTTTCTATCGGAACACTTTTGTCAAATGAAGAAAAGTGGATAAGCATCAGCTATGTTCCAGACAGTTTCGGTATCTACATTTCTTTTGTCAACAACTGAATGAACATAACGAAATAGCAAAGCCAGTCGAGCCAGTCAACGGTTAAGATGAACGGCGCATACGCGCCGCCGTTGACAGCCCCGCCCGCCTTTGCTGGCAGGCAATCAAGGGGTGGACAGCAAGGAGTGCTGCCCGCCCCGTACTATTATTCAGAGAGGGGGAATTTCCATGACCGAGATTGAAGCCTATCAAGAGTATATCCGGTGCAAGCACAACGCCTTTTGTAAAGCCGTTATTCGGTATGCCGCCATCGGGAAAATCATACGGCTGCGGCAGAAATGGGAACGGGAAATTTCCCTTGATTATCTAACAAATGAGAAGTTTATCCAATTTGCCGAACCGGAGCCGGACGAAGAACACCCCCTTATCCTCCAACTCAGGACGCTTGGTGGTGACGAGGCCCAGCACCACCTTCTTCTCACCGCTGACAGTGGCCAAAGGCTCGAAGCCGCCGCTGCGGGCATCGTCAAATTCCAGATAGTAGGCAGTCACGTTCTCACGGGCCAGCAGGGTCTTGGCCACGCTGTCATAAGCGCCGGAGCTGGCGTAGGTAGAGTGGAAGTTGCCCCGGCAGACATGGGTGTTGATGACCAGATCCTCCGGCTTGCCTTCAATGGCCAGATTGTTGGCGGCGAGCATCTGCTCCTTGATGGCCTCCAGCCCCTTCTCGTCGGTATCAAAGATCAGACAGGCACGGGGATCTACCAGCATACCCCAGCTGCAATCGTCAAATTGCAGGTTGCGGCACCCGGCGGCATATACGTCATCAATGACCTTGCGGTAGCCCGCTGCCAGATCCTCCACCAGCTTTTCAATGTTGGGGTAGTATTTGCTGGTATTTTCCATTGCAAAGGGCATGACCATCTGCTCCAGAAACTGAGCGGGTGCGGGAATCGTCAGCTTGGCTACGGTGTTCTCGTCTTCCAGCGCCTTGACAAACCGGAAATGCTCCACAAAGGGATGGCTGTCCACTCCCACCTCTCCGGTGAGGTAGGTATCATCAAGCATTGCGTTCTCTCCATGGAACGGCAGCCCCTTCTCCGTGCGGCTGTGGCCCACACCGTGAAAGCCCCACATGAAGTCGAGGTGCCAGGTGGCACGGCGGAATTCGCCGTCGGTAATTACGTGGTATCCAGCGCTCTGCTGCTTGGCAACCAGCTCACGGATCGCCTGATCCTCCGCTGCTTTCAGCTCATCGGCTCCGATCTTGCCGTTTTGAAAGTCTGCCCGCGCCTGCTTCAGTCCGGCAGGGCGAAGAAAGCTGCCAACGTAGTCATAGCGAAAAGGGGCATTTGCTTTGTTCATGGGGAAACGCTCCTTCCATACCAAAAAAATAGGCTGATTATAGGACTCGAACTGCAACAAGTCCAGATTTTTTTCCGTGTCTGCCGCAAGACTTGAGCTGTCAGATCAATAACTGTGCAAAATCACCAAGCTGTTGTATCACAACGGCTTGGTGATTTGCGTTCAGTTGGCTTTTTTCAGGCTTTGGCGTTGCCGCTATCCTTCTGCGGCATCTCGCCCGTCGGCTTTGACCGTGGGGTATCATCGTCCGGCTTTGGGCCGCCGCCGGAGGGCAGCGCTCCGTCCGGCTTCTGCCCGCCGGGGCCGCCCATATTACCCATGCCCGTACTTACTGTGCCGGTCTGGGCGGCGCTCTCCGTCTGGATCTCGCCGGAGGAAAGCGTATAGTGGCTGATGTCCTTGAAGTCCTCCGCTTCATAGCTGCCCAGCGCAGACTTGGAGGGGTGCGTCTGCTCCGCAAGTTGTTCCAGCGTCAAGCCACACTCCACACGCAGGTCTTTCAATCGCTCTTGTATGGTTAAAGCCATATTTTGTTCCTCATTATATTGCCGTTATCATATTTCCTAACTTAAATCTTTCGAGCTGCGGAATGTTCTTGGCGGAAATATTTAGGACATATTCTGGTTTCGACTTTTTACCCTTGTATGAATGGTAAACAAAAATATTACTACTGTCATTATCCCATGTGGTCGCAGGAATTAAATATTCTATGGGGTGTTCGCCATCATTTAGCAAAAGCAAGAACAAGTAAAGTGATTGGTCTGAAATATCAAAATATTCCTCCCGCATAAAAACATAGCCTGTTCCTTTGCGAATGGTTTTAACTTGAAACTTCAAAAATCCTCTCTTGCTTTCTGCAATAAAATCTATTCCATGGTCATCAACCTCGGAAGTATAAATGCTCACTCCATAAGAGGCTAATGACATTTTTGCGTAGTATTCACAGAACGTCCCCAGCTTTTGCCGGGTGAGGTCACTTCTTGACCAATTTAGGTTATACATTTCATTTCCACCGCCTGCTACATATCTCTTTTTCATTCTACCACAATTCCGAGAGCGTGGAAATAGGCAGTTTTTTGGGCGGATTTCCTACCTTTCGGATATACGGGACGGGCGGTCATTTAGGTGTAGACTTACCCCGCGTCCTGCTCCGCCTCCGCTTTGGCGGCGCGGATGGCCTTCTGAGCGG
>OGZG01002180.1_pt1 | contig 13678 bp, 7 predicted proteins | sample 1576781 | NCBI WGS metagenome assembly OGZG01 (sample SAMEA3541502, study PRJEB24748) | human gut metagenome | biome: human gut; feature: human-associated habitat; material: faeces | place: China | collected 2012 | reverse complement strand
TATCTCGGGGGTTATCTCTTCGAGAACATCGAGGACTATCTTCACGGTGTCGAGGGAGGTGAATATCGTCACGCCGTTCTGGACGGCACAGCGGCGAATCTCAACGCCGTCCTCAAAGTGGACGCCGGAGAGAATGGCGCGCGTGTTTATAACATAGCTGACATAGCCCGCGCGGATAGAATCGAGGATCTCGGTGCTGCCCTCGCTGAGCTTGCCGCGCACGCGGGTGCGTATGCCGTGCTTCTTGAGAAACGCCGCGGTTCCGGCGGTCGCCTCTATATTGAAGCCGAGGTGATAGAAGCGCTTGACGAGCGGCAGAGCCTCTTCCTTGTCTTCGTCGGCAAGGGTGACTATTACCGTACCGTATTCTTTCATCTTGACTCCGGACGCCTGAAGAGCCTTGTAGAGCGCACGGTTCAGGCGCTTGTCATAGCCTATCGCTTCGCCGGTCGATTTCATCTCGGGCGAGAGATATGCATCCATGCCGGTCAGCTTCTCGAACGAGAACGCCGGGGCTTTGACATACCAGCGCTTGCCGTCGGGCAGGCGCATATCGGTTATGCCCTGGTCGCGCAGGCTCTGGCCGAGCATGACCTTTGTCGCGATGCGGACAAGGTTGCAGTCGGTGGACTTTGAAAGGAACGGCACACTTCGCGAAGCGCGGGGATTGACCTCGATAACATAGACGCTCTCGTCGCTGTCAACTATAAACTGTATATTGAACAGACCGACTATGCCTATGCCGAGTCCGAGCTTTGTGGTGTATTCGGCTATCGTGTCTCTGACCTTCTGCGAAATAGAGAATGGCGGATACACGCTCGTGCTGTCGCCCGAGTGGACGCCGGTACGCTCGACGAGCTCCATTATGCCGGGAATGAACACCTCGATGCCGTCGCAGATGGCGTCTATCTCAACTTCCTTGCCCATAAGATATTTATCTATGAGCACGGGCTTGTCCTCATCGACCTCAACGGCGTTCTTGAGATATTTTCTGAGCATAGTCTCGTTAGCGACTATCTCCATCGCTCTGCCGCCGAGCACGAAGCTCGGGCGCACAAGAACAGGATAGCCTATGCGCGCGGCAACAGCCGCACCGGTCTCGATATCCGTAACGGCCTCGCCTTTCGGGTTCGGGATGCCGAGGGATTTTATAACGGCGTCAAACGCGTCTCTGTTCTCGGCGCGCTCAATGGCGTCGCAGTCGGTGCCGATTATCTTCACTCCGCGCCTTGCAAGCGGAGCCGCGAGGTTGACGGCAGTCTGACCGCCGAGGGTGACTATAACGCCCTCCGGCTTTTCAAGATGGACTATATTCATGACATCCTCTGTCGTCAGGGGCTCGAAATAGAGCTTGTCGGCAGTGGTGTAGTCGGTCGAAACGGTCTCGGGGTTGTTGTTTATAACTATCGCCTCATAGCCGAGCTGCTGAATGGCATGGACGGCATGGACGGTCGAATAGTCAAACTCAACACCCTGTCCGATACGGATAGGACCTGAACCTAAGACTATTATCTTCTTTTTGTCCGACACAACGGACTCGTTCTCGCTCGCGTAGGTCGAGTAGAAATATGGCACATAGCTGTCAAACTCGCTCGCACAGGTATCGATCATCTTGTATGTCGGGAAGATATCCTCTTTGCATCTGCGCTCATATATGCTGTCCTCGCTCTCTTTCCAGAGCTCGGCGATATACGAATCGGAGAAGCCGAGGCGCTTTGCCTCGCGCAGAAGAATGTCGGAGCCGGGATTCGCCTCCATCTCCTTCTCGAAATCGACTATCTTCTTTATCTTGTCGAGGAAGAACATATCTATATGCGTTATATCGCAGATAAGCGACGGGTCAACGCCCATCCACATCAGCTGGGATATTGCATAGAGACGGTCGTCTGTGCCCTCTTTGATATATTCGAGCAGCTCGTCAACGCTCATATGCGCCGAGTCGAACTTCTCCATATGCAGGTGGTTCTTGCTCTCCTCGAGCGAGCGTATCGCCTTGAGCAGGCTCTCCTCAAAAGTGCGTCCGACGCTCATGACCTCGCCGGTCGCCTTCATCTGGGTCGAAAGCGTGTTGTGCGCGGCGGGGAACTTATCAAACGGGAAGCGCGGCATCTTGGTCACGACATAGTCGAGCGAGGGCTCAAAGCAGGCAGGGGTATTTGCAAGCTGTATCTCATGCAGATCCATGCCGACCGCTATTTTCGCCGAGACGCGCGCTATCGGATATCCGCTCGCCTTTGAAGCGAGGGCGGACGAGCGCGAAACTCTGGGGTTGACCTCAATGACATAGTAGCGGAACGAATGGGGATCGAGCGCAAACTGAACGTTGCAGCCGCCCTTTACTCCCAGGGCGCGGATAATTTTGAGCGCGGAATCCCTGAGCATCTGATATTCTTTATTCGTCAGTGTCTGGCTGGGCGCGACGACTATCGAGTCGCCGGTATGAATGCCGACGGGGTCGAGGTTTTCCATATTACAAACGGTGATAGCGGTGTCGTTCGCGTCGCGTATCACTTCGTATTCTATCTCTTTGTAGCCCTTTATGCTCTTTTCGACGAGCACCTGATGCACAGGCGAGAGCGCAAGCGCGTTCTTCATCATGTCGCGCATCTCGTCAGGGTCATAGGCGAAGCCGCCGCCCGTTCCGCCGAGCGTGAACGCGGGACGCAGGATAACGGGATAGCCTATCTTCTCCGCCGCCTCAAGACCCTCTTCGATGCTGTAGGTTATCTGTGAGGGGACTATCGGCTCGCCGATGCTCTCGCACAGCTCCTTGAACAGCTCTCTGTCCTCGGCGCGCTCAATGCTCTCGGCATCCGTGCCAAGCAGCTCTATCTCGCACTCCTTGAGAACGCCCTTTTTCGCGAGCTGCATCGCAAGGTTGAGTCCGGTCTGACCGCCGATGCCGGGGACTATCGCGTCCGGGCGCTCATAGCGGCAGATACGCGCGAGGTATTCGAGCGTCAGCGGCTCCATATAGACTTTATCGGCTATGGTAGTATCGGTCATTATCGTTGCGGGGTTCGAGTTCGCGAGGACGACCTCGTAGCCCTCCTCACGCAGGGCGAGGCACGCCTGAGTTCCCGCATAGTCGAACTCGGCAGCCTGACCGATGACTATAGGACCCGAGCCGATAACGAGCACCTTTTTTATATCAGTTCTCTTAGGCACGCTCCTTCGCCTCCTTCATATAGTCGATAAACTGACCGAACAGATAGCTGCTGTCCTGCGGACCGGGCGCGCTCTCGGGGTGATACTGCACGCTGAACACAAGGTCTTTCTTGCATCTGACTCCCTCGACGGTGTTGTCGAGAAGATTTATGTGCGTCACTTCGAGATCGGTGCCCTCGACCGTTTTCGGGTCAACGGCATAGCTGTGGTTCTGCGAGGTTATCTCTATCTTGTTGGTGTCGAGGTTCATGACCGGGTGGTTTCCGCCGCGGTGACCGAACTTGAGCTTATATGTCTTTGCGCCGTAGGCGAGGGATATCATCTGATGTCCGAGGCAGATGCCGAAAATCGGATATTTGCCGCGAAGCGCCCTGACCGTGTTTATAACAGGAGTCACATCCTCGGGGTCGCCGGGGCCGTTTGAAAGAAACACTCCGTCAGGCTTCATGAACTCAATTTCATCCGCCGGCGTGTCATAGGGCACGACAACGACGTTGCAGCCGAACTTATTGAGGCTGCGCACAATATTGAGCTTCATGCCGCAGTCTATCGCAACGACATTGAACTGCGGGTTCGACGTGCGCGAATACCAGCGCTTTTTGCAGCTGACGCGGCTGACCGCATCGTGGGCGACGGGGGTATTTTTGATTATCTCCACCGCGACCTCAGCCGGGATATCGGGCGAGGTTATGAGCACACGGCGCGAGCCCAAGTCGCGTATGCTGCGGGTGAGCTTTCTCGTGTCAACGCCGGAGATGCCGGGGATACCGTTCTCTTCGAGCAGCTCCGAGAGCGTCTTTGTGTATCTGAAGTTCGAGGGCATATCGTTGTAGTCATACACGATAAGGCCGCCGATGCTCGGGTTTTTGCACTCGAAATCGTCGTCGGTTATGCCGTAGTTGCCTATGAGCGGATATGTCATAACGACCATCTGATCGGTATACGACGGGTCGGAGACTATTTCCTGATAGCCGACCATCGAGGTGTTGAAAACTATCTCGCACACCCTGTCGGCATAGCTGCCGAAGCCGTATCCGTAGTACTCGCTGCCGTCCTCAAGGACGATCTTGCGGTCTATGAGTCTCATTTAAAAATACACTCCTTGATTTATCAGATAGAGCTTTTAAGTCTTTCGAGCACATCTCTGTAGCCGCCGAGAACATCGCCGAGGTCGCGGCGGAATCTGTCCTTATCGAGCTTTTTGTTTGTCTCCATATCCCACAGGCGGCAGGAATCGGGGGATATCTCATCGCACAGGACAAGTCCGTCGTCGGTGCGGCCGAACTCGAGCTTGAAATCGACAAGGCGCACGCCGCCCTTTGCAAACAGCTCGGTCATCAGCTCGTTTATGCGCTTGGACATGGCTCTGAGCTCGTCGAGCTCCTCCTGCGTGGCGAGACCGATGGCGGTTATCTGGCTGTCGTTTATCATGGGATCGCCGAGCTCGTCGCTCTTGTAGCTGAACTCAACGACCGTGTTCTTCAGGGGTGAACCCTCCGGCACGCCGTATTTCTTTGAAAAGCTTCCTGCTGCGATATTTCTGACTATGACCTCGACCATAACGATCTCAGCCTTCTTCGCGAGGACGGTGGTTTCGTCGATGACCTTGAGAAGATGGGTCTTGACTCCGTTCTTCATGAGGTAATCAAAGATGATGTTGGAGATTGCCGCGTTGAGTTTTCCTTTTCCGGGCAGATCTTCTTTCTTGACGCCGTTGCCGGCAGTGGCGGTGTCCTTGTACTTGATGATGCAGGTACCGGGCTCCTCCGAACTGTAAACGACCTTGCTCTTGCCTTCATACAACTTTTCCATACCGCAGTTTCCTTTCGCTTTTCGTATTTTTATTTATTTGCTCCGCTCGGAGAGTTTCCCCTCAAAGCGGTCTTTGGTGATAACATCCGGGATAGGGGTCGGATAGACTCCATTGAAGCACGCGCTGCAGAAGTTCTCGCTGCCTATCAGATTTTTAAGCTCCGACTCCGGCAGATATCCGAGGGAATCCGCGCCGATTATGTCGGCAATCTCCTCCACCGAGTGGTGGCAGGCGATAAGATTTTCGCGCGAGTCAACGTCAGTGCCGTAGTAGCACGGATGCATGAACGGCGGCGAGGAGATGCGCATATGCACCTCTTTTGCCCCCGCTTCGCGCAGGAGATTGACTATCTGGCGGCTCGTCGTGCCGCGCACTATCGAGTCGTCGATGAGCACTATTCTCTTATCCTTTACGGATTCGCTTATCGCGCTGAGCTTTATTCTCACCTGATCGATTCTCTTGTCCTGACCGGGCGAGATGAAAGTTCTGCCGATATATTTGTTTTTTATGAAGCCCATTCCGTAGGGTATTCCCGACGCCTCGGCATAGCCCAAAGCGGCGTCGATTCCCGAATCCGGGACGCCCATGACGACATCGGCTTCGACCGGATGGGTCTTTGAAAGTATCGCGCCGGCATTTCTGCGCGCCGCGTGAACCGACACGCCGTCAATGACGGAATCGGGTCTTGCAAAATAGATATACTCAAAAATGCATGAGCGCCTCGGCTTTTCGCCGCAGTGATCCCTGTTCGAGCGCACGCCGTTTTCGTCAAAGACGAGTATCTCGCCAGGGAGTATATCGCGCTCGAATTTTGCGCCGACGGCGGAAAGCGCACAGCTCTCGGACGCGACGACATATGTGCCGTCGAGCGTCTTGCCGTAGCACAGCGGGCGGAACCCGTAGGGGTCGCGCGCCGCGAGCAGCTTTGCGGCTGACATGAGCACGAGGGAATACGCGCCCTCGAGCCTGTTCATCGCGCTGCTCAGCGCGTTTTCTATCGAAGGACTGTTGAGGCGCGCCTGCGTGACGATATAGGCGATTATCTCGGTGTCGCTCGTCGTGTGGAAGATAGCGCCGCCGAGCTCAAGCTCGCTGCGCAGTTCATAGGCGTTGCTGAGGTTTCCGTTGTGGGCAAGAGCCATCTTGCCCTTCTGATGGTTGACCTCGATGGGCTGGCAGTTCGCTCTGCTGTTGCCGCCGGTCGTGCCGTAGCGCGCATGGGCGACAGCCATCCTGCCCTGCGGGAACTTCATCAGGTCGTCGCGCGAGAAGACTTCGTTGACAAGTCCGATATCCTTGCGCGAAGCGAACACTCCGTCGTCGTTAACGACTATGCCGCAGCTCTCCTGCCCTCTGTGCTGCAGGGCATAGAGACCGTAGTAGGCGAGATCCGCCACGGGGCCGGGCTTGGGTGAATAGACTCCGAAAACGCCGCACTCTTCATGCAAGTTTGCCATAGGTATTTATTCTCCGATCTCAGATTTTTCAAGCGCTGCGGCTATAAAGCCTTTGAACAGCGGGTGAGCCTTGTTGGGACGGGATTTGAACTCGGGGTGATACTGCACTCCGACATAGAACGGGCGGTCGGAAAGCTCGACCGTTTCAACGAGTCTGCCGTCGGGCGAAAGACCCGAGAGGGTGAGTCCGTTCTGAGTAAGTATATCGCGATAATCGTTATTGAACTCGTAGCGGTGGCGGTGGCGCTCGGAAATTTCGGACTTTCCGTAGCAGCGCTCCATTGTTGTGCCGGGCTTGATAACGCAGGGATATGCGCCAAGGCGCAGTGTGCCGCCCTTGTCTATATTATCGCTCTGACCGGGCATAAAGTCAATGACCTTGTTCTTGCAGAGCTCATCGAACTCGCCCGAGTGGGCGTCTTTTATACCCGCGACATCGCGCGCGTATTCGATAACCGCAATCTGCATTCCGAGGCAGATTCCGAAATAGGGAACATTGTTCTCTCTGGCGTATTTCGCCGCGAGAATCATGCCCTCGATTCCTCTGCCGCCGAAGCCGCCGGGGACGATTATTCCGTCGAGGTGCGAGAGCTCCTGCTCGTAGTTCGCCTCGGTCAGATTCTCGGAATCGATCCAGTCGATGCGGATATGGGTGTTGAGAGTGTAGCCCGCGTGGCGCAGCGCCTCGGCTACGGACAGATACGCATCATGGAGCTGAACATATTTGCCGACAAGACCTATCTTGACTTCCTTTTCGCGGTTCTTGATGCGGTGGACAAGCTCCGTCCACTCGTCGAGATCCGGTTCGGGAGCGTCTATATTCAGCTCGCGGCAGACGACGGACGAGAAGTTCGACTTCTCGAGCATCAGCGGAGCTTCGTAGAGATAAGGCAGGGTGATGTTCTCGATAACGCAGTCGGGCTTGACGTTGCAGAAGAGCGATATCTTCTTGAAGATAGCCTCCTCAAGCGGCTCGTCACAGCGCAGGACGATTATGTTCGGGTTGATGCCCATGCCCTGCAGCTCCTTGACCGAGTGCTGGGTGGGCTTGGACTTATGCTCGTCCGATCCACGCAAAAACGGCACCAGAGTGACATGGATGAAGAGGCTGTTCTCACGCCCCACCTCAAGAGATATCTGTCTTACAGCTTCGAGGAAAGGCTGGGATTCAATGTCACCTATAGTGCCGCCGATCTCAGTGATGACCACGTCAGCATCGGTTTTCTTGCCGACACGGTATACGAAATCCTTTATTTCATTTGTTATATGGGGTATGACCTGAACGGTCGAGCCGAGATACTCGCCGCGGCGCTCTTTGTTGAGCACGTTCCAGTATACTTTACCGGTGGTGAGATTCGAGTATTTGTTAAGATCCTCGTCGATGAAGCGCTCGTAGTGGCCGAGGTCGAGATCGGTCTCCGCGCCGTCTTCCGTGACGTAAACTTCGCCGTGCTGATAGGGGCTCATGGTGCCCGGGTCAACGTTGATATAAGGATCGAGCTTCTGCGCCGCTACCTTGAGTCCGCGCGCTTTGAGTATTCGTCCGAGTGACGCCGCAGTTATCCCCTTTCCGAGGCCGGATACGACGCCTCCGGTCACAAAGATGTACTTTGTCATTAATATCCCTCCGTATTTTATCTTTTTCTTTTTTATATACTTCTCCGGTTAAGGTTTCACGCGTACTTTCATTATATCATATTATAACACACCTTTCCTGCCGACTTCTACGGTATTCTGTACTAAAAGCGAGTGCTTTGGAACCGAAAAATATGACAACGCGGTCAACTGCCCGCAAAACCCGATGAGATGTGGGACGCTCGGTTCCGAAAAAGCAAAAAGCAAAGGCGTCTGCCGATGGGGGTACTGTCCCCGGGGGAATGAACGCCTTTGCTCATTTGAGGCGTATTTTATCATATTAAAAGACCCGTGTCAATCGCGTATTTTATATGTATCGCACTTTATTTTCCGAAACGGCTGAGAAAAAAGAGCGCCGTCGAAAAAATTTTTCCGGCGCGAGTTCAACTCCGCCGCATTTTCTCAGAAAAGCGGTTACATCTTGCTCATAAAATCGCTTTTCAAAAAGCTTCAATTGCGGCTATTTGCACAAAAATAAAGAATTATCCGAAAACGCCTTGACAAACGATTTTGCTGCGCGTATAATTCAGCGCATAAAGGCAATGGCGTCTTTGAACCGAACGGGTTCATTGACGCCATTTTTTATTTTTCGCCTTAAAATATGAAAAAGGAGCGCTAACTTATGAGCACAGTATCTGATTATTTCGGAAGTCTCGTTTTTGACGACAGAGTGATGAAAGCAATGCTTTCCGCCGATGTTTACCAGTCTCTCAAGAAGACTATTGACGAAGGAGCAAGCCTGAATAATGACGTCGCCAACGCAGTTGCCGCCGCTATGAAAGACTGGGCCGTTGAGCATGGCGCGACCCATTTCACCCACTGGTTCCAGCCCCTGACCGGCATCACCGCCGAGAAGCACGACAGCTTCATAACCCCCGCATCCGACGGACGCGTTATCATGGAGTTCTCGGGCAAGGAACTGATAAAAGGCGAGCCGGACGCATCGTCCTTCCCGTCTGGCGGACTCAGAGCAACATTTGAAGCCCGCGGCTACACCGCGTGGGATCCCACTTCCTACGCATTTATAAAAGACAAGACCCTCTGCATCCCCACGGCGTTCTGCTCTTACGGCGGCGAGGCACTCGACAAGAAAACGCCTCTGCTCCGTTCCATGCAGGCTCTCAACAAGCAGGCTCTTCGTATTCTCAGACTCTTCGGCAACACCGATGTAAAGTGCGTGCGCACCTCCGTCGGCCCCGAGCAGGAATACTTCCTTGTTGACAAGGCTCTCTATGAGCAGCGCAAAGACCTCGTCTTCTGCGGACGCACTCTTTTCGGTGCAAAGGCGCCCAAGGGTCAGGAGATGGACGACCACTATTTCGGAGTTATCAAGCCGAGAATCGCCGCTTACATGGCAGACCTCAACGAAGAGCTCTGGAAGCTCGGCGTTCTTGCAAAGACCGAGCACAACGAAGTCGCACCGTCTCAGCATGAGCTCGCACCCATATACACCACAACGAACATCGCCACCGACCACAACCAGCTGACTATGGAGATCATGCAGAAAGTCGCCGCGAAGCACGGACTTGTCTGCCTGCTCCACGAGAAGCCGTTCGCCGGAGTCAACGGTTCGGGCAAGCACAACAACTGGTCCATGGCTACGGATACCGGAGTCAACCTCCTCACCCCCGGCGAGACCCCCTATGAGAACGCACAGTTCCTGCTGTTCCTCTGCGCGGTCATCAAAGCCGTTGACGACTATCAGGATCTGCTCCGCGTCTCCGTCGCGACCGCAGGCAACGACCACAGACTCGGCGCAAACGAAGCTCCGCCCGCAGTTGTCTCTATGTTCCTCGGCGACGAGCTGACCGCAGTTCTCGACGCTATAGAGAACGACGCGCCCTACAGCGGCAGCGAAAAGACAACGATGAAGCTCGGCGTTCATGTTCTGCCGAAGTTCACCCGCGACACCACCGACCGCAACCGCACATCGCCCTTTGCGTTCACCGGCAACAAGTTTGAGTTCCGTATGCTCGGCTCGTCGAACAGCATCGCCTGCGCGAACATCATGCTCAACGCCGCCGTTGCGGAGTCGCTCAAGATATATGCGGACCGCCTCGAAAATGTCGATGACTTCGAGACCGCTCTGCACGACATGATAAAGAAGACCATAAAAGACCACAAGAGAATCATCTTCAACGGCAACGGCTATGACGACGCATGGATAAAGGAAGCTACCGAGAAGCGCGGACTGCTGAATCTCCGCACCACTCCGGACGCTATGCCCGCGATGATTGCCGACAAGAACGTGAAGATGCTCACCGCTCACAAGATATTCTCACCCGCAGAACTTCACAGCCGCTATGAGATACTTCTTGAGAACTACTCAAAGACCGTCAATATCGAAGCTCTGACCATGGTCGACATGGCGAGAAAAGAAATTCTCCCCGCAGTCGAGGGCTACACAAAGTCGCTCGCAGAGACCCTCGCCGCGAAGAAAGCGGCTGTCGCAGGTCTCCCCTGCAAATACGAGACCGCGACCATCGCGAAGCTCTCCGAGCTGTCCGATGAAATCGCCGACGCGACCGCAGACCTTGACAGCGAGATAGCGAAATTCCAGGCCATCGAGGATGTCACCGAAGCGGCGAACGATATCAGAGACGTTATCCTCGGCAAGATGGATGCCCTGCGCGCCGTCTGCGACGAGGCTGAGACGATAACCGCCAAGGAGTTCTGGCCGTTCCCGACCTACAGCGACCTGCTCTTCAGCGTAAAATAAAAATCCACAACCCTTTTTACAATAACAAAAGCGCCCGAGTCGGGAGAAGTAACGCGGAATACCGCTCAAAGCGAGCATGGGACGGTGAGAGCCATGCAGTAAGCTCCGCGCGAATAACACCCGACAAGCTGCAAGCCGAAAGGACTACCGAGTAGGTGCGCCGGACACGCCGACCGTTACAGCGGCGAGGCTTTCTTCGAAGCCGAAAAGAGAACAAAGATAGGTGGCACAGCGAGTTGGCACTTGCCCTATCGAATGCTGAAACTAACCGAAAGGAAAGATTACTATGTGTTCGATAATGGGTTACTGCGACTGCTGTGCCGCTTTTTCTGATTTTGAGGAAGGATTCAAAAAGACCGTTTCAAGAGGACCGGACGACAGCAGAATAATAGACACCGGCAAAGGTCTGCTCGGCTTCCACCGCCTTGCTATAATGGGACTGACGCCCGACGGAATGCAGCCGTTTGAATTGGACGGCAGCTATGTCGTCTGCAACGGCGAGATATACGGCTACGAGAAGATAAAAGAGGAGCTCTCGAAGAAATATACATTCAAAAGCGGCTCCGACTGCGAGATACTTCTCCCGCTCTACCGCGAATACGGCACGGATATGTTCAAAATGCTCGACGCCGAGTTTGCGCTGATTATCTATGACGGCGAAGAGAAAAAATATATCGCCGCAAGAGACCCGATAGGCATCCGCCCGCTCTACTACGGCTACGATAAAAAAGGTGTTATCATGTTCGCGAGCGAGGCGAAGAACCTCGTCGGAATGTGCGGGCATGTTATGCCCTTCCCGCCCGGACACTACTACAAAGACGGCGAGTTTGTCCAGTACTGCGACATAGCGGCGGTTGACGAAGTCTGCCATGACGACCTTGAGACAGTTTGCAAAAACATCCGCGAAAAGCTCATCTCCGGCGTTGACAAGAGACTCGTTGCGGACGCAAAGGTCGGCTTCCTGCTCTCCGGCGGACTCGATTCGTCCCTCGTCTGCGCCATAGCGGCAAGACAGAGCAAAAAGCCGATACGCACCTTTGCAATAGGCATGAGCGAGGACGCTATCGACCTCAAATACGCAAAGGAAGTCGCCGACTATATCGGCAGCGACCACACCGAGGTTATCATGACAAAAGAACAGGTCATAGACTCGCTCGAGGGTGTCATCCGTATGCTCGGCACATTTGATATCACAACTATCCGCGCGAGCATGGGCATGTACCTGCTGTGCAAATGGATACACGAGAACACGGATATCAGAGTTCTTCTGACGGGCGAGATCTCCGACGAGCTGTTCGGCTACAAATACACCGACTTTGCGCCGAGCGCGGAGGAGTTCCAGAAGGAGTCGCAGAAGAGAATAAGAGAGCTGCACATGTACGACGTTCTGCGCGCCGATCGCTGCATCTCCGTAAACTCGCTTGAAGCGCGCGTGCCGTTCGGCGATCTCGACTTTGTAAAATATGTCATGTCCGTCGACCCCGCTAAAAAAATGAACACCTACGGCAAGGGCAAATATCTGCTCCGCCACGCTTTCGAGGGCGATTATCTGCCCCACGATATACTTTTCCGCGAAAAGGCAGCGTTCTCCGACGCGGTCGGCCACTCGATGGTGGACTATCTCAAGGAATACGCCGAGGGGCTCTACACCGAAGAGGAATTCAAGGAGAAGTGCGAAAAATACACCCACGCAAAGCCGTTCACGAAAGAATCCCTGCTCTACCGCGAAATATTTGAAAAGTACTATCCCGGCCAGTCCGAGATGATAGTCGATTTCTGGATGCCCAACAAGTCATGGGAGGGCTGCGATGTCAACGACCCGTCCGCCCGCGTGCTCTCAAACTACGGCGAAAGCGGAAAATAAAAAATGTCCCCCGCGCGGAAATTTGCCGTGCGGGGGATTTTGCAAATTGACTGTAAATTGATTTGAATGAAGCGTTTGCCACGCAAACATGAAGCAGCAGCTTCGCAAATATAAAGTAAAACAGGCACATCAGTTCTTACTTTTTACCTATTACTTTTTACTTTCCAAAAATCCCTTGTCAGAAGTGAAAAAGTAAGAACAAAAAAACTAATAAGTAATAAGTAAAAATCCCCCGAACTGCGTTCAAGGGATTTTTGGCACCCCCTGGGGGAATCGAACCCTCAACTGCCCCTTAGGAGTAGACCCGATACGATGAAACCAAGTGCAACACAGTGCAAGAAAATCCTTGGAAATACAAGGCTTTTCACAGTTTCAAATCCTATCTGGTATTACGCTTCATAAGCATTTTCATAGGGATTTTACACCGTCCAATTGGCTCGAAATTAGCAAGGCTTTCGATTTTCGGTGGACGTTGCAAGTGCAAGCAAATTCCATTTCCGGCGATAACAAAGACCCGCGGCTCCCCATCCACAGCCGGGAGCTCCAGGTCGCCGGTCAGCTCGTCGTAGGTTCCCACGGTCATGCCATACAGCTTCGGAATATACCCTTCGGTGAAAATCTCCTCCGGCGTCCCGAACCGATCCACCTTATCGCCCCGCACGCAGGCAATTTTATCCGAGATACGGCCTGCCAGATCCAGTTCATGTAAGGACATGATGACAGACAGATTTCTTGTCCGTGACATATTTTGAATAATGGAAAGGAATTCCAGTTTGTAACGGATATCCAGAAAGGAAGTGGGCTCGTCCAGCACAATAATGTCCGGCTGCTGGCAGAGCGCCCGGGCCAGCATGACCCGCTGCTTCTGTCCGTCACTGGTCTTGGAGAAATCCCGCTCCGCCAGTTCTTCGATATGCACCAGTTCCATGGATTCCTGTACGATAGCCCAGTCTTTCTCAGACAGGATGCCAAATTTTCCTGTGACCGGTTTCATCCAGTTTCCGTCTTTGTCAAGAATCACC
>OGZG01002166.1_pt1 | contig 13726 bp, 12 predicted proteins | sample 1576781 | NCBI WGS metagenome assembly OGZG01 (sample SAMEA3541502, study PRJEB24748) | human gut metagenome | biome: human gut; feature: human-associated habitat; material: faeces | place: China | collected 2012 | reverse complement strand
TAGTGAACTGCGGTCAATCCGGAGAGTTTTCCGCGATCCTCCGCACTCATTGCCGTCACAAACGGTCCTAATTTTCTGCCGCCAAGATAGAAATCACTGGAGTCATTATTTCCCTTAGAATAAAAGAAACCAATTGCCAGCATCATCACCAGATAGGCAATGATCACAAGAAAAACACCGATGATCGCTCCATTCATTTTTCATACTTCCTCTCGTTTTAGTCTGCCATATTAGTTTAATAAAGCGTTAATGTAGTTTAGTATAGCAGAAAATGGCCGGATTGCAAGTGTTTTCCGGGGATTTGCGTCTGAAAAAAGGCCGGCACATTCCCGTGCCGACCTTTTCCTGTCTTTGTTCAGTTTTCATGGGATCCTGATCTCGGTATCCTTACCGCTTCTCATCCCAGCTTCCGTCCTCCCGGACAAACCAGCCGTCCGGTGTCATGCGGTTCGCAAACATGGTTCCTCTTGTTCCGTCGGAAAACGGATTAAAGTAATACCACTTTCCATTGATCAAAACCCAGCCTGTCTTCATGCCGGTGTTGACGTCCATGTAGAACCAGTTTCCGTAAACCGGATCATAGATCCATCCGGTAGCCAGATAGCCATCTGTATCAAATGACCACCAGCTGCCATCGATCTGAACCCACTCATAACTCTGAGCTGCCGAAGAATTGCCGGATCCGAAATTTGCTGCTTTCGCTGCCTTCGGATAACTTCCATCTGCAGTTGTCGGTGCCGGACAGCAGGCCGTTGCCGGCACCGTCCAGATTCAGACGGCGCTGGATCTTTACGCGGCTGATGTAAGAGGAGCACACACCATCGTTGGTCAGCGTGCAGTTGATCTCGCAGCGCTGGCAGCCGGTACACAGGTCGGCGTTGACCACCAGCAGGCCCTGGGGCAGCGCCCAGGTAGCCACTGCGCCGCTGTCCACCTGCTTCTGCGAGCAGCCGAAGAGGGACAGCATGGATGCGGAGAGGGTGAGCCCTGCAAGGCTCTTGCCCGAGATCTTCATAAATTGACGGCGGGTCATGTCAGCCGTCAGAAAATCAGTTTTTGCCATAGGTTCCATTCCTCCGTTGAGGTCACTCTGCGCGGAGCACCTCAGTTACATAGAAATACGAGTTGTTGACGATGTTGGTGACGACGGTCGAGGTGATGGTCGCGCCGGAAAGGGCGTCCACCTCGGTGAGGTCTGCGCTGACAGTGTCGGCACTGGTCTGCCCGGTGGTCAGTTCGGCCTGTGCCAGCTGGTAAGCGGCCTGCTTTTCTGCAGACCAGTCCGCATAGGGCAGAGCCTGCTCCTCACCGTCCTGCGCACTCTTGCTCAGACCGGCAGCGTACAGCTTGCGGCGTGCCACAGCCTCGGCGCTGGTATCCATCGGAGGGATCAGCTCGTCAGCCAGCGGCTCGCCGTTCAGTGCCGAGAGGGTCAGACCTGCTGCGTACATCCTGCGGGTGGCCTCGGCCTCGGGAGAGGTGTCGGACACGTTCCACTGCGCGGGGTCAAAATTCTCCGCAGCAGAAGCCTCGCTGGATGCACCGGCGGAAGCGTAGGCTGCGCCGGTGGCCGGGTCGGTCACAGTATAGCTTTTGCCTGCCAGCGTAAAGGGAGCTGCGCCCTGATACTGGGACGTGAACTCCGGGTTGACACACTGGCCGCCGAGGCTGTCCGTCTCTGCCTGCGAGAGGATCTCGACAGCGGAAACATTGCCCTCGGCGTCAAGGGTCACGGCAGCCTGCACATCGCTCTGGAAGCCCTTCTGAGAGCCCTCCACACGATAGCTGCCGTCGTCGAGCTGGTACACTGCGCTGATGCCATAGGCGGCTGCATCCGCTTCCGACACCGGCAGCAGGGTACCTGCAACCGTGGTGCGCGCGTGCTGCATTGCGATAAGAGCTACCGCCATTGCGACTGTCGCAGCGCCCATGGCTGCGTAGCCCGGCAGCCGCTTGCGCCACAGGGGAACGGGCGCAAACGGGTTGGTTGCCTGCTTCATGTTATCACCTGCCTGTTTTTGGTCGTTCGGGAAAACTCCCAAACACGAAAATGACCGCTCTGCCTGCTGCAACAAGCGGAGCGGTCTCTTCGTTAATATATTATCACTCGGGCTGGAAGTAAGTCAACGCGAACCGATGTCACCCCGCACTTTTTGACGATGTCAGCGGATGTTTCCGGCCGCAGAGCAGCTGTAAGCCGTATTCTGCGGCCAGCTCCAGCGACTGGACGGTGGGCATGGTCTTGCTCACCAGTGCCGGAACGCCGGCCCGGATGGCTTTGCGCACCATATCCATCGGTACGCGGCCGCTGGTGTAGAGCACGCATTCGCTGAGGGGGACACCGGCCAGAAGCACGCTGCCCACGGCCTTGTCCAGCGCATTGTGGCGTCCGATGTCCTCGCAGGCGCAGAGGATGCGGCCCTCGTGCAGCACAAAGCAGCTGTGGACTGCATGGGTGGCCTGATAAAGCGGCAGGCCCGCTCTCATGGCGGCGGCGAGGGCGTCCACCCACTCCGGCTGCAGGTCCAGATGCGGCACCGCGCGCAGCGGCTGCACTTCCACCGGACTGCCCAGCGCGACATTGTCGGTGCAGCAGCTGGAAACTTCCTGTGCTGCCGCGCGGCGGGCCGTCAGCGGGTGGTTCAGGTAGAGATTGACTTTCAAGCCTTCCGCGCAGACGGCAATTTGTTCCACTTCCTCTGCGGAGGCGATCCATCCTTCGGTCAGCAGCCGCCCCAGCGCCAGCTGCGGCAGAAGCTGGGGTGTGCATACCACCCGGAAGGCCGGCTGTTCATTTACATAGATAACTGCGGCGTGTTCTGTTGGAATGGCCGCTTCCGTGCCGTCCGGCATCCGTACGGTTTCAAAGGCGGCTGCTGCGCCGAAGAGGTCGATTCTCTGCATGGGGGGCCTTTCTCTGTAAAAGCTGCTGTTCAAGTCCTCTTATCCGCTGGTAGAAAGTTTCCAAAAGGACTACGGGTAAAAGAAAAACGACAGCCTTTTTGAAAGCTGTCGTTCAAGAGTGCAGGAATGCAATCCAAATCCGAACCATTTCCCTTTGATGCGGCTTGGGCCGCTTCCTCAAATGTGATGGTCTGTGTACCTTCTTTATAATTAAAGGTTATCAAAACCTTATCGTCATACAGGTAAATCGCATTGATGAAGGTATCCACCAGTGCCTGCCGCTGGTCTTTCAGGCTCATGTCCAGCTTGCGAAACCGCAGCAGCCAGAACCGGATGAACTCCTCTGTGACCTTGGGCTTTGCCAGCTTTTCTTCCGCAATGCGGGCTTCAAGTTCACGCTTGGTTTCTTCCAGCTGCTCCAGCCGCTCCTTGGTGGAGCTGGTCAGGATACCGGCCTGAATCGCATTGAGCATATTCTGGATACCCGATTCCGCATCCCGGAGCTGCTTCTCATAGAGGGGAAGGTTGGTGTTCTCCCGGTCTTGCAGCTCCATGACCTTAGCGATAATGGATTCCATGGCGGCATCGTCCCTGACAAGCTGCATGGTCTGGTTGACCACCAGATCTTCCAGCCACTGTTTGCGGACGGTCTTTTTCTTGCAACCCTTCTTCTTTTTGGCAGTCGCACATTTATAATAGCGGTGGACTTCTCCCGTCCGGCTCGTACCGCTTTCGCCAAACATCAACGCACCGCAGTAACCACAGTGCAGCTTGGTGGTCAGCAGGTAATCATCCTCTGCCTTTCTCCGGGCAGGGGCTTTCTTGTTTTTCAACATCTTCTTCTGCACATCGTCGAAAAGTTCCACCGACACGATAGGCGGAATCGCATCGGGAATCAGGATGTCACGGTATTTCAGTTCTCCGATGTAGCGGCGGTTGCTCAGCATATGTTGGATGGTATTGAAAGTCATCGGCCCGCCACGCTTGTTTTTGATGCCCTTTTCATTGAGCCAGTCCCGAATTTCCCGCATGGTCTGACCATCGTTATACCGCTGAAACGTCTCAGCTACAAACGGCGCAGTCATCGGATCAATCTCAAAATGGCGGTCTGCATTGATGGTATATCCAAAGGGGATAGCACCGCCGGTAAACTTGCCCTTGAGGGCATTTTCCGTCATGCCGCGAATGACCTTTTCCGAAAGGTCAGCGGAGTAGTATTCTGCATAGCCCTCCAGCACTGATTCCAGAATGATACCCTCTGGCCCTTCTGAGATGATCTCAGTGGCCGAGACAAGCTTGACACTATTCTTCTTCAGCTGAGTTTTATACCGGGCACTATCGTAGCGGTTCCGGGCAAAGCGGTCAAGCTTCCAGACCAGTACAATGTCAAACAGCTTCTTGTCGCTGTCCTTTATCATCTGCTGGAACTCCGGGCGGTTGTCCGTTTTTGCAGAGATTGCCCGGTCAATATAGTGTTTGACCACCGTAAGGTCGTTCTTCTCCGCATAGGCGGTGCATTCCCGGATCTGGCCCTCGATGGATTCTTCGCGCTGGTTGTCACTGGAATAGCGGGCATAGATCACGGCGGTCATGGCAAGCACCTCACTTTATACATCATTCAAAGCATTGTTTCGTATAATGTATATACCACAGATTTATAGATTTGTAAAGACTTACATTCGAGAGCGGATTCAGCTCAGCACACTTTCTGGGATACAAAAGCCTTCCATAAAACAGGAAAGTCCAAAAATCGCGCAGAAAATGTAAAACAGTTTTGTCCCAGTATTAAATCCCTTTCCAAAGTAAAAAGTAAAGATGGACAAAATTTTAACGGTGGATTTGGTCAACTATTCTAAAACTCAGGATAACGGTCGGCTTTTTCATACATGCCATTGGATATTGTGTGCAAAAAGAACGTTCCTTCATTGAGCATTGTGAACAATAAAAAATAGAGCAACACAGAGGATACAGTTTTGTGCAAATCCATGTCATAATAATCAGAGAAAAAGAGAAGTCGTTCATGATAAGATTGGTGTGTCAGAACAAAGATTCTGCTATCCGGAGAGCAGAGCCTTTGAAAACAGGATATTCCAATTTATGAAAGGAAAGCACTATGAAGTCGATTGACGTATTTTGCCATCTGATGCCGCCTGAATATGCGAAGATCTGTATGGCAGAAGCTCCCAACAAATCGCATATGTTTGTCCGTGCACTGAAAGTCCCTTCCATGTCCAACATGGAAAGTCGGAATGAGGTGCTGAAAGAATTCCCCGGTTACAAGCAGATTCCCAACATCGTGTCGCCTCCGGTTGAAACTTTTGCTGGACCGGACAAGTCCCCCAGGCTGGCAGCAATCGGCAATGATGAAATCAAAAAAATCGTCGAGGCTAACCCGGAATTCTACGAAGGCTTCATCGCTGGAATCCCGTTCAATAACGTGCAGGCATCGGTTGAAGAAATCAAGCGTGTCAAAGATATGGGTGCAAAGGGCATTCAGATTTACACTCATATGAATGGGGAAGCCATTGACACAGAAAAATATTGGCCGATTTATGAAGCCTGTGAAAAGTACGATTTGCCGATCCTTATTCACCCGGTGGGTGGTCAGATGGTTCCGGAGTTTCCGACGGAAGAACGTTCTAAATATGAGCTGTGGTTCACAATTGGCTGGCCCTATCAGACCACGGTTGCCATGATGCGTCTGGCATTCTCTGGAATTTTTGAGGACTTTCCCAACATTAAAATCGTGACCCATCATGTTGGTGCAATGATTCCCATGCTCGAAGGTCGTATTGAAAATGGTCTGAAGATGTATGGCGGACGCACTGCGCCTGAGCTGAGGGATGAGCTGACCCGCACAAAAATGAGGGGTGCGCCCATTGATACGATTCGTAAGTTTTATGCGGACACTGCTTCCTTTGGCTCCACATCTGCCATTCGAGCTGGTATTGATTTCTTTGGTGTGGATCATATCGTGTTCGCTACCGACATGCCTTTTGACCCGGAACAGGGTCCCGGTTACATTGACCGTACCTTGAAGTGCATTGACGAACTGAATCTGAACGATGCAGACAAAGCGGCAATTCTGCATGGTAATGCACAACGGTTATTCCATGTGTGAGGAGGAATAAATATGGCAACGTTGATTTCGGTTCTTACAAATCAATTCTTTCTGATCTTTTTGGCGATTGCGCTCGGTTTGGCACTGGGCAAAATCAAAATCGGAAATTTTTCTCTTGGCGTTTCCGGCGGCATCTTTTCTGGTATCGTGATTGGCTTCATCGCTCAGACTTGGGCAAAGGGTGTACAGGAGGGCGAACTTGGCTACTCCAGTGCAACGAGTGTGCTTAAGACTGGTGTTGTCAGCAATCTGTTCTTTACATTCTTTCTGATGCTGTTCCTTGTCTCCATCGGCATGAAGGTGGGCAGCGGAATTGGTGCAATCTTCAAAAAATATGGCATCAAATTTGTTATCATCGGTGCGATGATCCCTGTTATTTCGATGATCGTCTCGCTGGTTGCGTATCATTTCGTTCTGAAGGGAAGTCCTTCTGTTACTGAATTTGAAACCATCGGTATGTTTGCCGGTGCTATGACTTCCACACCCGCTTACGGCACAGCACTGGATGCAGCTGGCCATGTTGTTTCCGGAGAAGCACTGGAAGCAGCCTCGTCTGCAATCAGTCTTGGGTATACCGTTGCATTCCCAATCGGAGTTCTGGTAATCGTTATTATGATCTCTTTTCTGCCAAAGCTCTTCGGCATTGATGTGGCCGCTGAGAAAGCCGCATACGAGCTGGAGCTGCAGTCAGATGTCTCGAACGAGAAAAAGCTGAAAGACGGTCCTCTGGATTTCATGGTTCTTGCCTTTGTCGCAGCGATCGGTATTCTCATCGGCAACATCAAAATCCCTCTTGGCAGTTTTGGAGAGTTTTCTCTTGGTGCTGCGGGCGGTATTCTGGTCTCTGCGCTTGTGTTCAGCTATATTGGCAAAATCGGTCCTGTCAACTTCCGTATGGATCAGAAAGCACTCGGTACGCTGTATCAGACTGGCCTGACATTCTTTATGGCAGTTGTTGGTCTGCGCTACGGTTACGATGTGGTCAATTCCCTGATGGGTTCGGGTCTGCAGTTGGCAATCGTTGCAATCTTTGTGGAAGCAATCGCGGTGCTCATTGCTTTCATCATTGGTCACAAGGTCTTTAAGATCAACTGGATCATTCTTAGCGGTGCGATTGCTGGCGGCTGTACTTCTGCACCGGGACTGGGTGCTGCAATCAGTGCCACTGGCTCCGAGGAACCCACCGCAGGTTACGGCGCAGCACAGCCTTTTGCGATTCTGGCAAATGTTTTGCTCGCCACATTGTTCTTTAATATTGTATAATAGACTTAACCGCAGACAGAAAGAGAAACTGCAACGTTAAGGAGAAATACTTATGGAAGATGTCCGGATTGAACACAGATATAACGCGTCTCATTTCAAACTCGATAACCATTATGAGAATGTCTACCAGATGCTGCTTATTACAAATGGTCGCATCCGCTATCGGGTAGGGAACAAAACCTACGAGACTGGTCGCGGCGGTGTGATTGTATTGAACACACTGGAAGAGCATGAGCTGGAGGTGTTGGAGTATCCCTATGAGCGCTACCTGATCCGTGTTCAGCCGGACTTTTTCCAGAATGAAGTAAAATATCCGGAAGTGATTGCAGCGTTTATCAAGAGGCCTCCTAATTTCTCTCATCTTCTCACGGTGTCGGAGCCGATCTGGAATTATCTGTACGATATCGTTCTGGAAATGGAACGAGAGTACAACAACAAGAAAAAATACTGGGAACTTTATGTAGGAGCCGATTTGCGCCGGATATTCATAATAATCTACCGTGAATGTGCAGATATCATGGCAATGAAAGTCGGACACAGCGTTACAGTGGCATATAACATTATGAATTACATCAACCATCATTTTACTGAGGAAATCACGGTTGATAAAATTGCCGCAGAGCTATTTCTGAACAAAAACTACATTGCTCATGTGTTCAAGGATGAAACCGGTCACACGCTGATCGGATATGCGATCCTTCTGCGCATCAACCGTGCAAAGATACTTCTGACGAAAACAGACAAAAGTATCACGCAGATTGCCGCAGAATGTGGATACGATGATTTTACCTATTTTTCCCGGCAGTTCAAGAAATCCACCAACATGACACCCAGAGATTACCGCAAAGAGTACGCAGATCATGGTGAAGCTGAAGAATAACAACGTACAGGAACTCTTTCCGCCTGCCCAGATTTATGAGGTAACATACAAATGTCACATGAAAGATTTCACTACAAATCGCTTGCTGAAGTGAAAGAAAAGGCTTCGGAACTGGGTGTTTCGCTTCCATTTGCCGAAGACACCACAATTCTGGCACAGCCGCTGAAGGTGCGTGATATCACATTCCCGAATCGTCTGGGCATCGCACCCATGGAAGGCGCCGATTCCACACCGGCAGGTGCGCCGTCTGATTATACGATTCGCCGTTATGTCAATGAAGCAATTGGCGGAAGTTCGGTGATCTGGTTTGAGGCTATCTCCATTGTGGAAGAAGGCCGCTCATCCAAAACGCAGCTGCTCCTGACCCGCGATACGCTGGATGAGTTCAAAAAAATGACCTCCGCTGTGAAGGAAGCAGGATTAAAAGCCAACGGTTATGCACCCTATCTAATCATGCAGGCAAATCACAGCGGTCGTTACTCTAACCCCGATAACAAGCCTGCCCCGATGATCGCTTACCGTCACCCGATTCTTGAGCAATATCGCGCAGCGGATGATTCCTGCATCGTAACGGATGATTATCTGAAGAGCTTGGAAGAAAAGTTTGGTGAAGCATCTGCCCTTGCAAAAGAAGCAGGATTCGATGCAATCGACATCAAGAGCTGCCATGGCTACCTGCTGGCAGAGCTTTCCTCTGCTTATAATCGCCCCGGCGAATATGGTGGATGCTTTGAAAATCGTTTTCGTCTGCTAAAAAATGGCATTCGCGCGGCAAAGGTTCACGAAGACGAGAGCTTCATGGTCACTGCCCGCGTTGGCATCTATGACGGTTATGCCTACCCGTGGGGCTTTGGTGTCAGTCCGGAAAGCGGTGAAACACCTGACCTGACGGAGCCTGTCCGCCTCGTGCGGGAGTTGCACGATGAACTGGGCCTGGACATGGTCAACTTGACGATGGGAAATCCCTATGCCACCACGCATGTTACCCGCCCTTTTGATTTCGGCAAATATGAGCCGGATGAACACCCCTTTGTGGGTCTTTCCCGGATGATCCATGGCATCGGTGAGGTAAAAAAAGCTGTTCCTGCAATGACCGTCTGGGCATCCGCTCCCAGTTATCTGCGCGCCTATGCAGACTTGTTCACTGCCGGTGCAGTTGAACAGGGATTGTGTGATGGTATGCTGTTTGGTCGCATGGCATTTGCCGATCCGGATTTTGCAAATGAAATCGTCAAAAAAGGCCGCATCGACCCCAACCGTGTTTGCCTGACCTGCGGAAAGTGCGGAGACTTAATCCGCGCCCACAAGCCTACCGGCTGTGTGATCCGCGACAATAAGACGTTTATGCCCTTTTACAAGGAATTTCTCGAAATCAAAAAGACACAGCCTGCAAATTTCCGTGGCTGAGAAAGGATGCTTCTTATGAAAAAGACCGCAGTCGTTACAGGTTCCAGCCGCGGCATTGGTTTTGCGATTGCAAAACAGCTGGGCATGGATGGATATAATATTGTGATGGTCGCTACCGGGTTGCAGGAAAAGAATCAGGCGGCTCTGGATGAGTTGCAAGCCCTCGGCATTGCCTGTGCCTATGTGCAGGCAAATATCGGGAATCAGGAAGATCGTCAGAAGATTCTGGATGGTGCTCTGGCTGCATTTGGCCGCGTGGATGTACTGGTCAACAATGCGGGCGTAGCTCCGAAGGTCCGGGCAGATCTGCTTGACATGAGCGAAGAAAGTTTTGACTATGTTGTGGGAATCAATACCAAGGGCAATATGTTCCTGACACAGTTGATTGCAAAACAAATGATTCAACAGGAACCTTTGGATGGCCGCAAGGGTGTGATCGTCAACGTATCCAGTTGCAGTTCGGTCGTATCTTCTACCAATCGTGGTGAATACTGCGTGTCCAAGGCTGGAATCTCGATGCTGACGACTCTGTATGCAGACCGTCTGGCAGCCGAAGGAATTCTGGTCAACGAGGTACGCCCGGTGTGATCGCCACAGACATGACCAGCAAAGTACAGGGTAAGTACGACAATCTGATTGAAAAAGGAACCTTCCCCATTGCGCGCTGGGGAACACCGGAGGATGTAGCCGGTGCGGTCAGTCTGCTGTGCAGCGACCGTCTGCGGTATACTACGGGCAACTATATCGACGTAGACGGCGGTTTCCATATTCAACGCCTGTAAAAAGGAGAATCCTATGGAAAACGAAATTTTCCGCGTTGGTAACGATACTGCAAGGGTTTACCGTTGCAATACAGCTGTTGTCGGCAGCGGTGCGGCAGGATTCAATGCAGCTGACCGCCTTTGGAAACTGGGACAGCACGATATTCTGCTGATTACAGAAAACCGGATCGGTGGTACCAGCCGCAACACAGGAAGCGACAAGCAGACCTATTACAAGCTGACACTTTCCGGCGGCGACCCGGACAGTGTGCGTGAAATGGCACAGACGCTTTATGAGGGCCGCTGTGTAGATGGTGACATCGCATTGTGCGAAGCTGCGCTTTCTACACAGTGCTTCCTGAAACTTGTTGAACTTGGTGTGCCGTTTCCTCGGAATCGGTATGGCGAATATATCGGCTATAAAACGGACCATGATCCACGCCGCCGTGCTACCAGTGTTGGACCGTACACCAGCAAACAGATGACCGAATGTCTGGAACGTGCCGTACAAAATGATGGTGTACCTGTACTGGACAAAATGCAGGTCATTCGTGTGCTGAGTGAGAATGATACTGTTTGCGGACTGCTTTGCCTGAATGCTGCGGCGCAGGATGATGCTGAACGCTTTGTGCTGATCCGCTGTAAAAATGTGATCTACGCGACCGGTGGCCCAGCAGGAATGTATGCAGACAGTGTATATCCGTTCAGCCAATACGGTGCAACAGGATTGGCATTAGAGGCGGGGGCAAAAGGAAAAAATCTGACAGAATGGCAGTATGGCCTTGCTTCTGTTGCGCCGCGCTGGAATGTTTCAGGTACTTATATGCAGGTGTTGCCGCGCGTCTATTCCACAGAATCAGACGGCAGTGACGAAAAAGAATTTCTGATGGATTTCTTCAACGATGTCCACGATATGCTCAGCAAACTGTTTTTGAAAGGCTATCAGTGGCCGTTTGATGTTCGCAAAGTGGCAGATGGAAGTTCTATCATTGATATTCTGGTTTACCTTGAAAGCTGCAAGGGCCGCAGGGTTTTTCTGGATTACCGTACAAATCCTGTGAGTGGAGCATTCGATTATAAGTCCCTGCTGCCAGAAGCAAGGGTTTATCTTGAAAAAGCGGGAGCCTGTTTCGGTACACCAATCGAACGTCTGGCACACATGAACCAACCTGCAATCGACTTCTATCGGGATAAAGGCGTGGATCTGTACACTCAGCCGCTTGAAATCGCTCTCTGTGCGCAGCACAACAACGGCGGATTGGGAATCGACTGCTGGTGGCAGACCAATGTAAAAAGTCTGTTTGCCGTAGGCGAAGTGGCAGCCAGCCATGGCGTTTACCGTCCGGGCGGCACTGCATTGAATGCCGGACAGGTTGGCAGCACCCGTGCAGCGCAATATATTGCGGCGCGTTGTCAGGGAGAGGCTCCGGACTGCTTTGATACGGCAGCTGCGTCGGCACTGAAAGAAATGAGTGAACTGGCAAATTCCTGCACGGCAGAAACCGGCAATGTGCGGACATTATGGAAACAGGCTTCTGCCGCTATGAGCCGCTGCGGAGCGGCAATCCGTGATGAAGAACAGATTCGTGAATACTGCAAGGTCGTACAGACGCAACTGAAAAATTTTCACACGATCGTGAGGGTTTCCAATCGCGGAGAACTCGCAATGGCGTATCGGCTGCGCGATATGCTTCTGAGTCAACAAGCCTACCTGACAGCGATGGTGGATTACAGAGCACATGGTGGAAAAAGTCGGGGCAGTGCGCTTTACACCGACAGGAAAAATGGAACAAAGCCATTTGCACATCTTCCAGATACGTTTACGTTCGCGCTGGATAAAAACGAACAACCGCTGATTCAGGAATTGCGGTACGAAAATGGTATTTGCAAAACCGACTGGAGAGAGCCGCGCCCTATCCCGGAGGATGATGATTTCTTTGAAAATGTATGGCGAAGCTATCGTGAAACAGGAAATATCCAATAATATACTGGATATCGACTGAATCTATGGTGTTGAACTTCGGCATAAAAAATTCAAACGCTCTGAATTGATTTGACGAGAGGTTTATACGATGGGCTTTTTAACTGGAAAAACTGCAATCATTACAGGTGCAGGACGTGCTGTTCTGCAAGATGGAAGCTGCGGCTCCATCGGCTATGGAATCGCCACAGCTTATGCCAAAGAGGGTGCAAACCTTGTTATCACTGGTAGAAATCTGAAAAAGCTGGAAGATGCCAAGCAGGAGCTGGAAGGCAACTACGGAATCAAAGTCCTGCCCGTGCAGGCGGATGTCTGTGCAGGCGGGGACAATGAAGCTGTCGTTGCAAATGTTGTCCGACAGGCTGTGGATGCTTTTGGTGGGATTCAGGTGCTTATCAACAACGCACAGGCATCGGCTTCCGGAGTACCGTTGGCACAGCACACCACGCAACAGTTTGATCTGGCCCTTTACTCTGGCCTTTATGCAGCGTTCTATTATATGAAAGCATGCTATCCCTACCTGAAAGAATCGCATGGCAGCGTGATCAATTTTGCTTCCGGCGCAGGTCTGTTCGGCAATTTCGGACAGAGCGCCTACGCTGCTGCCAAAGAAGGCATCCGCGGCTTGTCCCGTGTCGCTGCCACCGAATGGGGCAAGGACGGTATCAATGTCAACATCGTCTGTCCGTTGGCATGGACCGCTAAGCTGGAACAATTTCAGCAAGCCTACCCGGATGCGTTCAAGGCGAATGTGAAGATGCCTCCAATGGGTCACTACGGAAATGCAGAAACTGAAATCGGACGGGTTTGCGTCCAGCTTGCCAGCCCGGACTTCAAGTTCATGTCCGGTGAAACCTTGACACTTGAAGGCGGCATGGGGCAGCGTCCGTAAAGACCTCCCCATACCAAACCCCGATCCAGTACAGTTTTCTTTCCTTGCTGTACTATGGTCGGGGTTTCTTTTATAAGTCCTACTTCTACCGCTTTACCGCAATAAAATTTACAAAACCATATTGACGCACCCACGCTTCCATGATACCCTTTATTCCAAATCCTGCTGACAAAAGTGGTGGTTCTCGCCGTGATAACCACCACTTTCAGCGGATGATTGCCCAGAAAGAACGTACCGCCCCGCAACACACCCGATCATTTTGCCGCCGTTTCACCCCGACAAAATCCTTCGCCTGTACTGCGTGGGCGGTATTTTTCTTTTCTGGAAACGCACCTTGAAAATTTCATGAGCCGTCCGAACGGGATACCGGCTTTTTAGCCAACGCCGCTGCACAAACAGGGGCAGGAACTTCGTTCGGAGCAAACGGTGACTCCCATACATGAGCAGAGACCTTTTACTTATTTTTTGCGTCTTAACAATTCGGAAACAATTACCCAGAAACGATTTTGAGCGCAGC
>OGZG01002164.1_pt1 | contig 13728 bp, 9 predicted proteins | sample 1576781 | NCBI WGS metagenome assembly OGZG01 (sample SAMEA3541502, study PRJEB24748) | human gut metagenome | biome: human gut; feature: human-associated habitat; material: faeces | place: China | collected 2012 | reverse complement strand
TAGTGCCAATAATTATTTTTGATCCAAATTTTCTTTTCCCTATGAAAGAACTCGTCATTAACGGTAACTGTATTCGTAAAGCCAGGATTGCTTTGAGAAATATCAAGCTCACTGATTTTTTTATTCAGGGCGTCGAGATTCTTATCAGAGATATTGCCGGTCGCATATACAAAACAATTACCGGCAGAAAGCACCTTTTGTCTGAACTCGTTTATCTTCTTGACAGAAACTCTGTCAATCGTTTTGCAATATCCCAATACTATCTTTTCAACTTCGCTGTTTTTCCAAACTATGCTGTCAAAATAAAAATCGAGTGAACTGCGCCGATCTTTTTCTCTGATTTCGGCTTTGATCCGTCCTTTCTCATTATTGAAATCATGCGAGGTCAGCTTGATTTCATCAAACAATCCGCATAAAATCTCAATAGCAAAATCGAATTCATGCTGAGGCCCGTCTATAGTAAAGCTCACAAACTTCTTATAAGTTGAACCCTGAAAGCACAAGCCGTGCATTGCAAGGAGCTCATAAAAATTTTCGTATTTATTTTTAATATTTCTGAAAACGACATGTTCAAAAAGATGGCTGATGCCGTTATTTGAAATGTCCTCAAAAATGCTGCCGGCTCTCACATATAGCGACAGGCAGAAGCTTCTAAGATTCGGATTTGTCAAAGAATATATAGAAATACCGTTGACCGAAGCCGAGCGTTCGTTCATACATAATCACCTCTTTATACAATGATTATATACTATTAGCTTTAAATCCGCAATATAGTAATTTGATTGAATCAGCCATTGTCTGGTTGCGTATACAGCTGATGGTGTTCGAGCGGCTTATGTATCGCTAAGCCGTTTTGGACTCGAACCAACGACGCATACGGTCAGAAACATAGTCGCCTTGCTCGCTTGGAGCGCTTCGCAATGCTCGTTGTTTCTTCCTGCTCAGAACACCGCTTCATCTGCCGCAGGCAGCGCGGTGCTCCGAGCCAGTTAACAGCCGTGTGGCTGTGTGTGGCAGAGTCGACGGTTTGGGTCAGCAAGTAAAGTGAAAAAGAGCAGGAAGACTGGTGTCTCCCTGCTCTTTTCGCTAAATGTGATTGCTATTTCAATTCATGAAGTGCTCGCTATGCTCGCAGGAAGTGCGCACACTTTGCTTTTCATGCGGTTTATCGCACTTCATTAGCGAAGTGACTTCATTTTTCATGCACCGAAGGTGCGCTTAATTGAAAAAAGCACTTGCATTTGCAAGTGCTTTTTCCTGGCTCCCCCTGTTGGACTCGAACCAACGACCCTGCGGTTAACAGTGGTTGTGACGCGAATATCAAACAGTGTCATTTGATTCCATGCAGTGTAAAACCGTGATTTTTCCCATATAACGCAATTAATAAACGGTTCGCGTGGTGCGAAAAATCGCTAAATAATAATAGTGTTAGACAATTGTTAGACGGTTTGCTTGCTGTTGTTTTATATAGCGGAGTGGAGCAGTTGGTAGCTCATTAGGTTCATGCTCTAAAGGTCGTGGGTTCAAGTCCCGCCTCCGCAACCAATATCCCGTATTGCGCAACGGGGACGTGTGGGTTATGCCACAAGCTCGGTACGTCAGACCATCCGCACCTCTCTATGATGTGTCCCAGTGGTGTCAAATCCGAGTATATGCATCCTTGGCTCAATGGTAGAGCGGCTGCCTTGTAAGCAACGGGTTGCGTGTTCGAGTCACGCAGGATGCTCCAAAAAATCCAAGCGCGAGAAAGCGCGAGAAGTTAAGTGTTGGGTTGCCTGAGCGCTCGGCGGCGGCTTGTTAAGCCGCAGAAATCCCGATGGCTGACGAAAAGACGTGACTTAGATTTTAACTTAGGTTATCAAAAGGCTCATTCGCCTTTGTATAGGAAGCGTTACGACGTTTCCTTAGTTTTACAAATACCGCCCATATGGGCGGTTCAATTAGACAACTCCATTTTGTCGGCTGCTTGCAAGCGGCTTCAAAATTTCATTCCTCCTTAAGCAGAACTTTGGGCGGGTATTATGCAAGCGATATCCGCCCGAGTCCTGCAATACAGCGCTTTGGTGTAAGGGCAGCACATCAGATTTTGGCTCTGATAGTGTAGGTTCAAATCCTGCAAGCGCCGCCAATTTAACTTTTTGCGTCCCGTATAGGGGCGCTATTTTTATATGTAAAGGATGTGGGTAATATAGCTCAAAACTCAATAGGTCACTCTAAATCGACCTCCAAAAAAAGAAAAAACCCGCGTCGTCTAACGGTCGAACCGAGTTCTACTGCACCATGTGCGGCAAAAAATATACTAAACTTACTGGTAACTTTTATAGATCGCAATCCCCTATTCATGTTGGCAACGACGGATTTATCCCCGTGTGTCGCTCGTGCGTCGAGGAGCTGTTTGAATTGTATACCGACGAACTTGGCTCAGAGATGGAGGCGACGAAGCGTCTATGTCAGAAGTTCGACTGGTATTTCTCGAAAAGGATATACGATGCAACTGAGAAGAGTTCGGCGTCGTTCAGCCGTATGAGCTCATATGTGTCTAAAATGTCCTTGCGTTGTTATCAAGGTAAAACTTACGACGATACTATACGCGATGAGGAAACTGTCATTAATGACGTAGAAGATCTAAAGAACAATAGTTCTGAAATCAAAATAAAGCAGAAGACCTTAGCGTTCTTCGGTGGCGGATTTGAACCCGAAGAGCTTAAGTTTCTTCAGGAGCAATACGATGACTGGACTTCGCGGCATGAGTGTTCTACTAAATCGCAGGAAGAGGTCTTCAAAAACCTGTGCATCGCACAGCTTAATATTCTGAAAGCCCAGCAAGGCAAGGGGTCTATGAAGCTTGTAGAGGCACTTAAGGTATTTCAAGACCTCCTCGGCACAGCAAACCTAAAGCCAAGTCAGAATAACGAAAATGCTATGGTTGAGCAAAACACCTTTGGCACTCTTATTAAGAAGTGGGAGAATGAACGCCCCATTTCAGAGCCGCTCCCCGAATGGCAGGATGTTGATAATATTCGCAAGTATATAACGGTATATTTTTTGGGACATCTTTGCAAGATGTTGGGAATACAGAACAAATACAGTGCGGCTTATGAGGAAGAGATGGCAAAATATCGTGTTGAGATGCCTGAATACGAGGGCGACGACGACGCACTGCTGGACGCCATTATAAGTGACGGTGAAGATTATGGCGACACGGAATAAGCTCAGCGATCGCGAGTTAGCCAACGACAAGGCTAAACGAATTATGAACGGCGTAGACGCATGGTGCTCATTCTATAGGGCTAATCCTCACCGTTTCTGTTTTGATTATCTTAACATTAAACTTAAGCTTTTTCAGCAGATAATCCTATATATGATGAACTGGTGTAACTATATAATGTACATCGCAGCAAGAGGTTAATACTGGCTTCGCCGCATAGAAATGTGCGGATAAATTAATCGGGCAAAATCGGTGAACGCTTACTGAGCAAACGCCGAGGTAACTGGACGGATAACGGAAGGCTGTCCAGCACCGTAACGCATAGATGGTGAATAAATATAATCCATCCACGAGTGTCCGACACGACCGCATATAGGGCGGTCTGGAAACCTAACGTTTAAACGAGGGTGAAAACATATGCTAAACTGGGCACGAATTGACGTGCCGATGAAAATGGGGCAACCCCAGAGGGGCAGATAAAAAGCTGTCCGTTAATAACTATTGCAGGGAAAAACCTTCTTAGTCGCCGTGTTCTGCTGTGTGCGTTGTATTTTGTACCCCGGTACGGGTATCTGTATTGCGTCTAAGACCCGTGGACAGTCCGTCGAGGTCTTAACGAAAATACAAACGATTCTTATGCCCAACTCCGCTAATCTTCAGTTAGAGATAGATCCGAAGGGCATAACAATAAATCAGTCCAAAGCGGAGATTGTGTTTAGGAACACATCCCGTATATTCGTCGTAACTGCAAACGATGAAGCTCGACACAACAGAGCTAATATTAATATCTGCGATGAGTTTCGCATGATACCGCTTACTATTATGCAAACGGTTCTCAAAAGATTTTTGACGGCTCCGAGAAGTCCGGGATATCTTAACAATCCCAAATATGCACATTTAACGGAGAGAAACAAAGAAGTTTATCTCTCGTCTGCATGGTATAAGTCACATTGGTCTTTCGGCAAGCTTCAGGCATACGCGAAGAATATGAGTGATGATCAACGCAAATATTTTGTGTGCGGACTCCCCTACCAGCTCTCGATTAAAGAACACCTACTTGACAGGAATCAGATAGCCGACGAGCTTTCAGAGGGCGACCAGTCGGAGACGACGTTCGGTATGGAAATGGAGTGCTTGTGGTTTGGAGATACGGACGGCTCGCTGTTCTCTTACGATGATATAGCTAAAACTCGTCAGATAAAGCAAGCCCTATATCCCGACTATATCAGCTCTCTTATACCTAATTATAAACAGAAGATACCACCGCTTGCATTTAATGAGCGTCGTGTTCTCTCTGCCGATGTTGCGCTGTTGGCTTCTAAGAAGCAAAATAACGACGCCGCGTCTATATGGATAAACAGAGCTATCCCGAATTCACAAAATAGATATATAAGCAACTTTATCTATACAGAGAATCATGAGGGGCTCCATACTAACGACTTGGCTTTACGCATACGAAGGCTGTACGAGCAGTTTCACTGCACAGATATCGCCCTTGATGTTAAGGGACTTGGTGTAGGCGTGTACGACGCTCTCGTGCGGGACATATACGACCCGGAATACAATATAACATACCCGCCGCTCAGCTGTTGCAATGACGAGGTGTTCGCGGCGCGTTGTACCGACAGAGACGCACCGAAAGTTATTTGGGCTATACAAGCCACAGGACAATTCAACAACGATATGTATCTTGCGTTGCGCGACGGATTTAGGCAGGACAAAATCAAGTTGCTTACATCTGAAAACGATTTCTACGAATTACCTCGCGGAATTGTACAAGCTATTCTCGATGATGCAGAGCTTAAACGAAGGCTTTTACTGCCCTTTATTCATACAACGCTTTTTATTAACGAAATAATAAGCCTAAAGTACACACCCACAGGTACTTTAATAAAGGTCAAAGAGCAGTCCGGTATGAGAAAAGACCGAGTGTCGTCGGTTGGTTATAACTACTGGGTCGTTCAGGAGCTTGAAAGAAATATTAAGCCCGGAAATAAACCACCTGAACGCAAGGTGTTTGCGTTCAAAAAACCTGTAATTAAATAAGAGAGGAGGTACGAAATGGCAAAAAAGAAGGTTCTTCACGGATTCATGGGGAATTCTGTCTGATTGCCGGCAGCGAAATGAATCTGACGAGCAGGAAAAAGAAGTCATCATCCTGTACCCATAGCCGATTCTCTTGGAAACTTTTATCTTATTATTGAACCCCTCAAGCTTCCCGGTACTGATATTATGCTCTGCGTGAGCAATCAGACCGGGAAGTCTTTTTCTTTCAGTTCGGCAAATTTCACAAGTGCCGGGATTTCGCTTGCTTTGGCGGCAGTGAACCATTCAATCCATCTTCTTTCGGCAGTGATTCTGTCCTTTAACTGAAACAACTCGCACATTTCTTCTTTCATGGCATAACAGACCGCAAGATCGTGATGATTTTGCAGTATTTCTTCAAGATATTCGTTTCTGCGTTCGCTCAGTTTTTCGCGATTCATCAGCAACGTCCAACGCGATTTCTTAAGTTTGCTGTATTCCCGTTTTTCATTTTTGACAGTTTCTTTCATTTCCCTGCGCTCATCCTTATGGGGTTCTGTGGCTATTGCTTCATATATCTCCCTTGATTTGATTTGATGTTTTCTTGCCTCTTCAAGCCTGACAACACCCAATACCTCCTTGCCGAATTGAGCTTGCATATGGTATCTGTCATATACGATTTCGGCGTATGGCATTTTCTCTTGCACAAGTTTGTGATACGATGCATTCATGTCCATTGCCACGGCAATAACGTCGATTAAGGTGGAGGGTGCTGTTTCCTCAAAGAACTTGGCAAAATCATTTAACGTTCTTCCTTTGCCAACCCACAATACTTCACCTGTCTCCAAATCCATTATGCAGGTAGCGTAGCTGTGTCCCTTATGTATCGCAAATTCGTCGACGGCAAGGTATTTCGGTCGATAACCCTCTTCCTGCAAATATGCTTTTCTGTCCTCAAGCATACTCTTCATATATTCAATTTGAACTTTGCGTATCGTATCCCAATGTATTCCTGTTAAGTTTTGTATTGCCCGTATTGAAATCTTGTTTTTCAGCATACCCTTAATCCATGCCGCGGCGCGCCTCGTAATCCGTGTTCCGGGATAACAAAACGATGTTTCGTTGACAAATGTTTTACCGCACTTTTTGCACTTATACCTTTTGCCGGAGAAAAGCCAACGGTTGGTAATACCGCATTCAAACGGGACGTCGGTAAGGTATGTTTGATAATTGTCATGAACATATACTTTGCTGTTGCATGACGGACAGGTAACATCTTTTGTTTTGACTTTGATTTCAAAAAACAGTACACTTGCGGTCATGTCCGGTGATTTTCCGAAATGTGTTGCCTTGTATCCTTGACATTCAAAGTCAACTTTGATATTATCTGAAAAGAGCATAGAATCGTCTCCTTGCAATTGTTTGTTTCCCAACTACAATTGTGAAGCATTCTATGCTCTTTTTCAATACCTTTTTTGTTTTATTCCCCACAAATCCGTGAAGAGACAAATAATAGGCGCAAATTTGCTTCGCGAACAAAAAGGTTGAAACAGGTTCAAGCGAAGCTTTTTGCGTCTTTTGTTCTATACGCGCAAATAGCTCGACGAGAGTACGGCTATGACTTGAATAAAATGTACTAAAGTTTTTTTACAGAATGCCTTGACAGTCGCAAAACCTTGTGCTAATATGCAGTTGGAAACAGCAAGTCGGACCGACTTGCGCATAAGGGGAAAGGCATAACGACGCAGGTGTAAGAGCGCCGACTGTCGTTGTGTTTTGTATTTTTTTGTAGTTGTTTATTGAAAGTGTCGCTGTGTCGAAAAATGTTAACGCTTCGTTATAAAATAAGAAGGGAGGGAAGTTTTAGTTAACATTTTTGAACGGCAGAACACTTTTTAGCAAAAACAACTATAGAGAGGGAGAACTCACATTATGAAAAAAATAATAGCAGTATTATTGAGTGTTCTTATTATTTTCTCATCAATGGCTATTGTCGCTTCCGCGGCAACGCAGGACGATGCAGCGGCAGCCGCCGAGGCATTCAACGCCGCCAAGGTTGACTATTCCGGCGAGTATTGGAAGGGTACGCCCGACAAGGTCGTCGACCTCCAGATGAAGAAGATAAACAGCCTTTTGGCTCAGATCGTTGCCGAGAAAAACCTTAAAGGTGTGGTTTTCAGCGACGAGACCGTAACCGTAATTTCCGCTAAGCTTGCGGGTGTTACCAACACCAAGTTTGATTCCATCGACTTCCCGGGCGTTAAGGCGCAGTTCCCGGAGGCATATGAATATATCACCAAGGCTAAGGAAGAGAGAAAGACCTGGGAGACTCTCGGTACCGTTCCCTTCGGCGTAAAGGACAGAGATTCTTTCGTCAAGGCTCTCGGCGCTTTCTCCGCTAACTTCGGCGCTCTTATTTCTTTCGCATCCGCGATGTCCCCCGACCTGTACGGCGACGCTATCATTCCGCTGGTTGAGTCCCTTCATGTCGGCAAGATGCTCTCTTTCGACGAGTACGCAGCGGCCTCAGGCTTTGACGGCGGCAAGACCATGGAGATACTTGCGGGCTACATCGCAGACGCTGTTGAGGCATTCGCAAAGGATCCCCTCTACTACATCACAGACGTGCTCCCCGATTTCGCAGCAAGCTATGATGTATTCGCAAAGGCTGTTGAAGCAAATCCGATGGCAGCCGCATTCGGTCTTAAAATGCCTGGCCTCGACGCCCTTGTTAAGGGTCTTGCGGCTAACCTTAACGGTCTGAAGCTTCCCGAAATAGACTTTGCTAAGCTTGCAGGCATGGCTACCGCAAGAGCTGTTGAAAGCGGCTCCGAGGGCGGCTACGATGTCGAGCTCAACGGCGACAAGGCTATTGTTTTCGGCGCCATCCTCGACTACCTCAAGAGAGTTCTCGAAGATGACAACAACCAGATGCTCATCTATAACTATCTGAGCAAGGTTCTCGGCATAACCGATACCGATTACAGAGATCTCTTCGCTGCTATAAAGGCGTCCGATATCATCGGAATCGTTGCGGCTCTCAGCTCCATTCTTGATACCCTTCTCAGCAAGGCGTTCCCGCTTCCTCCGTTCGTAGATGGAAAGGTTGCCGAGGTTCTCAAGACCATACTCAGAGTTGCGAGATTCATTAAGGAGTTCATTTCCAGAATTCCCATGCCGCTTGCAAAATAAGCTAAAGGGCTAAATGCTTTTGACTGATACAATTTAAAAATACGGTCACACGGTTTTGCGCTGTGTGACCGTATTTTTTGCCGCAGCAATTCTTGTCGCGTGTTATTTTGGCTTTGAAAAACAAAGTGTCAAGATTGCATTTTTCAACAGTATAACCCCTTCCAAAATTTAAGCCACATATGCTTTCATCACAACACATTATAATGCCGGAAATAGTTACACTTACGTCAACCATGTTTTTCCTCCTAATTTACAGCAGTCAGATATGTGTTTCACCCTGTTATCTTTCTGATTTTAATTTACCCAAAGGTGGTCTTTGAACACAAATAAAGACTTTTCATTTCCCTCATGCCTTGATATACTGTGTTGTCCGTCCTGCACCGATACGCTTTACCGAACCGGTCTTGACCATTGCGCCGAGGATGGCTTCGACGGTCGTGGGGCTGACATCGGGAAGGATTTTGCAAATTTCGGCTTTGGATAGCGGTGTCAGGCTGTTCAGGACGGTTGCTTCCACACGGGCTTTCTTCGTAATCTTCTTACCGTGAACCACCGCAACCGCTTGTCCAGTTCCTTATAGCACATATAAAGTGTGGAGAGAAGGTTCTCAATAAAGGGGAAATAAGAGTTTTCATTTGTTTCCCATCCTGCCGAGGACTGCCGCAAGGCTTCGTAATAATATGCCTTGTAATTGTTGATTTGTTCCTCAAAGGACACATATTTACCGGCGTCAAAGCCATTTTTGTATAGCAGCAGTGAGAGCAGGCGGGACATTCTGCCGCCGCTGTATTCGGGCGTTGCCATCGTTGACCACCAATACATCGGGACAACCGTTGTGCTTGGGTTCTCGATACGAACGACGGTCAGAAGTTTGTTTTCTTCGAGCCAGAAATCTATCTGATAATAAATTCCTCTTGTTCTTTCAAACTCATAGAAGCGCAAAACCTCCTCGCCGTTTTTTCCTGTCACAAATGCACAGTACATCTGCGAGCAGGTAAACGGCGAATGCCCAATAATGCCACAGTTCCACTCCACACCTCCGGAAAACCATGCGTTTCGGATACTCAGATTACGGAAACGGATCACATCGTTTGTATAGAGAATATCTTTTTGATTCTTCTTGTCAAAGAGTTTCCAAAGCCTGGCGCCGAGCGTCGGCAGAAATTCAGCGTAAAGATGCTCATTTTCCAGAACAGCTACGGTGATTTCCTGCTCGGTTTCCTCCGAATAGGCGTTTTGCTGGGTATAGGGATAAGAAGTTTCGCGGTAGCCGTAGTCGATAAACAGCCCCTCGAAATCATCGATGATCGATTTCGTTTGATGCGGCTGTCTTGACTGTGAAAGATGAGGCAGGTCATTTTCGCTTGTAAAATCGGAAACGCGGTATGTTCTTTTTTCAAGTCTCGGCATGATTTATTCTCCTATATCGTAGGTGTTTTTGTCTAAATCAACCGTTACTGTTGTACCGTCCGAATAGGTCGCTTTCTGACGGCGGGTACTGCCTAAAAATTCGTGCTTGACCATTTCCTTGTTATAAAGCTTTGCCTGCAAATCAGAAAGCGGTTTTACACGGGCAATCTCTTTTTTCAGTTCTTCATCATCAAGAAGCTCGGTATCGGTAGTGCGGTTGTCTGTTCCGATTTTGCTGACCCCCGTACCGAACGGACTGATATACGGCATTCCGGCAAACAGAGCACAGTACAAATCTCCGTTGTCGCCTTTGGGGATTCCCCAGTTGTTGAACCAGTTCCACGGCACCATAATGCAGTCATGGAATACAAGATTTCCCAGCGGCACAGGAATGCCGACTGCCTGACCGTTTTCCTGCGGTCTTAAGGTATACGGTCCGTGGTGAACCAAAGCAAGATGATTGATAAGCTGCATGGCCGGCTCTTCCGAGGACATAATCATGCCCTTGTCATTGAGATAGTCAAAACATTCGGCACGGTGCCTGATACTTTGTTCTCTTGTGATTTTGTGCTTCGGGTTGAAACATTCGTCTCCGTTCATGACCGAGAACACATCAAGATAGGCCCCCTGAACATCGACGCCGTGTTCTTCTAATTCTGAATAGGTTTTCTTCACAAATTTGGGAGCCTGTGAAGCACAAAGGAAGGTATGCTCGCCGCCGTCCCATATCGAGCAATAAGGGTGAGAGCCGTCTATGTTCTCGACAGCCTTGTCCATATCGAAAACAGGCGATGAATAATAGTAATCCCGATACTGGTCGTGAAGCGCAAAGATATAGCCGAGATCACGGCTGACGTCTGAAAACTCCTTTAAGCCTTCATAGCCGCCTGCCGCTTCGCAGGGAGGAAGTATATAGGGGTGGTTGTTGTCGTAGCCGTCTTTCCCCCAGCCGTCGGTATGAATGTACAGTTTGGGGAGTCCGCACTCTTTCAGCTTTTTCATCTGTTCGGCACGCTCGTAAAAGGTGGCGTATAAAATCTCATTTGTTCCGTTTTTATCGTAGAACTTGGATTTTTCGTTGATCTTGGAATAGATCTTATGGTGCAGGACGGGACAGCCGATGAGCTTCTCTATGTTCTTGTTTTTCTTGATTTTATCGTCTATTGACACAAACTGACCCGTTTCCATAAGATACTTGCGGTAATCCTTGGCAACGGTGTTGTAGTTGCCGTTTTCATGGAAAACAAACCGGATTTTCCGTTCGTAAGAGAGCTTACCGAGAGAGGACATCCAGTGAACGGAATTGACAAAAGCCTTATGCCGACCAAACGAAGAGAACATACAGGCATCGTACGGCGTTTCAACGATTGCCGTAAAGGTATGACCGTCACAGACCCTGCCCCAGATGGGCATATAGCAGTCGCCGGTGTTGATTTTGCGCAAGTAGTGAGCAAAGCCGAAAGTGGATGCAAAGTTTTCCCTGTAGCCGTCGGGAAGTAAAAAACCCTGGCGCATGGCGTCGATATGATAGGATTTTTTCCTTTTTCTTTGGAATTAAAGGGAGCCGGAAAATATACCGCCTGAATATCATAGCCGGTTTCATTTTCGGCTTTCACCGAAAAAGTGACGGTATTGTCTCCCGTTATTTCAGCCGTGCAGATCAGCGCAAAAGGCAGCTTTTTCCCGAAAGCAATATAGTTTTCATAGCGGCAGACGATACGGTTTTCAGCTTTTTCGACCGTCTTTTTCAGTGCACTCATCAGAAGCCGGTATGTACTGATATATTTTTTGCCGACCTTTTTTCGGATAATAATATACGGCCGTCTGCCGTCGCTTACCCATGAAAAGCCCTTGTGATTGATTTCATAATCTCCCGTTACAGAGTTAAATTTTAGTTTTATTTCTTTGTTTTCCATTTAATCCACCTCAATTCTAAAGCATATCGGCATTTTTGAATGAGTTTTATTCTGTGTTCTGACGGTAAGCGCTTTTTTATCCTGTGAAAAAGTGACGGTTTCATCACTTCCGATCAGGGTAATCTTTTTTATGATACAGTGGAACAAATCCATGCTGTCGGCAAGTGACGTAATTTTAAATTCTGACTTGCCGGAAGGCTTGAGGGCAAAAGCATAAACAACACCTGTTTTACAGGTGAAACGATAGTCCCGACTTGTATAGCTGAGTTTTTCGTTAAACGATCCGCCCTTCTGCTTCTTGCCTTCGCCGAAAACCTTATAGGGCTGTGTGTTCCATATCGCTTCGGCGTTGATTTTCGTCCACTTGCCGAGTTCGTTTAAAATATGCTTTTCTTCGTCGCATAGCGAACCGTCGGCTTTCGGACCGATATTCAGCACAAAACAGCCGTTTTTTGAAATAACATCAAGAAGATTGCAGGCAATGGTTTCCGGCGTTTTGAAGCGGTTCGTCGTGCAGTAGCTCCATGAGTTATAGGCGGTGGATGTTTCGCCCTGCCAGATATAGGGGCTTACATTTTCAAGCTGACCGCGCTCACGGTCAAAGATTGCGCAGTTGTACATAACGGCGTCGGATTTATAGTAGACGCAGACCTCCTTGCCCCACTCGAGAGAACGGTTATAGTAATAGGCAAGAAATTTTTTCATATACGGCCGGAACGCCTTATATGATGTCCACCAGTCAAAGAAAAGCGACGACGGCTGATACTTGTCAATAAGCTCGCATGAGGACACAAGCCAATCTTCAAGCCACTTTTCCGTTGGCTGAATGCCGTGTTCCTGTTTTAAGAGCGTCAAAAGGTTATTTCGCGTATGTACATTTTCACATTCGCCGTAAAACTCTCTGTATTCTTCGTTCTGCGTCTCGTTCGGAAAGCCGATGGTTTTGCCTCCGTTGAGAAACCAGAAGTGCTCCGCACGGTGAGAGGAGGTCGAGAAAACGACGCTGTTCTTTTCGCAGGCGGCTTTCAGTTCGCCCAAGAAATCCCGTTTAACGGGCATTTTTACGGTTGTCCAATCGGATAATTCGCTGTCATACAGCTTGATTCCGTCGTGATGCTCCGCTACGGGCATGACGAATTTTGCGCCACAGTCCTTGACCGTTCTAATCCATTCGTCGGCGTCAAATCTTTCCGCTTTAAACATCGGGATAAAGTCACGGTAATTGAAGTCTTTACCGTATTTTCTTTTGTGATGCCAATAGACAGGATTGCCCTTATAATACATCAGCCTCGGGTACCACTCGCTGAAATATTCGGGTACGGTGAAAACACCCCAATGAATAAACACACCGAATTTTGCTTTTATGTACCATTCGGGCACAGGGTAAGAAGCAAGACTTTTCCATTCGGGTTTATACCTGCCGCCGTTATTCACTTCATCAATTTTTTTCAGAAAGCTCTGCATCTGTTTTTCCGTCATACCTTATTCTCCACTTACATTCTTACAGTTTTTTACCCTGATTTTCTTACTACTTTTATATGTATTATCTTTGATGAGAATGTCATCTGAATCTTTCATACTGACGAAAGCGCCGCTGTACTTTTTGAAAGTGTTACCTGTGATTCTGATGTTCTTATGGACTGCACCCGCATATTTGCTGTTTTCGGGCTTAATCAGAATCGGCGTTCCTCCGCAGTAATTGAATGTGTTTCTTTTAATTGTCACATCGCGGCACATACCGCTTTCATACCAGCTTTTGGCGTCGTCCGAAAGCAAGATGCCGCTCATAGAAGTGCTTGTAAAGTGATTGTTTTCGATATTAACCTTTCCCCGTGTCGTAATCAGCAGTCCTCTTGTGATGATTCTTGTTGATTGATTGCCTGTAAATTCAAGCTCCGGGCAGGCACTGATATCCTCAATCACCTTGCCGACACTTGCGTTTTGCGTACTGCTTACGGTCAGTCTGATTTCGTATTC
>OGZG01002163.1_pt1 | contig 13736 bp, 9 predicted proteins | sample 1576781 | NCBI WGS metagenome assembly OGZG01 (sample SAMEA3541502, study PRJEB24748) | human gut metagenome | biome: human gut; feature: human-associated habitat; material: faeces | place: China | collected 2012 | reverse complement strand
CCCTGCGGGAAGCTGCCGTGTGGGGCTGCATTTAGTCCGGCTTCTGAAGTACCTGCCATTTCCGTGACACAGGAAGAAAAAAATCCGGAACGGTATGAGGACACCGAAAGGATCATTGCCGAAGCCGAAGATGCAGCCTTTCAGGAAGAGGCACAACAAAAAGAAGATAAATAATGGAAAATGCCGAACCGGCCGCGGAATATCCGACGGGCAGTTCGGCATTTTCTTTTTCTATATACGATTGCCGGATACGGTATTATCCGAAACAGATGCCCATACGGCGTCCCTGTACCACCAGGTCATGATTTTCGTTCACCAGCTTCAGTTTGCCGGCTACCTCCGTAAGTGGAACGGAAATAATCTCCGAACCGCTGACGGATACCATACGTCCGAACTGTCCGTTGGCAATCAGTTCGGTGGCATGTCCGCCCATGCGTGTAGCCAGGTTGCGGTCGAAAGCCGTCGGACTTCCTCCGCGCTGGATGTATCCCAGTACGGTTTCACGGGTCTCAAAACCAGTTTCGTATTCAATCTCCTCAGCAATATACTGTGCGGCTTTCTTTCCTCCAAGGGTAGGAATACCTTCGGCCACCACCACGATGGAGTAAGGCTTTCCTTTCTTCAGACGGTTGATGATGGCATCGCCGATACGATGTATGTCAAACGGAATCTCCGGCAACAGTATGATGTCGCCTCCCCCGGCCATACCGGAATACAGTGCAATCCATCCGGCCTTGTGGCCCATCACCTCTATCACCATCACACGCTGATGGGCGCTGGCTGTAGAGTGCAGACGGTCGATGGCATCGGTAGCGATACTCACTGCCGAATCAAACCCGAAGGAGATGTCGGTACCCCACACATCATTGTCAATTGTCTTTGGAATACTTACCACGTTGACACCTTCCGCAGCCAGTTTGGCCGCAGTCTTCTGCGTTCCGTTTCCTCCGATACACACCACACAGTCAAGTTCATTTTTTTTGATATTGGTCAGCAGCTGGGCCGGCTTGTCTTCCGAAGCAGAAACCCTTTTCTTGAAAGGCTTCTCGCGCGAGGTTCCCAGAATGGTTCCACCCAGATTCAGCAGCCCGGTAAGAGAATTTTCTGTCAGTGGAGTGATGTCATTGTCCAGTAACCCCCTGAAACCACTGTGTATACCGTAAACTTCCATTCCATAATGATTCATGGCTGTTTTACAGACCCCTCTGATGGTGGCGTTAATGCCCGGACAGTCTCCTCCTGAAGTTAATATTCCTATTTTCATAATGTAGTATCCATTAACAATTCGATGTTTATGGTAAAGTTATAAGAAAAAAATGTAGATTTGTGATTTATGGGAAAAAAAATAATTATATAAAGCAGAAATCACCTACCTTTGTGAGTGAAGAGAATTATCAAAATGTACATAAAAGAATGAATTCGACTAAATTGATTGGAGCTTTTTTCACTCCTCGCCAGCGCCGTATCGAACAATATGGTAAAATGGCAGAGGAAATGCAGGAAAAGGCTTTCCATAAACTGATAAATAAGGCAGCCTCAACCGAATGGGGTTCTCTATATGACTACAAGCATATACGTAACTATACCGATTTCCAAAGGGTTCCGATTCAGACCTACGAAGATATCAAAGGGTATGTAGACCGTATGCGGCACGGAGAAAAGGACATTCTGTGGCCGGGACGGGTGAAATGGTATGCGAAGTCATCGGGTACGACCAATGATAAAAGCAAGTTCATTCCAGTCAGCCCGGACGGTCTCCAGCAGATTCATTACAGAGGGGGAACGGATGTGGTGGCACTTTACCTGCAGCAGAATCCGGCAAGCCGTTTCTTCTCGGGAAAGGGACTGATACTGGGAGGCAGCCACAGCCCGAACTACAACCTGAAGGACAGTCTGGTGGGCGACCTGTCGGCGATATTGATACAGAACATCAATCCGCTGGTCAACCTGATCCGTGTACCGGGAAAGGATGTGGCCCTGCTGAGTGACTTCGAAGAAAAGGTGGAACGGATTGCCGAAAGTACCGTACGGCAGGATGTAACCAACCTGTCGGGGGTGCCGTCGTGGATGCTGGCAGTCATCAAGCGCATTCTGGAAAAGACTGGAGCGGCTCATCTGAACGAGGTATGGCCGAACCTGGAGGTATTTTTCCACGGAGGAGTCAGCTTTACTCCTTACCGGAAGCAATACGAGGCTATTATTCCCAGCCAGAAGATGCATTACATGGAAACCTACAATGCCAGTGAAGGATTCTTCGGTATCCAGAATGAACTTACCGATCCGTCAATGTTGCTGATGATTGACTACGATGTGTTCTATGAATTCATTCCGCTCGAAGAGATTGACAACCCGAACCCGACCATCGTCCCACTGGCAGGAGTGGAAACCGGCAAGAACTATGCCATGGTCATCAGTACTTCGTGCGGTCTGTGGAGATACATTCTGGGAGATACGGTCAAGTTTACCAGTACCCACCCCTACAAGTTCGTCATTACCGGACGCACCAAGCATTTCATCAACGCATTCGGTGAGGAACTGATGATAGACAATGCTGAAAAAGGCCTGGCGAAGGCTTGCGAGATGACGGGAGCGCAGGTACTGGAGTACTCGGCAGCCCCGGTATTCATGGATGCCAACGCACAATGCCGCCACCAGTGGCTGATAGAATTCAGTGTAATGCCCGATTCGATAGAGAAGTTCCGTCATATCCTCGACCAGACACTGCAGGAAATCAATTCGGACTATGAGGCCAAGCGTCATAAGAACATTACGCTGCAGGAACTGGAACTTATTACGGCCCGTCCGGGATTGTTCCACGACTGGCTCAAGCAGAAGGGAAAACTGGGAGGACAGCATAAAGTGCCGCGCCTGAGCAACACCCGGGAACATATCGAAGAGATGTTGAAGCTGAATGTCTAATGTTAATTACCATAAGAACCGATTGTTATGAAACCGATACACAAATATGTGGCCATATTGCTCGTCATACTGGGATTTTATGCGTGCGCCAGTACCGGATCGCCCGACGGGGGACCTTACGATGAGGACCCTCCCAAGTTCATACGGTCCATCCCTGTGATGAACGCCACCAATAACCAGCGGAAGAAAATCTCCATCGAATTCGACGAGATTATCAAACTGGAGAAGGCTTCGGAAAAAGTCATCGTCTCTCCTCCACAGAAAGAGACTCCTGAAATCAAGACCAGCGGACGCCGTGTGCTGGTTAATTTCCTCGATTCGCTGCAGGAGAATACTACGTATACCATCGACTTTGGAGATGCCATTGTCGACAATAACGAGGGCAATCCGCTGGGACAGTTCTCCTATGCCTTTTCTACCGGAAGCACAATCGATACCATGCAGGTATCGGGAACGGTACTGAACGCCGAGAACCTGGAACCGATAAAGGGAATACAGGTGGGTCTGCACAAGAACCTGAACGACACGGCACTGACCACACTGCCGTTCGACCGTATCTCGCGTACCGACAGCCGCGGACAGTTTACGATAAGGGGCATTGCTCCCGGCAGCTACCGCATTTATGCACTGATGGACGGCAACCAGAATTATATCTACGATTCGAAGACCGAGATGGTGGCCTATCTGGATACCCTCATTGTCCCTAGAATGGAAGGTGCGGTAAAACAGGATACCTTGTTCAATGAAAAGGATACGACTAAAATCGATACCATCAAGCAGATCAATTATACGCGTTTCCTGCCCGATGACATTATCCTGAGGGCTTTCAAGGAACCCAATAACATGCAGTATCTGGTGAAGAGCGAACGTCCGAAACTGAACCAGATCGGCATCTATTTCAGCGCGCCGGCTGATACGCTTCCTACCCTGAAAGGACTGGACTTCGACGAGAAGGATGCGTTCATCATCGAAAACAATCCGCGCAACGACAGTATCTTATACTGGATAAAGGATACTACGTTCTGTGAAAGAGATACACTGACCCTGCAGTTGGGTTATCTGGCTACCGATACACTGGGACAACTGGTTCCCAGAACGGATACGCTCCGCATGGTAAATAAGATTCCGAAAGTGCGCCGAATGGCCATGAAGGCGGAAGAAGAGAAGAAAAAGGAGAAAGAGCGCAAGCGCCGGGAAAGGAAAGGGGATACCCTGAGTGTAAAGACTACCTTCCTGGCCATGAAAGTGGACGCTCCTTCATCCCTCGACCTGAACCAGAACATCAGCCTGAGTTTCGAAGAGCCGGTTGCCAGCGTGGATACGGCAAGCATCCACATGGAACTGAAAGTCGATACGCTGTGGGAAAAGATTCCTTTCCTTTTCCGTGCCGACACTGCCGTGTACCGGAAATACGAAATTCTGGCCGACTGGCAACCGGGACAGGAATACCGGCTGAAGATAGACTCCATGGCATTCAAAGGCATTTATGGACTGCATACAGACAAGGTAGAGAATACCCTGAAGGTCAAGACGCTTGAGGACTACGGTACACTGTATCTGAATATTGTCGGCGCCAAACCACATTCCATCGTACAGCTGCTCAACAGCAGTGACGGAGTGGTAAGGCAGCAGCCTGTGACCGACAAGAACACTTGCGATTTCTACTTCCTGCAGCCCGGAACCAAGTATTATATCCGTATGTTCCACGATGCGAACAACAACGGCAAGTGGGATACCGGAAATTATATGGAGCACATACAGCCCGAAGAGGTGTATTACTATCCGAAAGTCTGGGAGATGAAAGCCAATTTTGAGTTTGAGGAGACATGGGACATTCATGCCGTACCGCTCGACAAGCAGAAACTGGATGAAATCAAAAAGCAGAAGCCGGATGAAACCAAAAAGATCAAAGACCGAAATAAAGAACGAGCAAGAAATCTAGGAAGAGCATGATAAGGAAATTACTCGTCAGTTTATGCCTCTTGATTGGAGGGATTACTGCATATGCACAATGTGGCACAGAGAACCACGCCATACAACCGGGAGAGACTCTCAGTTATGAGCTTAAGTTCAACTGGAAGTTTATCTGGATCAATGCCGGATGGGCAAAGATGACAGTGAACAATACAGTATATCAAGGAGAGCCGTGCCTGAAGACCGACCTCCAGTCGTACACGAACAAGAAGATTGACTTTTTCTTCAAAATGCGTGATACGCTGACCTGTATCACCAGCCGGCAGCTCGAACCGCTGTATTTCCGCAAAGGAGCTGAAGAAGGCAAGCGATATACGGTAGACGAGGTGAAGTTCAGCTACAAGGACGGAAAATGCATTGTCGACCAGCAGCGCACGCTGTACGGCAATACCGACAAGCATCATGACGAGGTATCGGTATGTGTATACGATATGCTCAGCATCCTGCTGCAGGCCCGCTCGTACGACCCGACGGACTACCGTCCGGGCACAAAGATTCTCTTCTCCATGGCTACCGGAAGAGAGATTGAGAAACAGACATTGATTTACCGTGGAAAAGAGAATTTCACCGCCGAGAACGATGTGACTTACCGCTGCCTGGTATTCTCACTGGTGGAATATGTAAACAACAAAGAGAAGGAAGTCATTACGTTCTATGTCACCGACGACTTGAACCATCTGCCTGTGCGCCTGGACATGTATCTGAATTTCGGATCTGCCAAGGCATTCCTTACAGACATCAAAGGCAACCGCCATCCGCTGACTTCCATTGTCAAGGATTAAAGAGACATTGCAGTTACATGCATTAAAAAACCCCATTCCGGAAAAGGTTCTTAACCGGAATGGGGTTTATTTATATCATTGATGTTTATCTGCAGGCAGAAAAACAATATTTACCGTATCTTGCTTACTTGTTCAGCTTCCAGGTAAAGCCGTCCTTGGTATCCTTTACCTCAAAACCCAGTGCAGCCAGACTGTCACGGATCTTGTCGCTCGTAGCCCAGTCTTTGTTGGCCTTAGCCTGCATACGCTGTTCCAGCAGCATATCAACCACCTTGCCATAGGCTTCCTCACGTGCGGCATTGTTTTCGGCTTCGGCTTTCAGTCCAAGAATATCGAATACGAACAACTGGAATACGCTCTTCAGTTCTTCCAGGTCTTCGGCACTGATTGTCGCCTTCTTGTCGATTACCGTATTGATCATTCGGGTGGCATCAAACAGATGAGAGATGACAATCGGAGTATTCAGGTCATCGTTCATAGCCTCATAGCATTTTTCACGCAAGCCGGCCGGTTCAATGCCCGTAGTTGCCTTTGACGGAGTAATGCGTTCCAGGTTCTTCCATCCTTCCATCAGGCGCTCCAGTCCCTTCTCAGAAGCCTGCAAAGCCTCGTTACTGAAGTCTACGGTGCTGCGATAATGTGCCTGCAGGATAAAGAAGCGGATGGTCATTGCCGTATAAGGCTGTGCCAGCAGTTTATGATTGCCGGTAAAGAACTCATCCAGAGTGATGAAATTACCCAATGACTTACCCATCTTCTGACCGTTGATGGTAATCATATTGTTGTGCATCCAGTAGCGTACCATGTCATGTCCCTGAGAAGCTACGCTCTGTGCAATCTCACATTCATGGTGCGGGAAAACCAGGTCCATACCTCCCCCGTGAATATCAAAGTTCTCACCCAGATATTTACGTCCCATAGCGGTACATTCACAGTGCCATCCCGGGAAACCGTTGCTCCATGGAGAAGGCCAGCGCATGATGTGTTCCGGCTGTGCACACTTCCAAAGGGCGAAATCGGCCGGGTTATGCTTTTCCTGCTGTCCGTCGAGCTCACGGGTAGTATTCAGTACGTCATCCAGGTTACGTCCGGAAAGCTTTCCATAATGGTGATCCTTGTTGTATTTGGCTACATCAAAATACACAGAACCCTGGCTTTCATAAGCATATCCGTTCTTCAGGATCTCTTCCACCAGCTGAATCTGTTCGATGATGTGTCCCGATGCGTGCGGCTCGATGCTGGGAGGAAGCACATTCAACGCTTCCATGGCCTTATGGTAACGGTTCAGGTAGAACTGAACGACTTCCATCGGCTCCAGCTGCTCCAGACGGGCTTTCTTTGCAATCTTGTCTTCACCGTCATCGGCATCGTGCTCCAAGTGGCCGACATCGGTAATATTACGTACGTAACGCACCTTATATCCCAGATGAGTCAGGTAACGGAACAGGATATCGAAAGTGATTGCCGGACGGGCATGTCCCAGGTGTGCATCACCGTATACAGTAGGACCGCACACATACATTCCTACATGAGGAGCATGAAGCGGTACGAATTGCTCCTTCGTACGAGTCAGCGTATTGTAAATAACTAATTTATTATCCATAAGCATTCATTTATATCAAGACTACAAAAATAATAAAAAACCATTAACCAAGAAAACAGTTTCCTATTTGCTTTTTTACAAAAATATGGGATAAACATAATCTTAAGTCCACTCTGAGCCCGAAACGGGCTTCAAAATGTTTCCAATCATTAACATTCTGCACTCATCTTATTAATATATGTTATAAAGCATGATTTTTCAGCTATATTATTTGCAGATTACTCAGAAGTCCGTATCTTTGTACTGTGTTTTTCATAGTATTAGATTTAAGGTTAACAAAGATTGGCTGTCTGGGATAGATAGCCTTTTTTTTGTCCCTACCATTCCTTACAGAATCAGCCAGATCGCAATGATATGTCCGATGCTGCCTCCCAGGCAAAACAAATGGAAAGTGGCATGCATATACGGTTTGCGTAATGAATAAAAGACAGCTCCCACGATGTATGAGACTCCGCCGCCGATCAGCCACCAGAAAGCAGTAGTGGCTCCCAGTTCTCCCAGATGATCCAGCAAAGGCTTCATGGCCACTAATATGCACGCGCCCATACCCACATAACAGGCCGTTTCGAGGTTGCTGTGTTCTTTCAGCTTTTTGAAGCTAAGAATGAAACCGGCAATAGCCGACAGCCAGACGAAAGCGAAGATTCCCCATCCCCATCCTCCGGCATGCCGCAGGACAAGTAGCGTGAAAGGAGTGTAGGTGCCCGCGATGTGCAGGTAGATAGCTCCATGATCGAATTTGCGGAGCAACTCTTTCAGTTTCCCCGGACGGCTGCCGTGATACCACGTAGAACTGATATAAGAGGAAAGCATCCCCGCCAGATAGACGGATACACAAGCAACTGCCCACTGCGGTTCCATATTCTCGGAAGCCTTTTCCAATAGGAAATATCCGGCCACGATTCCAAGCAGGATGCCTATTCCGTGGCTAAGGGTATTTGCCCATTCTTCTATATGATTGTATCGTTTGTTCTTCAATGTTCCTTTTTTTGAATGGTTAAGTCACAAAAAATGTTGAGTCGCAAAGATACTTTATTTTCTGTAAAGCGTTTCCCTCCTTATTCTTTTTTTAAAATGATTTTTCCTCCATATTGTCCTGCCACTTGCTTGCGGAAATCAATGAATGCCGCATATTCATCCGGACTGTAAACCCCTTTGCGCATAAACAATCGGTGAGTGATGTAGATTTCCTTATCTTTCACCTGAATACCGGAATGGAAACTGCCGAACTTGCTTTTCACGTCAAGCGGTTTCGGAAGTCCTTCGATTACATATCCTTCCGGCAGTTGGATGCGGATGCTGTCGGTATCTGTGTATCCGTAGTTGATGTAAATGGGATAGGTGCGCTTCGTCACAGGAGGAACACTGAATTCTTTTCGGAACACATTGGTGGGGATAAACAGACGGTTGCCCGTTTTATGCCCGTATTGATTGCTGGTGGCAGTGTAGTCGAAGGTGATAGACGGATTGGGCTCCTTGCACTCGCTGATTTGCAGGTTCTGAATATCGGCTTGGGATAAGTTGATGCTTGAACGGATGCGGTCTTTCTGTTTGTTAGGCTCCAGATAGACGATGCCTGCTTCATTCTCATATTGGAAAATCCGGGAGATTTCGTTCACCTCTATCCGTGCCTCGGCTGTGGGGGAGAGGGTGATGTTGGCAACGATGTGCTGCGTGTTCAGTGAGTCGGGATAGGTGGGCAGGCGATACATCTGGCCGCCGGTCGGTTCGATGAGTAAGGCGTCGTGTCCCGCAATGTCTTGGTGGACATAACCGAAGGGAAACGATGGGTTTGTACATTCCAGCCAGAGCGTATCTTGGGGAAGTGGAACTTGTAGGATGACGTGATTCATCTGGTTGGCACTGGAGAAGTCCGGTAGTAAACGCTCGTTGGTGGTGCTGATGACTGTATAAGTGGAAGCAATTCCCAACTCTTTCAGCATGGCGCGGGTGTAATTGGACAATCCTTTACAGTCGCCGAATCCCGTGCGGCAAACATCGGCGGCGGCAATGGGCTGTAAACCTCCGATGCCTAGTTGGATGCTCACGTAACGGGTGGTTTTGGCCAGATAATCGTAGATTGCTTTCACCTTGTCCCGGTCGGTAGTGCAGTGGGCTGTCAGTTCGTGCAGTTTGGCGCGGAAAGGTTCGGTGAGCAGGTCGCGCCCGTCGAGCAATCGGTATTGCCATTCTCCGTACTTTTGCCAGTTGCTCATATCGCCTTCCGACTTGTCGTACTTGAAGGCGGAAGGCGCAAAATAGACACGTGGAAACAGTTCAGTAAAATCCGGTCCGAAAGGTTCTTTAATGATGGGAGAGAGTTTGGAGGCGGTGGCTTCAATCACTTGCTGTCCGTTGGCTCCGGTGGACTCCTTCACTTCGATTCCTTTTCCCTGCGTGTTCAGTTCGCGGTATCTGCATCCTTGTCCTGCGGGCAGCTCGATCCGGTAAGTCGCTTTCTCCACTCCCTGGTTAAATTCTGCCTGCGGGACAAAAGGGAGATAACCGATCAGTCCGTTGTTGCATTTCATTTCCCATTCGTATTTTACTGTGAAAGGGAAAGAAGGATAATTACATTCGTAATAATAGAAATAATCGTCCGTGCTAAGCGAAGAGCTATATTCACTTTTCTGTAGTTCGGATTTCTTTATCTTGCGTACACTTTGTCCGGTGGCATTGAGGATTTCTCCGGAGAATTTCTGCAAAGAACGGAACATGTCACATCCGCAGAAGAAATATGCTGCCTCCAATCCTTTGCGGTTGAGGACGGTGATTGTCAGGCTTTCTTTTTCGATGGATTGAGTCATGGATTTGCAGAGAACCTCTGTGCGTGCTTCCACAATGATGGAATTGGCGTCCTTGAGAATATCCTGTGCACATGCCGGCTGTATGTGCAGACTTAGGCAGATAAGGACACAGGACAGACCGAATGCCCGGCATATCCTTTGTTTCAGGATGGGGTGGCTGGAACGAATCATTTTATAAATAGGTAAAGTTTATATTTTCTTGAGTACTAAAATCTCGTTGTTTTTCTCGGCAATCATTTCCCAGAACGCTTTCACTCCTTTGTATTCGTCGATGAGATGAAGTAGTTTATTGAAAGCGAATGAGTAAGTGAGGGTGATTGTGTTATTTTTTTGCTGGATGTTGTATCGGCAGAATCCTTGTCCGTCTTCCGTTTGCAGATTCATCGACTGTGGCAGTTCGTCTACGGCATATCCTTCGGGAAGTGTCAGGTTGACCACCAGCATGAGCTGTTCGGTGTAAGGCATTTCCAGCGGCAGTCGTCGTTCCACCTGGATAAACGGACACTTGCTGACATGCATGAAAATCAACGGGTTGACGTAAATCAGATGATCGTTTACGGTTGCCTGCTTCTCAAACTCGAAACTTTCCGTCACTTTGGGTGAGAAGATGTTCACTCCTTCCGTAGTGAACTTGGTTATCTTGATGTTTTCTTCCGTTTCCAGTTTGTTGATAAACTCCGTGCTGTCTTTGGCTGCATGATAACGGCTGCGGAAACCGGAGGCATATTGTCCGACGTAGCCCGATTGGCGGTTGCCGATGATCTTTCCGTCAGGATGAATTTGAGCTTTGACGGATGAACGTATCTGGTTTTTCCCGAGCCTGCTCAAGTCTATCCAGTTGTCTTGGCCTATGCCGTTGATGAGGCGTGCGCGGTTTACCATCAATACCGGTGGCAGGATATTCATGAATCCGTTGGTAACGGAACCGTCGAGGAACACAAAAGTGCTGTCGGTGTCGGCTATGCCGACAATAAAGGTATTGAGCTTCTGGATAGAAGGATGGCTAAGGGGAAGGATTCCCAGGTTTTTACGGCTCATGACTACCGGATAACAGGGAATTTGAGCGTCACGCAACATACTCATTAACGCAAAGTTGATATCTGCATTGCTTCCTGTACCGTTTTTGACAGCCTTTTTCACTTCGCTGCCGTAGAGGGCGTATTGTCCATTCCACGAAATTTTGCTTTTGAGGAACGTGTAGATGGCCGCAATCTTGTCCTGTCGGTCGGAGAGCTTGTCGAGAGACAGTGCCGCCATTTCGTCCCGGTACGGGTTACGCATTTTGAGTGGCGAACCGAAATCTTCGTCCTCCATCAGCATTTTGTCAATTTCCGTCCAGGTGTGCGTAAATGATTTGTAAAGTGCTCCGGGGAAGCTGATCCCCCGCAGTTCGAAGTTGACGCCGCTCCTGTAATCGTCTGCACACCATACGTAGCTGTCCGGGCGGAGAGCGGGTAATTGTTTGCCGGTGAAACTTAGATGGCGTCCCGTACAATCGATTTTTTCGATCTGCCCATTCTGATATTGCAGGTGGAAAGACATGCTTTCCGACTGATCTTTCGGATTTAAGGAATGTGATCCTCTCATGTCGAGGTTGAATTCGAAATATTCAGGAATCGTGATGTCGTATTGTGTCAGGAGTACGGGGATATCTCTTTGAGCTTCCCAATGGTTGATGTTGTAATAGAAGTCGGAATTGATCTGATATTTGTATTCGAATACGGTTCCTTCGCGGACGGCAGGTATTGAGAATTTGACCTGTTCATAAGTTTTGTTGAGTCGCTCATTGAAAATCAGGTCACGTTTCATTTTGGTACGTACTATTTTCCCATTTTCCATGTTGTAGGCCGAGGCGTCAATCTGGCCGACATTCTCCTTCATGATTCCACTGTTCGCATTGGAGTAAAATGGAATGTTGATGTCGGCATAAGACGTACCTTCGGATTTGAGTATCTTGATTTTTGTTTCGTATGTGTACACAAGCCGGAACTCGTTGTTAATCAGGTCGTAGTGGGCGGTATTCTTTGAATAGAGCACTACGGCTGTGGCGGCTGTGTCAGGGGCGTACGCAGTCATGTTCAGCTCTTCCTCCGATGGTTTGCCGTATTTCAGGCTGGGGGTGATGGTGTTTGTGTCTGTTTGCTGGGCAAAGCTTTGCCACCCCAGTAATAAGAAAACGAAAGTTAACAGTGTTTTCATCATGATTTTGGAGTTTTAAGTTGTGATGATTCTATAGTTTCTTGAGCACGATGAGTGCGTTGTTTTTCTCGATCACTTTGGTCCATAGTTCCTGCAGTTGTTTGTATTGTTCGGTGAGGAATATAGGTTCTTTCAGGTAGAAAATATAATTAAGTGAGATTGTATTTCCCTGTCTCTGAATCATATATTTGCATTGCAAGCCGTCTCCTTGTGTACGGATGACTTGTGGTTGGGGCGTTTCTTCCACTTCATATCCTTCGGGGAGAGTCAGCGTAGCCAGCATTGTAAACTTGTACGGATAGGGAAATTCGATAGGAAGCACTCGTTCCGTCTGGATAAACGGGTTGCTCTTTAGGTGCGGGAAGAGCATCGGATTTATATAAAGGTGATCGTCCGTCCGGTCGGTTTGCAGGACGAAGTCGAACTCTTCTTCTATCAGTGCCCGGTCATTTTCCTGCTTTTTCACTTTCAGGTTGGTGACGGTGAGTTTGTTTTTCAGGCTGCCATTGCTTTCGGGATTCGAAACGATGCTGTCCTGTTTATGTTTCTCGTTAGCCTGATATTCTACGGCTTCCTGTCCGTAGAGAATGGTGCTGCGATGTCCTTTCACTTGGTTTCCTTCCAGGCGGGCTTCGATTTTCATAAAACTTTTGTTGTCGGCAAGAGCCATTACGTCCACCCATTTCTTTTCTTCTGTCTCTTTCGGGGAGAGGATGCGCGCCTTGTTTACAGACAGTTCGAGCGGAAGTATATTGAGAGCGGGTACGTCCATGGAGCTGTCTAAAAAGACGTATTTCTGTTTGTTTATGTCGTAGACGGCGACAATGAACGTATTCAGTTTTTGCAGGGAAGGAAAGTGGTAAGGCAGGATGCCCGACGAACGTCGGCTCATAACTACCGGATAGGCTTCCAGTCCGAAGTCTTTCAGGATGCTGATAAGGATGAAATTCAGGTCGGCGTTGCTGCCGTTTCCTTTGGAAATCACCTTTTCGAGTTCCTTGCTGTAGAGCTGATAGCGTCCGTTCCATGCCATTTTCTTTTTGAGTACCTGGAAGGCGCAGATGATTTTCTCTTCGAAACTCATTTCGCTGTTGTATGCCTGTTTCGTTTCCGGGCGGAAGGGGTTGGTGAAGGAGAGGTATTTGCCGAACTGTGTGTTTTCCGGTTTCAACAGTTGGTTGTCTACATCTTCCCATTTCTGGCTGTACGGCTTGTATTCATTGGGGGTGAATTGCGTGCCTTGCAGGTCGAAACTCACTTGCACCTTGTAGTCTTCCGGACACCAGCAGTAGGGTTCGTCCTGACGGATAGCCGGAAGGTTGCGTGAGGTAAAGGTGGTTTCCTGTGCCGAAACGGTGAAGTCTTTGCTGACTCCCGCACTGCCCCCCTCACGTTCCGTGGCATGAATGGAGGAGTCTCTTTGCTTCACTTGTATGTAGTCCTTTCCCCGGA
>OGZG01002148.1_pt1 | contig 13808 bp, 10 predicted proteins | sample 1576781 | NCBI WGS metagenome assembly OGZG01 (sample SAMEA3541502, study PRJEB24748) | human gut metagenome | biome: human gut; feature: human-associated habitat; material: faeces | place: China | collected 2012 | reverse complement strand
GATGAATCAAATCGGCAGAATATTGCGAACGCTTTTTGTAATCATCACCAAACATGGGATAATTGATGTTGTCTTCCATTACAATACGTACGACTCCGGTATCTCCTTCCTCTTTACTGTATCTGTTCAGGAAATTGGGATAGTACAAATGTGCCTGAAACTGACATATATAACCGTAAAATTCATCTACACCCCGTTTATCCGGTGTGGAGCAGGAACCTTCATAGCCGCCCGCCCATTTACCGAAAACTCCTGTAATATAGCTGTTCTTCTTCATGACTTCGGGCAGAATAATGTGGTCTTCATCATACGGTTCCTGTCCTACGACAGAGAAATCTTTATTGATGCCGTATGCCACAGCAGGAACATTTTTCCAATATTCTTTATTACCACGCACATGAGTATGCCCAGTGTGCTGCCCGGTCATCAAAGAAGCACGGGAAGGTGCACTAACCGGACTACCGGCATAAGCTTGGGTAAACAACATACCTTCCTGCGCCATACGGTCGAGGTTGGGCGTCTGGATATATTTCTGCCCGTAACACCCCAAGTCGCCATAGCCCATATCATCACAGAGAATGAAAATGATATTAGGCTTGGATGAATTATTTGCCGCATTGCTGTATAAAGAAATAGCGGTCAACAATCCTGTCCCCAAAGTTACTTTTATAGATTTCATATCATTGTTTTTTCTATTTCACTGGGACGGTTCATTCATTTCTTCTCTCCGAAATCCTCCTGTTGTTGCTCCACTTCTTTCAGTTTCTGCATATTCTGTTCTTTCTGCAACCGTTCCTGTTCTAACTCAGCAGCCGATTTTACTGTTGTTCCTCCCAACCCGGTAGCAGAAGCGCTTGAAATAAGCACCGCCTCTTTTTCTGAATATAGTAATGAATGCTCTGTCAGCACACTTTCCAACTCCAAAACAGCACTGGTGGGCATCTGCGAACCTTCAAACAACACACTGGCTATCACCTTTATCTTGCCCGGTTTCAAGGTCGACTGTATCAGTACCGGAGCAGTGCCCCACTTTACAGGTGCGGGATTTGCCAATATGGAAGCATCTCCCAGAAGGCGTCCTTCGCCTTCCACATGGAACTTCACATAATAATTATTCAAGCGCTTTATATTTCCATTTTTATCAGCAACGGCAGCCACCACTGTTACAAAGTCGGAGCCATCGGCTTTCAAGTTAACCCCTTCATTATCTATCCAAAGCAGTAGCTTCTCCGGACGACGTGCCGGATGCACCTCATGAGTGGCAACCACTTTGCCATCTATCAGCCCTTCGGCCAGCAAAAGTACATCTTCTTGTTTTTTCTTCCGGGACATGGCTTTGTCCATCTGAAAATCATAGACATCCGGGAAAGTGATAACAGGTGAAGGCATACCGGCTTCTGTCAGTGGCTTGCTGTAAGTAAACACTTTCCCGTCTCTCATGAAAGTAAGCCGTACTTCCTCGCAATTCGAATAAACAGTGACATCCTTACTTGAGAATGGAGTCATTTCATGGGCTATATAAACCATCGGGCCAGTCTCGAAAAGGCGTTCCTGTTTCTCGGGCGAACGCTGTGCCTTGAACATATAATACGAATACTTGGGCTGACGGAATACATCCATCAATCCACCATAAAACGGATCGGGATGGTAACCACGTTGATGATCGAACGAGTGCCAGAGACATCCACCCACGTGTTGCCGGGGAGTGCGATAAAGAGCATCATAGCAAGTATAAGTATAGGTAGGATTGGCATAATGCCGGGCCTGGATGAGCATAGGTTGCTCTCCCCAGTTACGTGCTACACGACTGGGTGAGTTATGCGAACTCCAATCATCCACATTGTCGCCCCACTCACGGGTAAAATAGGTAATTTTAGGATCAGCATTCGGATCACCCCAGGCCTTCCCATCAAAAGACGGATGGGTGAAAAGTACCGGGAAATATTCTTTGCCACGCGCTCCGCTGTCGCAACCCGAATAACAATAAGGGTAAGGATATTCCTGATCGACCAGTTCACGGGTCTTCTTGGCAAAATCATCCGGATACCAGGTTTCATTCAGGATAGGTTCCCACAACCAGACACAAGCATGGTTACGGTCACGGTGTACCAGATTACGTATATCACTATATACACGTTGTGCAAATTCAGGGGCATCATTCCAGAACTGCCAGCCCGGAGTATTGACTATTACAAACAAACCGAGTTCATCGCATGCATCCATGAAAGCCGGGTCTTGCGGACAATGGGCATTGCGGATCACTTTCATTCCGGCATCCCGCAGTTTCTTTGCGTCACGCCAGTGAATGCTGTTGGGTACTGCATTACCTACTACAGCAAAGTCCTGGTGGCGATTGGCACCGATCAACGGTTCTTCATAAGGTTTGCCGTTCAGCCAGAAACCATCCTTACCTTTAAATTCCACACTGCGGATACCAATACGACGACGGTAACCATCCACCACTTTTCCTTCGTGGTCGCGGATACGTACAATCAGATTATATAAAGTAGGAGTCTCCGGACTCCACAACAATGGATTCTTTACTGTGATTTTATCTTTTGAAGTAACAGCCTTACCCGGACGTACCTGTATTTTATCATTCAAGAACGCCACCTGAGTACCATCCGGTTGCTGCAATTCATATTCCACAACTCCTGTAAAAGTTTTACGGCTATCATTACGTAGATGAGCTTTCAACAATACTTCAGCCGAAGCATCCGATACCTTATCATAAGCCACAAACAGACCGCCACCTGCGACCTCGTCCTCAAAGTTAGGGTCGGTGATAAAGACAGGATTATGAGCTACCAGCCAGCAATCACGGTAGATACCACCGAAGTAGGTAAAATCAAGGATATCCTGTGCCTTTCCGGGAGGATAAGACGGATCATCACTATTGTCCGCCCATACGGCAATCACATTATCCTCTCCCCATTTCAGAGCATCGGTTACATCTACGACCACCGGCAAGTAACCGCCAAAATGTTCTTTTATCAACCGGCCATTCACAAACACCTTGCTCTTCCCCATGATGGCTTCAAAATGCAGAAATAATTTCTTTCCTTTCAATGCATCTGCGGGAGTGAAGTGCTTACGATACCAAACTTCACCTTGGTAATTGATACAACCGCTGGCTTCTGTAGGCAGATATTCAATTCCATTAGGCAGGGAGACTACAGCCCATTCCGTATCATCAAAACTTATAGCCTCAGCACCGGCAACGCTTCCTTTATAAAAACGCCAGGCCGGATTCATAGAAAACACTTCACGTCCGGAATTGGGTAATTCGAAGAAACCGGCAGTGGAAAACTCTGGTTGGTGAGACGCCTGCAATGCGCTGCAGGGAACTAACAATAAAACAATTAGAATTAAATGAATAATCTTCCTCATAAGCATAGTATTATTTCAGGCATACATAACTTGATGCAATAGCCATTTACAACATCCGATGCGAAAATAGGGCAAAACAGAAAACTACTGTTACAATAATCGCTATTTTTAATCCAATTTTGTCTAACTATCCATTTATATAACATGGCTCCCTAAACACAGAATGCTATGAGAAACTTTCAGTGAATCATTATCAACTATTAGTATAAGAATATTTCATTTAATTCCGAACAAAGCCCTACACTTATCTAATTCCATATCAGAAAAATCATTTCTGAGCCATCCATTTCTATCTATTTTATACATTTCATATTCCCACTCCTCTTCAAATCGTTCACCAGTATGAGCCATTTCATTCAAGATTTCAGGAGGGAAGGGCTCCCAAACATCACCTCTTAAGCGTTTTATAGAAAAAAGGTCCTCCTTCTTTTCTGTCCAAACGGCTACAAATTCAGTCTGTTCTCTCATCAAAGAAGCTATCCGTATCAGAGAACGCACCTTATTATCTTTACAAACCACACGAACAATATCATTCATCAGAAAAAAAGATGAATCCATTCCGTCTTCTTCACTATTATATTTGATAAGAAGCAGAAAACTTTTATATGGGGTATCCTCTTCAAGACAACCAAGATATAAAATCTCAGATACTTTCCTGAAGAGTTTTACCGCTGCTTCTTTTCCCTCCCAATGCATATTTTTGTGCAATGATACTATACTGTCATGCCTAGTTCTATTTATGACACTTTGATTAGCCAACCATTCATAAAAACGTCCTCTCACCTTAGGATAAACCATAGAGTAACCCTCTCGGTCACAAAGTCCCGATACAGAGTTCTGAACAAAAGAAATACTATCATTTTTAAAAGGAACAAAAACGAGTGACGAATTCATCAAAGTATCTGATACATCAAATGTATTCCCATCTTCTTCATAGTTTTGATACTCTAGCAAAAGACTATCATTACGTATCCAACTGATATCTGTCAGTTCCCTCCTCGTGACAGTCGATGAGCAGCTTAAAAATATCAGTAAAATAAGATTGACTATAATTATAATTCTCATACGCATCACTCCTTTTTTAACATATAAACTCCTGTTCGTTTATCATATAAGTGTCATACTCAATCATGAGTCCACTTTTCCCTCCCTCAAGCTTCTCCTTCTTTTTCATTAACTCATCATTTGCAACCTTATTGATACTTTTATACCGTTTTACGTAATAAACGCCTTGTTTACGTTCCGTCCAAACAACTTCTTAGACAGTGGTAAAATATAAGGCGACCGGTAGCTATTCAAACCTTGCACAGCATTCATTAATTGGTTCATATTTAAAAAAAGAGTTTAATTGCTTTCCGTTCCAACAGTCCCTCTAACGATACAACATTTACCTCGTTTTTTGAAGTACAAAAGAACGCGTAGCTACTTGCATTCGAGTGATTCTGTTGCCTGCAGCATCATACAAATACAAAAGAGATTGTGAAAAAATAGAAGTAGCTAACCCTAGGTTAATTAAGAGCAAAATTAATTTCAATTTCATGTTTTTCATATTTAATTACGCAATAAAGATAGATACTCTTTTTTAGAAAAAAAGCTATTAGCACCATGCATTTAGGAGTAATACAATTTATACTCCTTTTTCTACAGTTTTTACTCTAAGCAAAAAGATTACAGCCAATAACTTGACTTTTCTCATGCTGTTTTTTCTTTCTTGACTTCACAAAATCAAACACGAAATACAAGGTCTTCCATCTTTAGAATTCGCCATACCCTAACCGTATCCGAACCGTACTTGCTCCGTACCTTCTTCGGTCAGAAGTACCCCTATACAGAGAAACTACGGAGTTGGTACGGAGCAAGTACAGCTCGGGTACGGTACAAATACAGTCCGAATACAAAACTAACAAGGTTTTTACACCTCAATTTCCCACGAATAAAGCCTTTCGGCACTATGTTCATTATCAACGAAATAAACAATGAACAGGGTGTTGAAAACTTCTCAGAAAGTTTTTAGTTAAATCTTGTGGGGAATTGTGGGGAAATGTGTACTTTTACCGTCGCTTATTATAATAAGGTAACAATGATACGTTTTTTGGGCAATATAGAAGCGAAGACCGACGCTAAGGGACGTGTATTTATCCCCGCCGGTTTTCGGAGGCAACTGCAATCCGCTTCCGAAGAAAGGCTCGTGCTGCGCAAAGACGTATTCCAAGATTGCCTGGTACTCTATCCAGAAAGCGTTTGGTTCAAGACGCAAAACCAATTAAGGAGGCGATTGAACAAATGGAACGCAAAACACCAAGACATTTTCCGGCAATTTGTGAGCGATGCGGAAATCATGATTCCCGATGGGAACGGACGCATCCTTCTGCCCAAACGTTACCTGCAAATGGCCGGCATACAGAGCGATGTACGTTTTATTGGTGTAGATAATACAATAGAGATCTGGGCAAAAGAGAAAACCGAACAGCCATTCGTAAGTCCGGAAGAGTTCAGCGAAGCTTTGCAGGACATTCTGGGAGATGAGGATGATTGGGAGGAAGAAGAAGATGAGTAACAAGTGATTAGTTATTAGTAATGAATGAAGAATTGACATATCATGTACCGGTGTTGTTGAAGCCGAGTGTGGACGGAATGAATATCCGCCCGGATGGGACATATGTAGACGTCACTTTCGGTGGAGGAGGACATTCACGCGAAATACTGTCACGATTGAGAGACGGCGGACGGTTACTGGGATTTGACCAAGACGAAGATGCCGAACAGAATATCGTGGATAATCCGCATTTTATTTTTGTACGCAGCAATTTCCGCTACCTGCATAACTTCCTGCGCTACCATGATATAGAAGAAGTAGATGCGATACTTGCCGATCTGGGTGTGTCCTCACATCACTTCGATGATAGCGAGCGGGGATTCTCATTCCGTTTTGATGGTGCACTGGATATGCGTATGAACAAACGTGCAGGAGACACTGCGGCGGACATTATCAATACTTATGATGAAGAGCGCCTGGCAGATATCTTTTATCTGTACGGAGAACTGAAAAACAGCCGCAAATTGGCATCCGTACTCGTAAAGGCACGCGCCGGACAAAAGATTACAACTATCGGTGAGTTTCTGGAAGTCATCAAGCCACTTTTCGGTCGGGAACGCGAGAAAAAAGAGTTGGCAAAAGTTTTCCAGGCATTGCGTATCGAAGTAAATCAGGAAATGGAAGCGCTGAAAGAGATGTTATATGCAGCAACCGAAGCGCTGAAACCGGGCGGACGCCTAGTAGTAATCACGTATCACTCGCTGGAAGACAGAATGGTGAAGAATATGATGAAAACCGGGAACGTGGAAGGCAAGATGGAAAAGGATTTCTTTGGAAATGTACAGACGCCTTTCCGACTGGTAAACAATAAGGTGATTGTACCGGACGAAGCGGAGATAGAACGAAACCCGAGATCGAGAAGTGCAAAGCTGAGAATAGCGGAGAAAAAAGGGGAGGAATAGTGGTTAGTGTTAAGTGATTAGTAATTAGCGATAGGCAATGAGTGAAGTAGAAGAGAAACAGATTAATGAGAAAACAGAGAAAGCGAAGAAAGCTAAAAATCGCACGTCTCTGAAGAACATCATTGGTGGTGATATTCTGGCAACGGATTTCTTCCGTCGTCAGACCAAATTGCTTGTGCTGATAATGGTGCTGATACTGTTTTACATACACAACCGTTATGCTTGTCAGCAACAAATGATAGAGATTGATAAACTGAAAAAAGAACTGATTGACATTAAATATGATGCCCTCACCCGTAGCTCGGAGTTGATGGAAAAAAGTCGCCAGTCACGCATTGAGGAATACATTGCAACCAAGGAGAGTGACTTACAGACCTCAACCAATCCACCGTATTTGATTAAGTAATCAGTAGAATCGTTAAACAGAAAACAGACTTGGCAGTAAATAAGAAAAATATCATGACCCGCTACTTCTTTGTAGTCCTCGTAATGGGGCTGCTGGGAATAGCTATTGTCGTAAAAGCCGCAATTATCATGTTTGCAGAGCGACAATACTGGCAGGATGTAGCCGACCGTTTCATAAAAGAGAACGTGACGGTAAAGCCTAATCGTGGTAATATTCTTTCATCCGATGGCAAACTGATGGCAAGTTCCTTGCCGGAATATCGCATCTATATGGACTTTAAGGCAGGTGGTGTAACCAAAGATACCATGCTGGTGAACCACATGAACGAAATTTGCGAAGGACTGCATAAGATATTCCCCGATAAAAGTGCCGCCGAATTTAAGTCACACTTGCAAAAAGGGCGTAAGAAGGGCAGCCGTAATTATCTGATTTATCCGAGACGTATCTCGTATATCCAGTATAAAGAAGCTAAACGTCTGCCTGTATTCAATCTGAACAAGTACAAAGGCGGTTTCCACGAGCAGGTTTATAATCAACGTAAGAAACCATTCGGATCATTGGCAGCCCGCACATTAGGCGATCTTTATGCCGATACTGCACAAGGTGCAAAAAATGGTATCGAGTTGTCATTCGACACCTTATTAAAAGGTCGCGATGGCATCACTCATCGCCAGAAGGTGATGAACAAGTACCTGAATATTGTAGATATAGCCCCCGTAGATGGTTGTGATATTATCTCAACCCTCGATGTAGGCATGCAGGATATCTGCGAGAAAGCATTAGTAGACAAGTTGAAAGAAATTAATGCCACTGTAGGTGTTGCAGTACTCATGGAAGTACAGACTGGTGAAGTGAAAGCCATCGTCAACATGATGAAAGCCAACGATGGCAACTATTACGAAATGCGCAACAATGCCATCAGTGCGGAAGGTTACCTCATCGAGCTGGCGTGCGGCACAGGAACTGAGCAAGGTAAAGATTTCCTTGTAATAACCGATCAGTTCTTCCACTTCTTCCAGACTCTTGCTTTCTTCATCCTTTCCTTCGGCCGTTTCGGCAGACAGTTTCTCGATGATCTGTTTGATTCGGTTCGGATAATAGATGGTCTCGTGCTTGATGGTAGACAGGCAATTGTCCAATACCATGTTCTGTACATGGAGCATGTTTTCCTCGTAGATAATCCGCGAAGCATCGTCCTGAGCCAGTTCGATATCGTTGGATTTTCTCTTCACCCGGACCACCACCTGGTAGAGCATGGCCGAAAGACAGCTCACCACCAGTTCCAACAAGAGTTTGTCGGCTTCGCGTACCGGCAGGTAGGTCGTCTTCACTGCCAGCGCCCCCATGCAGAAACGCTCATTTCCCAACTCCAGCAACAGAGGGAAAAGCAGCCAGTTGCCGTCGGCATAACAAGGTACGTCGGGGTGAGCGAACGCCCATTCCAACTGCTGGGTAATCCTCGGAGAAGGCTGCGACAGATAATGATATTGCAGGCTTGAGGTATCCTCGTCATTGATGACCATTGCCATGTCCGTAAAAGAGATAAGTTCCTTGATTTCATCTCCCAGTTTGTACAACAGCGACTGGAAGAAGGTTTCATCGGCCTTGTCGAATGTCTGTATGAACGAAGATATGGCCTTGTTGGCAATGAAGACCTGCTCCATCTGATAACGGTACTGCAGGCGCCGGCGGATAAACAGGATGTAGTATCCTCCCAGGCAAATCACTACCAGCAGCACCAGCAGGGTAATGGCAATCAGTTTGTTGCTGGCAGATTGCTGCATCTGACTGCAATACTGTTCCAGCGACCGGTCCTTGCTGATTTGCTTGTACAACGAAGTGTACACCATGTTATTGTAGTAATAAATGGCAAAATTCTTCAACGCCAGTCCGGCTACTGCTGCCTCGTTGCGCACATCCAGCAGAATGTAGTAATCGGTATCAAACTCATCTTCCAGCCATTGCTGCTCTGCCGCAGTGAAATCTTCGTTGTATATTTTCAGCAACGGAGCCTTCCGTCCGGAGGTAGCCAGGTAATGCGTATTCATGTATTTGAATACACTGTCGGCAAAGACCAGGGCCTGGGCATATTCTCCGTCCACATTGCATTGATAAACCTTATTGGCATATTGGTTGGCCGTGTTCAGCAGCGTGTCGGCAGGCAAGGCTGAGGGAACTGCGCTTTCGGGCTGGGTAAACGTACATCCCGTCCCTGCCAGCAATATCCATCCCCACAACAGCACTCCGATTCTTTTCATGCCTTTGGGGAGACGGAAACAGAAACGGCTTCCTTTTCCCAGAGCACTTTCAATAAAGAAGCGGCAGACTCCGAATACGGGATTGGTTTTCCGGTATTTCTCAATGATACCCTTGCAGTTCATCAACCCGAATCCGTGTCCTTTCTGCTTCTTCAAGACCGATGTATCTGCCGCATCTTCCATACCGATGGCAGACGAATCATATACTTTTTCATCCAGAATGTGGGAAATGTCCTTGGCAGACAGTCCGATACCAGTATCGGCAACCGATATCTCGATATAGTCTTCGGTCTCTTCGGCATAGATATGGATTTTCCCTCCTTCCGGCGTGTACTTACGGGCGTTTTCCGCCAGCGTATTAATCATAAACAATGTCAGTGCCCTGTCGGCCTTTACCACAGCATCGGTCGGAGTAATGAGCAACGTCTGATGCTTCGTCTCGTAGGCTCTCCGGCTCTTTTCAACCACCGCAAACAAAGGTTGCAACGGGAAACTCTCAATGTGAAGACTCAAGGCACCCTGACGGACTTTGATCCACAATGCCAATATCTCGTTATATTCATTGATCTGGGTAATCAGTTCATCGATGTAGGTAATCCGGTTGCGCTTTACCTCCTCGGTTCGGGTGAGCAGTTCCGTATTCAACTTGCGGGTTTCGTTGACGATACGGTCGATGTATGGCAGCATGCCGGTCACAATCGACAGACAGGCTTTCTTGACCGTATTCTTCCGCTTGTTCTCAATCAGATGCTGCTCGTGGACGTAATAATTCTTTTCCACCTGTTTGATTTCATCGTCAAGGCAAATGAGATTGACACCGTTTTGCAAGGCCCATGCCACATACGGCAGAATCAGTTCCAGCATTTCCTGTTTCTCGCGGGAAAGCGGACCGGAAGAAATAAACCGGATCTTTCCTACGACTTTCTGACTTCCCGGAAGACGCAATTCCCTGGAATCCCATTCGCCGTTGTCTTCGACAGATTCTGACAGGACTTCATCCGATGTATCGTTCCAAACCGTTTCCTCTTCAGGCCCTATAAATCCTTCTTCCTCCTCACTCCGACAGCTTTCTTCATCGACTTCATCTTCCATCCCCTTATCAGATACCAGCTGAATCTCTATCTGCTTGAAATTGAAAAGCTGCTGCATATCGGCAGAGATAAAGTCTTTAATTGATTCAGACATTTCCAACGGGTCTTCTGTCTGTGCCGGGATCGAAGAAATGGTCTTTCTGCACAGTTCGAATACACTCTTCAACTGTTCCATGTAGCGCTGGTTCCGGCGCTTCCAGTATTTGTTCAATACGACAAACAAGAGCAATAAAGTGACCGCTCCCCCAGCCGCCAGAAGCAACAGGAAATTCAATTGCCTCATTTCCTTTCCCAAACTCTCGTAACGGCTTTCCAACGCCTTATCCTGTCGCGTATAATCCAGCAAATCCAGGTAAATGTTCCGGTTATAGTCCGATTCCAGTTTGCAGTCCATGGCAGAATACGTCCGGCTCAACTGTTCACGCAACCGGAGGATCCATTCGGGCACGGTCTTGATACCCTTGTTCTCCACCCACTGCAGTTCGACAGAGACATCCGAATACGGCACATAAGGCTGAAGACGGTCAGTAGAATCCGTACAGTGGTAGTATTTTTCGTGATGCAGGTTGACATACTGCAAGGCCGTATCCAGATTGTCCAGTGCCTTTCCCGGCTCTCCCAACGTATTGTAACAGGTCGCAATGGTACGGTACGTACCCGAAATCTGATACCAGTCCCCGTATTGCTTGAACAGGCGAAGGGCCTCTTTGGCATAATGCAGCGACAGACTGTCGAGTGCCATGCCTTTATCGTTAATCAGGTGCAGCAGGGACGGTCTGCCCGACTGTATGATCTCCCGGTTTTTCCGGAATACAAGCAATTCGGCAATCCCCTGCAAGGCATTGGCTTCAAAATACACATATCCTCCCTTCCGGCTGGCCAGCAGACAACTGACCAGATAGTCCAGTTCACCCATCACTGTCTGGTCATAAGACTCGGCTTCGTACATGCCTCCCGAACCTCTCATGTATTCGTAATACAGGCGTTGTGCCTCGTCATTCTTGAGCATGGATTCCGTAATGGAATTGATGGATTCCATCGACTCCTTATGTTGCTGCAGATAATAGAAATAAACCCCGGAAACAATATAAAACTCCGAAAAGGCATAGTTGAGCCTTTTTTTCTCCTCCTCGTCCGTAATCAGGTCCTCGTCCTCCCGGATTCGGCTCATGTGACGAAGAGCCCGGTTGCGGTAATCGTAAAACTCCTTGTTCATCGAAGTGCGCTGACACACCTTCATCATGCCGACACAGGCTATCATGCTCTCGATTTCATCGTTGCTGTCTTCCAGCACCCTCTGAAACAGTCGGATGGCATGCTCAAAATCCATACGCATGAAAGCACAAAATCCCATTTGATTCAATGCCCGCATCCGCAGTCCCGGAAATTTCTCCGCTTCCGAATAAGCCTTTGTAGCAGCCCTTGCCGAAGCCGCCATATCCTTGTACCGCAGGTCATAAGAAAGACGATTCAAAGAATCTACTTCCTGATACAGTACTTTATCGGTCTGTGAAGGAAGAAAGGGCAAGGAACAAAGCCCGATTCCCGATAACAGGACGAATGCATATATTATTCTTTTCATCATACTCTCTTTGCAGGTTATATAAATTCTCCGGTACACAAAGATACAAAGTTCTGACAGATACCGGTATAAAAACAAAAGAGATTACATCATTTTCCATCAATGATATAACCTCTTCTTCAGCCAACCGAAATAGCCATCTTATTTCTTTGATTCTTCCAAAGAAACTTTTCTGAATTCTTTCAGTACTTTTTCCAACTCTAAAGAAGCCTTGCGAGCACGAGTTCCAGCTGCTTTGTTTCCTTTTTCTGCTTGCAATTCAGCATCAGCTACCATTGCTTCGCTCAACTCTTTGATTTTTGCGATTAATTCATTCATAATTTTTTATTTAATTAGTTCTTATACAATCTCAAAGTAAATATAATTCACCCAATATCACACCCAACTTCGGCTTTTTTTTAAATAATTTAATATATCTAGTTCAATATATGAGAGAAGTTACTGATAAATCTGTAAGTCAGGCGGGAAAAAGGAATACCCGATCTCCTCCTGCATCCTTGTTTCCCACCCTTGTATTTCTCATTCTTATGTCAACTTATGGATAATCAGTCCTGAGCGGAGCTTCGGTTCGAACCAGGTCGTTTTAGGAGGCATGATGTTTCCCGTATCGGCAATATCCATCAGCTGCTTCATCGAAACCGGATACAGTGCCAGTGCCATTTTCATCTCACCGCTGTCCACCCGCTTCTGCAGTTCTCCCAATCCGCGTATGCCACCTACGAAATCAATCCGCTTGTCCGAACGGAGGTCCTTGATGCCCAAAATCTGATCCAGGATCAGATTCGATGAAATGGTTACGTCGAGCACCCCTATCGGATCCTGGTCATCGTACGTACCCGGCTTGGCAGTCAGACTGTACCAGTTTCCGCCCACATAAAGACCGAAGTTGTGCAATGCTACCGGCTTGTAGATCGCCGTACCCTTATTGACCACCTCAAAGTTTTCCTTCAGTTTGTCGATAAACGCTTCCACCGTCAGTCCGTTCAAATCCTTCACCACCCGGTTGTAGTCGATAATAGTCAACTGACTGGCCGGGAAGCAGACTGCCATAAAGTAATTGTATTCCTCGTCTCCCTTATGATCCGGATTCTGCTGCGCCTTCTCTGCACCCACCAAAGCCGCCGCTGCACTCCGGTGATGTCCATCCGCAATATAAAGAGCCGGCATGGCCTTAAACTTCTCCGTAATGGCCTCAATATCCTTCTCCTCGTCAATCACCCAGAAAGTATGGCCGAACCCGTCTCCAGGAGCAATAAAATCATATTCCGGCTGACGTGACGTATATTTAGCCACCAGCATATCCAGTTCCTTATCATCCGGATACGCAAAGAATACCGGTTCGATGTTCGCATTGTTCACACGCACATGCTTCATACGGTCCTCTTCCTTATCCCGGCGGGTAAGTTCGTGCTTCTTAATCACCCCATTCATGTAATCAGGCACATACGCCCCTACCACCAGTCCGTACTGAGTCTTTCCGTTCATGGTCTGGGCATATACATAGTAACACGGTTTCTCATCCTGCACCAGCCACCCCTTATCCTGAAACATCTGGAAATTCTCAGCAGCCTTTTTATATACCC
>OGZG01002110.1_pt1 | contig 13984 bp, 7 predicted proteins | sample 1576781 | NCBI WGS metagenome assembly OGZG01 (sample SAMEA3541502, study PRJEB24748) | human gut metagenome | biome: human gut; feature: human-associated habitat; material: faeces | place: China | collected 2012 | reverse complement strand
TGTCCAATCATGATGGAAAGATACATCATTAAAATTGAGTGGATCAATGCTCGTGAAGGTAAAGCAGAATCTCCATTGTTCCCAGATATTAAAAAAGTATTCCCAGTAGTTGATGACAGTGGTTCTGACTCCGCTATGTTCGACAACACATTGGAATTCTTGCACATGACAGGTCGTTCCTTGCCTCATGCGATTATGATGATGATTCCTGAACCTTGGGAACGCAACAATCTCATGAGCCAAGAAAAACATGACTTCTATGAGTTCAATAGCTTCATGATGGAACCATGGGATGGTCCTGCTGCTATGGGCTTCACTGATGGTACTGTTATCGGTGGCGTACTTGATCGTAACGGTTTGCGTCCTGCTCGTTACTATGTAACAACTGATGATCGCGTTATCATGGCCTCCGAAGTGGGTGTAGTAAACGAAAACGCTGAAAATATTCGCGCTAAAGGTCGTTTGGAACCAGGCAAAATGCTTCTCATCGATACTGAAGAACAACGTATCATTTCCGACGAAGAAATCAAACAACGCGTTGCTACTGAATTGCCATATGATGAATGGGTAAAAGAACACGTTATTCACTTGTCTGAAATTACTCAAGCTGACGAAAAAGACGTTCCAAAAGTTGAAGATTTATTCAAAAATCAACAAGCTTTTGGTTATACTCAAGAAGACCTTGTACGTATGATTGTACCTATGGCAAAAGATGGTAAAGATCCTGTAGGTGCAATGGGTGCCGATGCTCCACTTGCTATCTTGTCCGATAAACCACAATTGTTATATAGCTACTTCAAGCAAATGTTCGCGCAAGTAACAAATCCTCCAATCGACTCCATTCGTGAGGAAATGGTTACATCTACACGCGTTATGCTTGGTAACTCTGGTAACTTAACAGATCCTAATAAAGCTGGTACTTATGCGTTGTCCATGCGTACACCAATCCTTACTAACCAAGAATTGGCATCTATTAAGGCTCTTGATTGCCGTCGCATGAAATCTGTTACATTGCCAATCCTCTTCGACCCAACTAAGGGCGCTGATGGCTTGCGTGATGCATTGAATGAATTGTGTGAAAAAGCAGAAGAAGCAGCACGTACAGATCAAAATGTATTGATTTTGTCTGACCGTGGCGTTGATGAAAATCATGCACCAATTCCTGCATTATTGGCTGTAGCAGCTGTTCACAATCACTTAATCAGAAAAGTATTGCGTACAGAAATCGGCCTTATCCTTGAATCTGGTGAACCTCGCGAAGTACATCACTTCTGTACATTGATCGGCTATGGTGTAACAGCAATCAACCCATACTTGGCTCTTGAAACTGTACGCGATTTACAAGCTCGTAAACGCCTTGGCGATATTACACCAGAACAAGCAGAAGAGAACTACATCAAAGCTGCTGTAGGCGGTATTATGAAGGTTATGTCCAAAATGGGTATCTCCACAGTTCGTTCTTATCATGGTGCACAAATCTTCGAAGCGTTGGGCTTGAACACTAACTTCATCAACAAATTCTTCGTAAATACACCAACACGTATCGGTGGTATTGGTCTTGTAGGCGTTGCCAATGAAGCGTTAGCTCGTTATGACCGCGCTTTCAAATCCGATGAATCCGTACTCGAACCAGGTGGTTGGTATGGTCCAGTAAAAGACGGGGAAGAGCATTTATTCAACCCTAAAACAATTGATCTTTTACAAGAATCCCTTATCAATGGTGATTACACAAAATATAAAGAATACTCTAAAGCGATTCGCAACGATTACCACGTAACATTGCGTTCCTTAATGGAATTAAACTACCCTGTAGGCGGCGGTATTCCAATCGAAGAGGTTGAACCTGAAGAATCCATCGTAAAACGCTTTAAAGCGGGGGCTATGAGTTATGGTGCCATCAGTAAAGAGGCTCATGAAACTATCGCTATCGCCATGAACCGTTTAGGATCCACATCTAACTCTGGTGAAGGCGGCGAAGACGTAGCACGTTTCAAACCATTGCCAAATGGCGACAGCATGAACTCTGAAGTAAAACAAATTGCATCTGGTCGTTTCGGTGTAACTGCAAACTACCTCATTCATGCAAAAGAATTACAAATCAAATGTGCACAAGGTGCTAAACCAGGTGAAGGTGGTCAATTACCAGGTAAAAAAGTATACCCTGAAATCGGTAAAGCTCGTCACTCCACTCCTGGCGTAGAGCTCGTATCTCCACCACCACATCATGATATTTACTCCATCGAAGACTTGGCAGAATTGATTTACGATTTAAAATGCGTTAACAAAGATGCTCGTATTTCCGTTAAATTAACATCTGAAGCAGGCGTTGGTACTATCGCCGCTGGTGTAGCAAAAGCAAAAGCAGATAACATCTTAATCTCCGGTTACGATGGTGGTACAGGTGCGGCAGGTCGTACATCTGTAAAACACGCTGGTGTGCCTTGGGAATTAGGTTTGTCCGAAACTCATCAAACATTGATGCTCAACAGATTGCGTGACCGCGTTAAATTGGAAGTAGACTCCAAGTTAATGACTGGTTTCGACGTAGCTGTTGCGGCTATGCTTGGCGCTGAGTTATTCGGTTTCGGTACATTGCCACTCGTTGCTGTAGGCTGTAAAATGGCTCGTGTATGTAACCTCAACACATGCCCTTACGGCGTTGCTACACAAGACGAAAAATTGCGTGCTCGTTTCACAGGTAAACCTGAGTATGTAGAAAACTTGATGATCTTCATCGCTCGTGAATTGCGTGAAATCATGGCTCGCTTAGGCATTCGCTCCGTAGCTGAACTCGTTGGCCGTATCGATCTTGTTCGTCAAAAATCTCAAGACGATAACTTCAAATTGTCTCGTGTTGACCTTAAACGCGTATTGTTCCACCCATACATCGATGCATCTGTAGGTCATATGCATATGATTGACCAAGATCACGAATTGGAACGCACATTGGATATGTCCAAACTCTTGCGTATGTGTCGTCCTGCTATCGAAGATCAAAAACCTATTCGCGCTAAATTGGCTATCAATAATATTAACCGTGTAGTAGGTACTTTGGTTGGTTCTGAGGTGACACGTCGTTATGGTGAAAGTGGTTTGCCAGATAACACAATCAAGTTGAATTTTGAAGGTTCTGCTGGTCAATCCTTCGGTGCTTTCATTCCTAAAGGTATGACATTAGAACTTGAAGGTGATGCGAACGATTACCTCGGTAAAGGCTTATCCGGTGGTACTATCACAGTATATCCACCTAAGAAATCCATCTTTGAAGCTGATGAAAATATCCTTATCGGTAACGTTGCCTTCTATGGTGCTACATCTGGTACATCCTACATCAATGGTGTAGCTGGTGAACGTTTCGCTGTTCGTAACAGTGGTATCACAGCTGTTGTAGAAGGTGTAGGCGACCATGGTTGTGAATACATGACTGGTGGCGAAGTGCTTGTACTTGGCAAAATTGGTCGTAACTTCGCAGCAGGTATGTCCGGTGGCTATGCATACATCCTCGATTGCGATGAACGCTATGTAAATACAGGCCTCGTAGAATTACGTCCTGCTAATAATGATGACCTTAAACGCATTAAAGAATTAGTAGAACAACACGTATTGCATACTAATTCCGCTAAAGGCCGTCACATCCTTGAAAACTGGAATAACTTTGTAAACAGATTTACAAAAGTTGTACCTGTAGCATATGAAGAAATGCACGCTGCTATTGAACGCTATAAAGAACAAGGCTTATCCTTGGAAGAAGCTCAATTAGCTGCATTCAAAGAAAAATATGCAAAATAATTTCTAATCTAACTGAATATCCTTTAGATAAGACATATGAAATGCCTCTATAGCTTTGACTATAGAGGTATTTTCATGTATAATATTTGTATTGCAATATTGGATCATGGCAGTTCTCGGGCCTGTGCAATGGGGGCCTGTGAATCGTGTCAGGACTGAGAGGTAGCAGCACTAAGCGGTAACCTTCATGTGCCACGGGGAACCCGGGGGCTGTCGTGATCGAATATTGCAAGGCGGCCTGTGGGGCCGCTTTTTTTATGTCTAATCTAAGGTCTATAAAATGAGTCAGATTTCCGTGAATATGGTATAATAAAGTATTGTAATTTTCGGAAAAGGGGGTGTTCCAATGGCATATATTGCGTTATATCGTAAGTACCGTCCGCAGACGTTTACCGATGTGGTTGGGCAGCATCAGGTATCTGATACGTTGATGCGTGCTATCCGCGAGGATAAGGTAGCTCATGCGTATTTGTTTGCTGGTCCACGAGGGACTGGTAAAACGAGTATGGCCAAGATTTTTGCGCGCGCTATCAACTGCGAGCATGGGCCAACGGATCATCCTTGTAACGAGTGTAGCGCTTGTAAATCGATTTTGAGCGGCCAGTCCATGGATGTTCTCGAAATCGACGCTGCCTCCAATCGTGGTATCGATGAGGTCCGTGCTCTTCGTGAAAGTGTCAAATTTATGCCTGTTGAGGGCCGAAAAAAGGTATTCATCATCGACGAAGCCCACATGCTTACCACAGAGGCGTGGAATGCTCTTTTAAAAACCATCGAAGAGCCTCCAGCGCACGTTATGTTTATCTTCGCTACCACAGAGATTGAGAAATTACCTGTTACCATCGTATCTCGTTGTCAGCGCTATACTTTTAGACGTATTACGTCTGATGATATCGCCCAGCGTTTATCCTATGTAGCGGAACAAGAAGGCTTTGGCCTCGATCCTGCAGCAGCACAGCTCATCGCTGTTCATGCGGACGGTGGTTTGCGCGATGCATTGAGTATTTTAGACCAATGTGCCGGTATGGCAACAGGTTCTATTACACCTCAAGTAGTAGAAGAACTGATCGGCCTTGTTAGCAAGGAATGGATCATCCACTTCCTTGACGCATTGCGGAACGGTGATGGCCCTAAATTGCTATCCTATATTCACGATGCGTTGGCAGAAGGTCGTGATGCGACGCAGATTATGGAAGCCCTCATTCAGCACGTGCGTGCCTTGCTTGTTGGTAAGGTCGCACCTGATGCGGATGAGCTTAAGGTATATGATGCCTTTAAAGATGAGTTTTTAGCTCAAGCTGAAAGCATCGATTTTAATGAGCTCAATCAATATGTGCGCAGTGCTCAATCCATTATGAATGATGCGAAACAGGTGGATAATCCACGAACCATCATCGAAATGGGTTTGCTCGTTTTGTGTGCTAAATTAGGTTCTGTTGATGAAAGTTTAGAAGAACACGTATATGCACTAGAGTCTTCAGAACGGTCTGAGCGTAACGATTTATTGAATCGCATGGCTCAATTAGAACAACGCGGTCCGGCAGCTTCTACACCTGCTTATGGTGCCAATGCATTTGGTCCGCCTAGCGGTTATGCAAATAGCTTTGTTCCTGTAGATCATGGGGCTGTACAGAATACTTCCATGAGTAGCGCTCAAACTAGTACCGTTGGTACTGTGCCTCCTCCAAGTAGTGTGGGGATGACACCACCGCCTGCGAGTGTAGGGATGACGCCTCCACCTATGGGGGCACCAGGTAGCACTCCGCCTCCTATGAATGGAGTAGGTATGGCTCCGCCTCCAATGGGCGGCGTTGGTATGGCACCACCACCAAGTACAAGTAGTGCACCAGAACGACCTGCTAGAAGTCAAGCTAAAGGTCGTGGTAAAAAAGGCATTAGCACACAGGCTATCATTAGTGATCAAATCCTGTCTGCTCAAGAATATCGCAATGTACAGTCTAATGTCATTAAATACTTGAAGGACAGCAATCGCAATATGACCTCTACCGTTATCGGTCAAGGTCAGCTTGTCTACGTAGACCAAAGCAAGGCGGTTATGGCTTTCAAGAATACATTACACCTCAATGTAATGACTAATGAAGTAAACTTGGCGGAAGCGGCGGATGCTTTCACCTATACACTGGGCTATCCAGTACATGTGGAAATCGTAGATGCCCTTACACAGGTCTATAAAGACTATAAAAAGGCCTCTGGTAGCACGACACAGCACCAAGTAAAAGCGCCGCAACGTCCACCAGAACCGATGGTTGATGTACAGAAGACCTCTGGTGGCCAGCCGACGCAAATGGATTTAACCAACGAAGAGCAAGCTAGCAAGCCAGATTCAGCAGCAGTAGATGCGGCAAAAGCGGCGGCTTTGGCATTCTTAGCGAAGAAGACGGGCGGTACAAATGCTGCTAGCAGTAGTGTGAATACAGGTACAACAGTTGCTTCCACAGAAGGTCAAACATCTGGCGGAGATGTGCCGATTACATCCTTTGATGGCAGTCCCGCACCTCAGGTGCCTGATGGAGAGATCCCTATCGAGTCTCTAGCAGGTTCTATTGAAGGTGATGATATTCCTGTTCATTCCTTTGATGATGTGCCAGTAGATGATATGGAGGAATCCTACGTATCATCCTTAGATGATATGCCACCACATCCGTTAGATAGTGTTACTGTTATTAGCGATGATGGGGAGGTCTTAGAACGCCCTATGGATAGCGGTGCCCATATTGAGGTAGAAGCTGTCCCAAAGTCTAATGGGGGCGAACAACAGGGAACCCCTTATCAAAGTGATGATCATACTATGCTTTCACAAGCACCTATTGAAGTGGCGCCCATCGATAGCGTGACGGTAGCTCGTGAATACGCATGGGATCCAGAGCATATGACAGAAGAGGAGCGAAACAATCCTCTCTTGGCAGAAACATTAGAGAAATTATCTGAAGACCACGACATCATCGTCGAGGTCATCGAAGAATAAATTTTTGAGTATACCCGTTGGTCCTAAGGCCGTAGGTGACACATATGTTAAAATCTATGTCGCATGTTAGAGTTATGGGCATAGACAGTTAGTAAGGACAAGGTCCTAAAAGGAGGAATTACAATGTTTGGTAAAGGTATGGGCAATATGGCTGGCATGATGAAAAAAGTTCAAAAAATGCAAGCAGATATGAAGAAAATGCAAGAAGAATTAAAAACTCGTACAGTAGAGGCTTCCGTTGGTGGCGGTGCTGTAACAGTTGTAATGAACGGTGAAAAAATCATCGAGTCCTTGAAATTGAACCCATCTGCAGTAGATCCTGAAGACGTGGAAATGTTAGAAGATTTAGTAATGGCTGCTGTCAACGAAGCTAGCAAAAAAGTAGATGACCTTTTGGCTCAAGAAATGGGCAAAGTAACTGGTGGTCTTAATTTGCCAACAGGTTTATTCTAAATGACAAACGCTTTAGAACGGCTCGTAGAGCAGTTGCGCCGCTTGCCAGGTATCGGCTCCAAGTCGGCTAGACGCTTGGCCTATCATTTGGTAGAAATGCCGAAGGAAGAGGTAGACCGTCTCGTGGAAACCATCGTAGAAGCGAAGGGGGCTACGCGTCACTGTTCTATTTGCTTTAACTTATCAGCTCAAGACCCTTGTGAATTCTGTAGCAATCCAAACCGGGATCAAACGACGATTATGGTCGTTGAAACATCTCGCGATGTGATTGCTATCGAGCGCAGTGGTGATTATAAGGGCTTATATCACGTGTTGGAAGGCGCTTTGTCCCCTATGGAGGGCATCGGTGCTGACGATATTCGCGTAAAAGAATTGATTGCTCGCCTTCGTGATGGTGTCGTACAAGAGGTTATCCTCGCTACTGACCCAGACGTAGAAGGGGAAGCGACAGCTCTCTATTTGGCGCGCTTGTTAAGCCCAAGTGGCATTAAGGTAACGCGTATTGCCCGCGGTGTTCCTGTGGGTGGCGATATCGAATATGCCGATGAATTAACATTAGGCGGTGCCGTAGTGAACCGCCAAGAAATGAAAGGATAATATGGGAGCTTTATTAGCATCACCGATTATTTCGGCGGTTGTATCCGTTGCTGTAGCCTACATTGCTTTCAAAGTAGCATTTTTCACCATTAAACGAGTGGCTATGAATGCAGTAACTGGTATTTTGACGTATTTAGTATGCGTTCATATCCTCAATATTCCTATGGATATTGGTTTGGGCGTATGGGCTTTAACAGCAATTCTAGGCCCTATTCCAATGCTCATTGCTGCCGGATGGTACGGCTTTTTAAAATAGGAGGACCTCATGCTTATCAATCGTGAACAACAACGCGTTATTGATGAAGTTGAACAGAATATCCTCTTGTTAGCGTCCGCTGGGACGGGAAAAACGAATACACTTGCTTATCGAGTGGCTCACCTCATCGAGGGCGGCTATGCGAAGGCGGAGAATATCTTGTGCATGACCTTTACGAACAAGGCGGCAAAGGAGATGAAAGACCGCATTCAATCGCTCGTAGGCAGTCCTGCAAAGGCTGTGGAGGTTAGTACATTCCACAGCTTTTGCTTTTTCGTACTCCAACAAGAGGGCAAGCGCAATGAGACCTTATATACAGATGTAACCATCTTTGATGAAGAGGATTGCAAGGAATTGTCTGAACCGTATCGTTCTGGTAAGTTGCGAGAAATGTCCTTTGCCAATATCATTGCCATGGTGAAAGAACATCGCTCTTTATACGGGTTTTATTCTGATGATCTCGTAGGCGATTATAAACGGACTATTGATCGTTTGCAAAAGGAACAGCGTCCTGCTATTGAGCAACAGTTCTCTAGTTTTGGGAATGTTCTTTATAGTGAACTCCATGACTTCTTGAACCATGGTCACGAATGGATTGCCGCCTATGATGAAAGCTTAGCCTCTGTACATGGTCTAGATTTTACGGACCTCATCTGTGGTGTTCATCGCTTATTCCAAGACCCTGTAGTTCGGGAGCGTTGGCGCAGTCGTTACAGCTATATTTCGGTAGACGAAATGCAGGATACAGGCGTATTAGAGTACAAGGTTCTTGAAATGCTGTGGGAAGGTAACCACGTTCTATTATGTGGTGATTATTTCCAAACCATATATGAATGGCGCGGGTCTGATCCATTCCGCTTGCTTAAGCAGTTTGATGCGGACTTTAAGCCTTTAAAAATCATTTTCTATGAAAACTATCGCTCTAACTGGACGCTCTTTACGATGGCTTTCAAAACATTACAAAATATGTTCCCTGATCTGGTCGGTTCCATCTATACTGAATTGCCTCGTGCCAATAGTGAAAGAAAGGGCAAGCCTGTCCTCATTAAAGGCTGTAAAAACAGTTATTTAGAGGGCCGCTATATTTACGAAGCTATCTGCGCCTTGCCAAAGGATGCTAACATTAGCGTTTTAGTACGGGATAATAAAAAGGCGCAGCGTCTGAGCGACTCCTTTGAACGCCTGAATAGCGAAAAGCCTGAAGAGGAACGCCGTCACTTTATGATTATCGACGAGTTCAAATTCTTTAGACGTCAAGAAATTAAGGACGTTATGGCTTACTTCAAATTGCTCATGAACCCGAACGACTCCGTCAGTGCTAAGCGGATTATTAAACGTTATGTTGCTGGTATTGGTGACGCTCGTATCGCCGCTATTGAAAGCCCAGAAACACGCCAAGTAGGCTTGAAATTGACTGACTTTATGGATATGCCTATCTTTGAAGCGGAACCTTATGCGAAGCTCGTTAGTGGCTTAGAAAATCATGAGGTTGTAGTATATGACGTGGAAAGTACTGGTACCGATACGTCCCAAGACCGCATCATTCAAATTGCAGCCATCCGTATCGATGAAAATGGTCAGGTATTAGAGTCCTTTGAACGCTTTATCAATCCTGGTGTGACTGTGGGGCAATCTGAAGAGGTACACGGCTTCTCTGATGCGTATTTACAAGAGCACGGCGAAGACCCAGCTACAGTGCTGCAAGCCTTTAAGGAGTTCTCCAAGGATGCCATCATCGTTGGTCACAATGTAAACTATGATGTGACTATCTTTACGAATGAATTGGCACGGCATAATTTAGGAAATCCTCAGTTTAAGGCGATTTACGATACCCTCGATATCTATCGTCGTTTCTACCCTAATTTGCCAAATCATAAATTGGGCTTCCTAGCATCCGAGTTCCCTATCCATCATGAGCCTACGCACAATGCGATGGACGATATCTTGGCCACTGCACAGCTTTTAATCTATGCGGTGAAAGAAAATATCGTGCCTACAACGACTGGTCGTATGGTGGCGATTAACAAATATAAAGCGGCTTTCACCAATATTGCGTCCCAAATGGCGACCTTGCGTAGAAAGGCCTATACAGAGTTACCAACGAAGTTATTGGCCTATATTATGAACCAAATGGGTGTTCTAGAGTACTACAAATCTCATGGAGAAGCAGCAAAGGTAGAGCATATACGTGATCTATATCGCATCATGGAAAAACTTGATGCTGCCTATGAAGGCCCAGCTGGTTTAGCTCGATTAAATCAAATCTTGCAGATGGCAGCCCTTACAGCGGGGGAACCGGCACAACAGGTAAGAAATGAGGATCGCATTCCAATCATTACCATTCACCAAGCGAAAGGAAGCGAGTTTGACCACGTGTTCTTGGCAGGCCTCAATGAAGGTACCTTCCCAAGTCCTTTTGCCATCGCAGAAGGGCGTGAAGACGAAGAAAAGCGCTTGTTCTATGTGGCCATCACGCGTCCTAAACAAGAGCTGACCATTACCTTTGAACAAACGAATATACGTGGCCGAGCTGTTCAACCAAGCTCGCTACTGAACTACATGCCACGAGACCCTGAGCTCGTAGAAAGGAGATACTAATGGCGCGAAAAACACATCGTCCAGATGATATTTTGTGGACCGTAACTGCTGCGAATTTAGATACGGTGCATGCTAACAAGCTTGCTGCATTACAGTCAGCGAAGAAGCAACAAGATGCTATGGAAATTCAAGATACTGTAGTTATCTCCCTAGGTGAAGTGCTAGACACTAAATATCCTCGTAAATCCTTAGTAAAGTTATTTGAGGAAAAACTAATCCACATCAACGGTCATAAAGCAACGCCAAAGGATGTTATCTCCGAAGGTGACGAGATTTGGATTGCCATGGCGAAGGAAAAAATAGATCACGAACCAATTGAAATGAATCTACATATCTTATATGAAGATGATGATCTCCTCATTGTGGATAAACCGGCTGGTCTGACAGTAAATTCTAAAGACCAAGTATCCCTTGCCAATGGTGTGGCTTACTACTTTAAAGAACATGGTATTAAGCGAAAGGTACGTTTCTTGAATCGCTTAGATAGAGATACAACGGGCTGTATTGTGATTGCTAAAAGTGGCTTAGCTCAAAGTCTTTATCAACAGCAAATGGATGATAATACCTTTGAAAAGTGGTATATGGCTACTGTGGAAGGCATCATAGAAGCTGATGAGGATTCCTTGGTATTATCTATGGAACGCAGTGCTGATGGGATTCATTACGAAGTAAATTCTAAAGGAAAAGAGACTCGTACAGATTATTCCGTCCTATGTAGACATCAATCACAGCCTGTGGATAAGTCTGTGAATAAGTCCAAAAATTCTGTGGATATAGCATCAAAAAATGTGGATATAGAACTATCAGATGTGGATAAAAGTGGTCAAAATGTGGACAAATCTGTGTATAACTTCCAAGAATGTGGATATACAGAGGTTTTAGTCCGTTTGTACACAGGAAAAACACATCAAATTCGTGTGGCTTTCAGCCATATAGGGCACCCTCTCGTAGGGGATACCTTATATGGCGCACAGCCAACGGGGCAGCCGTTCCAATTGCGTGCCCAAAAGGTTGTATTTACACACATGCGCACAGGCGAGCGTATTACGGTTACTGCATAATTACCTCTAATTACTTTGATACTTATCACTAGGTAAGTATTAAGAAGTGCGTAATATATAGTACGTATTAATAATTAGATAGTAGTTTATTAACAATAGATCTACACTATAGATTGTGAAGTCACAATACATCAAATGTTCTAATTGAGAAATGAGAATTATTGATAACTCAGTAAAATCAATGATTTTATAGAAATTTTTCAAAAAATATAATGACAAATGATAATCGATAAGCTATAATAGAAATGTAAATAAATCGATAGGCTTCGATTTGTAGCTTAGTGAATTGAATGTAAGAGGTGTAGTTCAATATGATTTTGCAAGAAAATGGTGCAGCACGTAATCGGGGGATTACGCTTGCTAGTATAAAAGGTATTATAGGTAACGTCGTTCTCGTTATTTTTAAAATGATTGTAGGCCTTGCATCTAACTCTATCGCCATCATCCTTGATGCGGTAAACAACTTAACAGACGTTTTGTCCTCTGTATTGACTATTGTTGGTACAAAATTAGCAGCTAAGGGTGCCGATAAGGAGCATCCATTTGGTCATGGTCGTATCGAATATATGACTACCATGGCCATTGCTTTCATCATCCTTGGTGCAGGCATTGGATCACTCAAGGAATCTATTGAAAAAATTCTTCACCCTGAGGTATCTACCTTTGATGTTCCAAGCTTGGCCATTATCGCTGTCGCTATTGTGGTGAAAGTAGTGATGGGCCGTTATATTAAGGCACAAGGCGAGAAATACAAATCTGATGCGCTTGTAGCGTCTGGTATAGATGCCCTCTTTGATGCGGTGATTACCTTTGCTACATTAGTATCTGCAGCTTTGGTATTCTTCTTTAACTTGGATATTCAAGGTTATGTAGGGGCCGCTATCTCCGTATTGATTTTGAAAGCATCTTATGACATTTTAAAAGAAATGTATAATCACTTGCTTGGCGTTCGTGCAGATGATAACTTAGTTCGTGAAATTAAAGAAACTATCGCTCAACATCCAAATGTGGGCGGTGTATATGATTTAGTGTTAAATAGTTATGGTCCTGGTGAAACAATTGGATCTGTTCATATTACAGTGCCAGATACGATGACGATGGCGGATATCCATCCACTAACAAAAGGTATCGCTGTTCATCTTTATAAAAAATTTGGTATTGCTATGACCGTTGGCGTATATGCTGAAAACCAACCAAGTTTAGAAGTGCTTGAAGTAAGACAAGCTCTCGACCAAGTTGTAAGTCTATATACACATGTAGTACAAGTACATGCGTTCTACGTACAAGAAGAAAAGAAAGTTATCTACTACGATATTATCTTTGACTTTGACGAAGAAGATCCACATGGCACATTAGAAAAAATTAAAGCAGAAATGCAAAAACGCTGCCCTGACTATGTACAATTTGCTATTGTAGATACAGACTTCAGTAACTAATAGAATATAAATAAAGGCTTCAACCAATCATCGACGAAAATATTTCGCTAAGAAATGGTTGAAGCCTTTTCTTTTACTAGTTGATAGATTTAGCTATACTATAAGTAAGAGAGATGGTGATTCTATGTTACGGTGGATAAAGAAACATTATATTGTAAGTTTTATTGTTTTCCTTATTCTTATTTTGTGTGCTTTGCACTTTAGTGGTACGAGAAATGAGACACGTATTTTGTCGAAACAAGGGATAATTCTAGAGAAAAATATTACAGTTGATCTTAATCGTAATCCTAATGCAACCGTGACAGTTATAAATGCAAGCAATTACTCTGAATCCTATGTTGTTAATGTATTGCCTATTATGACAGAATATAACTGCTATATTTTCGACTCTCTTATCGTTAATGATGAATTATATCTGCTTGCACGTTCTAATGCTGCAATTTCAAATATGAATTTGTATCCACTATTAATTTTTAAGATTAATGATACATCTTTAAGCTCTAATGTTATTGGATATGAATTCGATAAGTTCTCCGCTTCACTAGACTATATAGATGGTAAAATTATAGCTTCTAATGGGAGCGCTAAATATATCTTAAGTCCTGATTTATCTGCTAGCAAAATAGTGAATACAGACTCGATTGCTGTTCAAAATAAGAATGTTAGTAAACATGGTATAAAGAAGGATAAAGTAATATCAGACTCTTTAATTCCTAGAGATTTATACATGAATGGTAAGGCAGGCGTACCATTTAAATTGATACTTCTTCTGCATTGGATAATCACCGCCGCAGAGTCCGTAAATCTC
>OGZG01002107.1_pt1 | contig 13992 bp, 9 predicted proteins | sample 1576781 | NCBI WGS metagenome assembly OGZG01 (sample SAMEA3541502, study PRJEB24748) | human gut metagenome | biome: human gut; feature: human-associated habitat; material: faeces | place: China | collected 2012 | reverse complement strand
GAGCACCTCCTTGCCAAGGAGGGGGTCGCGAGTTCGAATCTCGTTTTCCGCTCCACTTGAATATTGGCCCGGCAGAAACCTGCCGGGTTTTTTGTTGCTTCTTGTCAACTTTAGATCCTTGTGATATGATATTATGAGCGATTTATGTCAGTATCTTTTGATATTGGCCTTGAACAAGCTGTTAATTTTGTACACATATAAAACCTAAGGGAGGATTTTTTAATGAACGTATCTGTTGAAAGAGTTGTGAATGACGCAACCCTCAAAATTACTTTACCCGCTGAGGAAGTGAATAAAGGCTTTAAAAAAGCTATAAGCAAAATCGCTAACAGCGTAAACATTCCCGGTTTCCGTAAAGGCAAAGCACCCCGCAACATTATTGAAATGCACTATGGCAAAGATGCCATTAAACAAGAAGCATTCGAAATCGTTGCTAATGATTGCTATACTAAAGCACTTGATCAGGAGAGCCTGATTCCTGTGTCCGACCCCAAAGTTGAAGAATCTGTTTTTGAAGAAAATAAAGATATGGAACTGACTATCAAAGTCACTTTGAAACCTGAAATAGAACTGGGTGAATACAAAGGCTTGTCTGTAGAGAAAAAAGAAGCTGTTGTTGAAGATGCAGATGTTGACGCTGCAGTAGAAGAACTGCGCAGCCGTCAGGCCAAAATGGTAATTGCTGAAGAAGGTACAATTATTGAAAAAGGTGATTTTGCAATTATTGATTTCGCCGGTACTGTAGACGGTGAAGCTTTCAGCGGCGGTGAAGGTAAAGGCTATCCTCTGGAAGTTGGTTCTAACTCCTTTATCCCTGGTTTTGAAGATCAGCTGGTTGGCCTAAAAAAAGGCGATGCTACTGATGTAGAAGTAACTTTCCCTGAAGATTATTTCGTTAAAGAACTGGCTGGTAAAGAAGCTGTGTTCAAAGTTAACGTTCAAGATGTAAAACGCAAAGAGCTGCCTGAGCTGAATGACGAATATGTTGCAGCTAACAGTGAATATAAAACTGTTGCTGAACTGAAAGCTTCGTACAAAGAACGTATGCAGCAAAATGCTGAAAACAATGCGAAGGTTGAATATGAAAAAGCATTGATTGATGCTGCTGTTGCCAATGCTAAATTTGAAGTTCCTGAGATTATGGTCGAAGACCGCATCAGCCAAATGGTTGACGAAATGCGTATGAGTCTGGAAAGCCGTAAAATGACTTTAGAAATGTATATGCAGTATACTGGTATGGATATGGCTAAGATCCGCGAAAACCAGCGTGCGACTGCCGCTGAAAACGTAAAAACTGATCTGGTTCTGGATGCTATTGCCAAAGCAGAAAACATTCAGGTATCTATGGAAGACGTTGATGCTGAATTATCTGCTATTGCTGCTCAACATGGTGCTACGCTGGACGAAGTAAAGAATATCATTAAATCCAATGGTAACATGGGACTTTTGCTTGCAAATATTCTGCGTCGCAAAGCTGCTCACGTTGTTATTGACAACGCAAAATAATGGCATTTTGCCGCCGGCGCTTTAAGCTCCGGCGGCAGATGTGACTTTATTAAAAAATATAACCTTAAAGAAAAGGGGTGTAAGACATGAACTATGTGCCTATCGTTGTAGAGCAATCCAGCAGGGGTGAGCGCTCTTATGACATTTATTCCCGCTTATTGAAAGACAGAATCGTTTTTGTGACCGGCCCTATTGACGACGCGATGGCAAATGTCGTTATCGCCCAGCTGCTCTTCCTGGAATCCGAAGATCCTAATAAAGATATACATCTTTATATCAATAGTCCTGGCGGCAGTGTAAGTGCCGGCTTGGCTATTTATGACACGATGCAGTATATCAAACCTGATGTTTCTACCATTTGCATGGGTATGGCGGCCAGTATGGCATCTGTACTTTTAGCTGCAGGAACTCCGGGAAAACGTTACGCGCTCCCTTATTCCCGCGTGATGATTCATCAACCGCTGGGAGGGGCTCAGGGTCAAGCTACAGAAATTGAGATTCATGCGCGCGAAATTCTGCGTATCCGTGAAGAGATGAATGGTATTTTAGCTAAACATACAGGTCAGTCGAAAGAAAAAATCGCACAGGATACTGAACGCGATTATTACCTGACCAGCGAAGAAGCTAAAGCTTATGGGCTTATTGATGAAGTTGTAACCCGTAAGGCAGCAGCTGAAGAAGCGAAATGATGCATACTAAGGAGATAACAATATGAACTTTGGCGAGGGGAACGACAGCAATATAACTTGTTCCTTCTGTGGAAAAAGAGAAGGCCAGGTCCGCAAGCTGATTGCCGGTCATAACGTCTATATCTGCGACGAATGTATCGAACTTTGCAATGAAATGCTGACAGAAGACCTGAAAGAAACAAATGCTGCTGTTGTCAGTGTAAACGAACTGCCGAAGCCGAAAGAAATTAAAAATATTCTTGACGAGTATGTTATTGGTCAGGAAGAAGCAAAAAAAACTTTGGCTGTAGCGGTTTATAACCACTATAAACGTATTAACTATGAATTAAATAATCCTGCGAAGGATAAAGAAGTAGAACTGCAAAAATCAAATATTCTAATGCTGGGGCCTACCGGCAGCGGTAAAACTTTGCTGGCACAGACGTTGGCAAAGATTTTGCAGGTACCTTTTGCAATCGCTGATGCTACTGCTTTGACAGAAGCTGGTTATGTAGGTGAGGATGTTGAAAATATCCTGCTGAAATTGATCCAGAACGCTGATTTTGATATTGAGCGTGCTCAAAGAGGCATTATTTATATTGATGAGATCGATAAGATTTCTCGTAAATCAGAAAATCCTTCTATTACACGTGATGTATCAGGTGAAGGTGTGCAGCAGGCACTTCTGAAAATTTTGGAAGGTACAGTCGCCAGCGTTCCGCCGCAAGGAGGACGCAAACATCCGCATCAGGAGTTTATTCAGATCGATACTACTAATATTTTATTTATCTGTGGCGGTGCTTTTGCCGGACTTGAAAATATTATCGGTGCACGTATCGGCAAAAAGAATCTTGGTTTTGGTGCTGATATCAAAACAAAAGAAGAAGCAAAAGCTGATACGATCTTTAAAAAAGTTTTGCCTGAAGATTTAATGAAATTCGGTTTGATTCCTGAATTTGCAGGTCGTCTGCCTGTTGTTGTGACACTGGATTCTTTGGATAAAGACGCTTTGATCAAAATCCTGCAAGAGCCTAAAAATGCTTTGATTAAACAATATCAGCATTTCCTGGCTATGGATAATGTAGAACTGGAATTCGAAGACGGTGCTTTAGTGGCTATTGCAGAAGAAGCTCTTAAACGTAATGCCGGCGCCCGCGGTCTGCGTTCTATCATCGAAGAGGTAATGCGTAATGTGATGTATGAAGTGCCTTCACGTATCGACGTTGTAAAATGTGTAGTTACAGAAGCGGCAATCAGAGAACACATGGAACCGAAAATGGTGGTTGCTAGTTAAGCAATTAAAAAAAGAAGGGGAAGGGGCATAGCCTTTTCCCCTTTTTATGTTAAAATAAAGTTGAGTAATGAAAATGCTTTAAAAATATCGTTTGCTGCAGTTAATACTGTTGGCAAAGGAGGGTAATATATGGAAACAAAACCACGTTTAATGCCGTTGCTTCCTTTAAGAGGAATGCTGGTATTTCCAGGTATGATTATAAATCTTGATGTAGGCAGGGAGCGTTCCATTCATGCAGTAGAAGCTGCGATGACTTCCGATAAGCAGATACTTCTGGTATCACAGAAGGAAGCCGTAACGATGGAACCCGGGCAGAAGGATTTATTTAAATATGGTGTCATAGCGGAAATCAAACAATTATTGAAATTGCCAAGTGGAGCTTTGCGGATACTTGTAGAAGGATTAGCCCGAGCCAAAGTAGAAACTATTATCGAAGCTCCGGCTGTCGATACATATTTCCAGGCTAATGCACTGCCGATGGATTCTGTTGTCAGTGAAGATAATGAAGTGGAAGCGCTGCGCAGGATGCTGATTGAAACGTTTGAGCAATGGATTATTGCCAGCAAAAAAGTTAACAGTGAAGTGCTGCTGACCTTTAAGGACCAAACTGACCCAGGACGGGTTGCGGATATGATTGCCGGTTATCTGTCGATAAATATCGAAGAAAAAGAGCAGCTGTTAGAAGCGGTTGATGTTAAAGAACGTATGAATAAACTCTATACGTATTTATGCAAAGAACTGGAAATTGCCGGTCTGGAAAAAAATATTTCACAGCAGGTGCGTAAACAGATAGAACAGAACCAAAAAGAATATTATCTGCGTGAACAGATGAAAGCCATTAATAAAGAACTTGGCGAAGGTGATGAACGTCAGGCCGAAATAGACGAATATAAGAAGCAGATGTCAGAGCTTGATCTGCCGGCTGAAGTTGTTGAAAAAATCAATAAAGAACTTGACCGTCTTTATAAAATGCCGCCGATGATGGCTGAAAGCGCCGTAATCCGCAATTATATCGATGTGCTTTTAAGTTTGCCCTGGGGTAAGTTTACAGAAGATAATTTTGACCTTGAAGTGGCTGCTAAAGTACTGGATAAAGACCATTACGGTTTGGAAAAAGTAAAAGAACGTATTTTAGAGTATTTGGCAGTACGTGCTTTGACCAAACAAAGTAAGGGACCGATTTTATGTTTAGTCGGACCTCCTGGTGTGGGTAAAACTTCTCTGGCACATTCGGTTGCCAGAGCGATCGAGCGTAAATTTACCCGTGTTTCTTTAGGTGGCGTTCGTGATGAAGCAGAAATCCGCGGTCATCGTCGTACATATATCGGCGCAATGCCAGGCAGGATTATTCATGGTATGCAAACCAGCGGTTGCATGAATCCTGTTTTTCTTCTGGATGAGATTGATAAAATGGCTTCTGATTTTCGGGGGGATCCGGCTTCGGCTTTGCTGGAGGTATTAGACCCGGAACAAAACAACACTTTCAGTGACCATTATATTGAATTCCCTTTTGATTTGTCACATGTTTTCTGGATTGTAACGGCTAATACGGTAGAAACTATCCCTCCTGCTCTATTAGACAGGATGGAAGTGATTCAACTTACCAGTTACACTGAGGACGAGAAAGTGAAAATCGGCGAATTGCATTTATTGCCGAAGGAACGTCAGGCACATGGCTTGACTGCAAAAACTTTGAATATTACAGAAACAGCTCTGCGTCATGTTATACGCGAATATACACGTGAGGCCGGTGTACGTAATTTAGAACGGAAAATAGCGGCGATCTGCCGTAAAACAGCACATCGTATTGTGACGAAACAGGTAAAAAGTGCTAAAGTTACCGAAAAAAATCTGACTAAATATTTAGGACCGGTTATTTTTCTGGAAAGCGATCTGACTGCCAAGGCAGAAATAGGTATCTGCACAGGTTTGGCCTGGACCAGTGTTGGAGGTGAATTACTGAAGGTAGAAGTACTGGCTACTAACGGTAAAGGAGGTCTGGTATTGACTGGGCAGTTGGGTGATGTTATGAAAGAATCTGCTCAGGCCGGTTATACTTATATTCGTTCTCGGGCTAAAGAGCTGCATTTGGATGAAAAGTTTTATGAAACTACTGATATCCACATTCATTTACCGGAAGGCGCAATCCCAAAAGATGGTCCTTCCGCCGGCATTACTATGGTGACGGCTATGGTTTCAGCACTGACTAAACGTTGCATAAAAGCGGGTATTGCCATGACTGGAGAGATCACTCTTTCTGGCAAAGTGCTTCCGGTAGGAGGAATTAAAGAAAAAATGCTGGCGGCGCATCGTTATGGTGTAAAAACCATTCTGCTTCCAGAACAGAATATGCAGGATCTGGAAGAACTTCCTGTCAATGTGCGTGCGGCAATAAAATTCATTCCTGTTAATCATATGGATCAAGTGTTGAAATTAGCTTTGGAGGAGTAAGATGAATAAAGGAACCTGGGATATTATTCATGCCCAATATATCACATCTGCTGTCAGAGCAGACCAATATCCGACACCACCGTTAATAGAGGCTGCTTTTATAGGGCGTTCTAATGTTGGCAAATCATCACTGATCAATTCGCTCTGCAGACGTAACGGCTTGGCAAGAGTGAGCTCGACTCCAGGCAAAACACAGACTATAAATTTTTATGGTTTACAGGCTAAACGCACTACTGAAGGGCAGGAAGAACGTGCTGATTTTTATTTAGTAGATTTACCAGGTTATGGTTTTGCCAAAACAGCTAAAACGAACAAAGATAAATGGTCAGGATTTATCAGTAAATATCTTTCCGGATCTGATAATCTAGGACTGGTCTGTCAGCTTATTGATATCAGGCATAAGCCTTTGGACAGCGATATTGAAAGCTATCACTGGTTACTGGACTGTGGACTGCAGGTTCAGGTTATTTTGACCAAAGCAGATAAATTGTCGAAAAATGCAGCGATGGCTCAAAAAGCATTATTCAAACGGGAACTGGGACTGGATGACAGCCGTATTATGACCTATTCTGTAACTCAGAATACAATGCGCAGTGAATTGATAGGGCGGATCATGACGGCACTGGAAGGGCATTATTAAGCGAGGGAAATATGTTGAATCGTTTGCTGCTATTTGTTATGGCAGCCTGTTTAGGAACGTTATTTTTAAAAATGGAATTGCCTATACCATATCTTTTAGGCGGCATTTTTGCTGCAGTAGCCTGTAAGATAGCTGGTTCGCCTGTTACCTGGCCTAAGAATTGGCGTGAATTGGGTTTACTTGTAGCTGGGTATGGTATTGGCCGTAATTTTACAGCTGATACATGGGAGAAAATGACGCATCAGACCTTTGGGGTACTGGAAGCCACGCTGATAGCTGTAGCTGTTGCTGTTTTAATTGCCTGGTGGACAGCGAGACATACTTCGGCTAATCTGATCAGTTGTGTGATGGGCATTATGCCTGGCGGGCTGACGCAAATGATGCTGATGTCGGAGGATGATCCAAGGGCTGACGCAAATGTTGTTGTCGTTATGCAGACTCTGAGGCTGGTAGGCGTTATTGTAGCAGTACCATTTCTGGTAATCCATGGTTTAGGTGCTCAGGTTATGCAAAACAATGCTATTGTTCAGACAACAGACGGTACGCATTGGCTTATTCTTGTCCCATTGTCGTTTTTAGGCGCTTTTGTTGCGACTAAGTTAAAGGTGCCAACACCGCGTTTGCTGGGGCCGATTCTGGCAACAGCGGCAGGGTCGTATTTTTGGGGAAGTTTACAGCCTGTGCCTGGTTTGCTTATGATGCTGGCACAGGTAAGTATTGGATTATACATGGGCGTAATGCTGGATCCCAAAAAACTTTCGGCTACTAAGGAATTGATGCCTTATATTTTTAGTGGTATCGTTTTGATGATTGGTGTCAGTGTTGTTGTTGCCTGGTCCCTGTCAGAACGGTATGGGTTTTCTTTAGTAACCGCTTTTTTAGCAATGGCTCCCGGCGGAATTGCGGAAATGTGTCTGGCTGGAATGAGTATGGGAGAAGATGTTTCAATCATTCTTACTTACCAATTAGTACGGTTATTGTTTTTGAATATCTGCGTTCCTTTGGGAATCACTATGTATTTTAAAAATAAAAGTCTTGATTAGCAGTATCGTAGCTTACTGAATAAAATAGTAAGCTACGATACTGTTTTATTTGCGAAAAATAATATATGAAAAAATATATTAAAAGACTTGACAAAAGAAATAGTAATAAATATAATTAAGCTAACAAATGAATATTGTAAGCTAAAGGTGCTCTACAGAGCTTAATAGAGAAGTCGGTGCAATTCCGACGCGGTCCCGCCGCTGTAACGAGGAGTAAACTTCAAATGCCACTGGTAGTAATACTGGGAAGGTGAAGTGAGCTATGAATCGGAGTCAGAAGAACTGCCTTAGCTACATCGCTGATTGACCTGCGAGAGACGGGGAGGAGATGCTGCAGAGTTCGTATTTTAGGTAAATACGAAGTGCGAATCTTTTGCTATGAATTTCTGACCGTTTTTCTTAATATTATTTTAAGAAAACGGTTTTCTGTTTTTCTGTGCTTTTGTAAGCGCGTTGAGGTCGAAGTGTGATGGCTAGACCTCGAAAATAAGGTCAGCCATCAGTGTATATATTTATTTGTGACAGGTCTGGACAACCTGCCGGGTTTATTGCCATTCTCAAATTCTCTTTGTGCAAGAACCTTCTTCTCAATTGCCTGCGTAGGGGTGCGCGGCAAGAGCAACCATCACATTTTTTGTGATGGTTGCTTTTTTTGATAAGGGGCTTATAGAGGCAGTTTCGGTAGGAGATTCTCGAACCATTCTGCGATACATAAGTAAGCAAAGTACAGGAGGTGAACATTTACTACCCCGGCACAGAAAATAATTAATGAAAGGATGCCGTATATGGAACAAGATAAAAACCTTACAGCAGAGATTCAGCAGGAAGAAACTTTAGTGGGAACTATCCCTCCGGTTACTTTCGATGAATTTACGCCGCCGTCCTATGAGGAGTGGAAGCAAGAAGTAGTGACTGCTCTTAAAGGCGGTTCTTTTGAAAAGAGTATGTTCACTAAAACTTATGAGGGTATCACCCTGAATCCTATTTATAGATTAGAGGATCAGGAGAAGATTACTCACAATAAAACCTATCCCGGCATGGAAAGCAACCTGCGCGGTGCTAATGCAGGAGGTTATATCCATAAAGTATGGACTATTGCTCAGGAGTGTGATGGAAAAACTCCTGCCGAAGCCAATGAAATGGTTAAATACGAGCTGTTGAAAGGAACTACCGCTGCTAGTGTCGTTTTAGATACTGCGACACGCAAAGGCTATGATCCTGATAAGGCAGAAGTAAAAGATGTTGCTGATATAGGCGTATCTTTGGCTACTGTAGCTGACGTGGAAAAACTGCTGGATGGTGTTGATCTGGAAAAATTCGAAATCGATATTTATGCCGGCGCTTCCAACATCGCTCTTTTGGCTGCTGTAATCACTGTCTGCGAGAAAAAAGGTCTGGCCCTCGAAAAATTACATGGCGCTATTACTGTCGATCCGATTGGCGAACTTGCTTTGGACGGCGAATTAGTTCGTCCGCTGGACGAATATTATGACGAAATGGCACATAGCATTGCCTGGGCTGAAAAAAATGCTCCGCAGCTTAAAACAGTAGTTGTCAATACCGATGTTTATCATAATGGCGGTGCTAACGACATTCAGGAAGTAGCGTATGCTATGAATGCAGCTGTAACTTATATGCGCGCTATGGAACGCCGTGGTATTGATGTCAATACCTTCTGTCGCCACCTGCGTTTTCATTTCAGTATCGGAGCTAATTTCTTTATGGAAATTGCTAAACTGCGCAGTCTGAAAATGGTTTGGGCGCAAATCGTTAAAAATTGCGGTGGGGATGAAGAAGCACAAAAGATCAATCTTTATGTCAGCACTTCTACCTTCTGCCAGACGAAATACGATCCTTATGTAAATCTGCTGCGTGCGGCAACACAATCCTTCTCTGCGGTTGTTGGCGGTATGGACGGCATGTATGTCAAACCTTTCGATCATTGCATTCGTCCCAGTGATGTATTTTCCCGCCGTATTGCCCGTAATATCCAGATCATGGAACAGCATGAATTCAACTTTATTCAGCCGATCGATCCTTCCGGCGGCAGCTGGTATATTGAACCGCTGACAGAAGAATTTACGGAAAAAACCTGGGCTAAGTTCCAGGAAATCGAAAGCCACGGCGGCTTACTGGCAGCGCTTGAAAGCGGCAAAGTACAGGCAGCGGTTAAAGCTATTTTAGAAGAACGTTTTAAAAATCTTGCTACCAGAAAAGATCGTGCAGTCGGCAATAACATGTACCCGAACATGACTGAAGAACTTTTGGAAGTGCCTGAAGTTGATTTCGCAGGAATCCTTAAAGCACGCAAAACTGATTTGGAAGTCAACGTAAAAGTACGCGACAATGCTTATGTAGAAGCTGTACTCAGCGACCTTGGCAAACGTGATGCCAGTGAGTTGGGTTCTTTGATCGCTGATGCTGAAAAAGCATTATTGGCTGGAGCAACTATGGGTGAAATTTCAGCAGCTCTTACCGGCAGTGCTAATGGCGAAAAGGTTGAAGCTATTGCTCCGCATCGCTGGACTGAACGCTATGAAGAACTGCGTATGCGTACGGAAAATTTTGTTGATAAAACCGGTGCAAACGTTAAAATTTTCCTGGCCAATATGGGACCGATCCCGCAGCATAAAGCACGTGCCGATTTTGTTACCTCTTTCATGCAGGTGGCTGCCTTTGAGGTTGTGACAAATAATGGCTTCCTCACTGTCGAAGAAGCTGTTAAAGCAGCGCTTGAGTCCGGTGCCGATGCAGCCATCGTCTGCTCGACTGACGCTACTTATCCGGAACTGGCCCCAGCAGTTACGAAAGGCATCAAAGCTGTAAATCCGGAAATGAAGGTATTCCTGGCAGGTGCTCCCAGCGCAGAACTGAAAGAAATCTGTGATGCTGCAGGTATGGATGATTACATCAGCGTCAAATCCAATTGCTATGAAACCTTGCTCCGTATGCAAAAAGAAAGGGGGATGTTCTGATAATGTCCAGAATTCCTGATTTTAGTCAAATTCCCTTTCAGCAGGCACCCGCACAAGGCGCCGCCGAGTTTGCTGCCTGGAAGGAAAAATTAAAAACTGAAACCGGTAAATCCTTTGAAGAAAATTTTTACCGTACAATGGAACAAATCAACGTAGCTCCTTTATATGATGTGAATGCCTATAAAGACTGCGAACATCTGCATTATATGGCAGGTATCCCGCCATTTTTGCGTGGACCTTATTCAACGATGTATGTAACCAAACCCTGGACAGTACGTCAATATGCAGGCTTCTCTACTGCAGAAGAATCAAATGCTTTCTATCGCCGTAACCTGGCGGCAGGGCAAAAAGGTCTGTCTATCGCATTTGACCTTGCAACTCACCGCGGTTATGACTCCGATCATCCGCGCGTTGTCGGTGACGTAGGTAAAGCCGGTGTTGCCGTTGACTCTATTTTGGATATGGAGATTCTTTTCTCCGGCATTCCTCTGGATCAAATGTCTGTATCAATGACAATGAACGGCGCAGTGCTGCCTGTATTGGCCTTCTATATCCTGGCTGGTGAAGAACAGGGCGTAGACAAATCAGTTATGGCAGGTACGATCCAAAACGACATTCTGAAAGAATTCATGGTTCGTAATACCTATATCTATCCGCCTACAGCTTCCATGCGCATCATCGGTGATATTTTCGAATATACCTCCGCTTATATGCCCAAATTCAACAGTATCTCGATTTCCGGTTATCATATGCAGGAAGCAGGCGCTACTGCTGATATCGAACTTGGCTATACATTAGCCGACGGTCTCGAATATCTGCGTACAGGTACTGAGCATGGTCTTACTATTGACCAGTTTGCACCGCGTTTGTCCTTCTTCTGGGCAATGGGTAAAAACTACTTTATGGAAATTGCTAAAATGCGTGCAGGACGTATGCTGTGGGCGAAAATCGTTAATTCCTTCGGCCCGAAAAAAACCAAATCTATGGCTTTGCGTACACATTCGCAAACTTCCGGCTGGAGCCTGACAGAGCAAGATCCGTTCAACAATATTACGCGTACCTGTATCGAGGCTATGGCAGCAGCTTTGGGGCATACCCAGTCGCTGCATACTAACGCTTTGGACGAAGCTATCGCGTTGCCGACAGATTTCTCGGCTCGTATTGCTCGTAATACTCAATTGTACATTCAGGACGAAACCAAAGTCTGCAAAGTTATTGATCCGTGGGGCGGTTCCTATTATGTAGAGGCACTGACCAATCAGCTGATCCAAAAAGCCTGGGCACATATCCAGGAAATCGAACAGCTCGGCGGTATGTCCAAAGCTATTGATACCGGTCTTCCTAAAATGCGTATCGAAGAAGCGGCAGCACGTCGTCAGGCTCATATCGATTCCGGCGCCGAAAAAATTGTCGGCGTAAACGATTACCGTCTGGAAAAAGAAGATCCGCTTGATATTCTGGAAGTCGACAACACTGCAGTTCGTTTGGCGCAGATCGAACGTTTGAAAAAATTGCGTGCTAACCGTGACAACGATGAAGTTCGCCGTTGTTTGGACGCTATCACCCATTCCATGGAAACCGGTGAAGGCAACTTGCTGGAGCTGGCAGTTAACGCAGCTCGTGCTCGTGCTTCCAAAGGCGAGATTTCTGACGCTGTCGAAAAAGTCTGCGGCCGTCATAAAGCTATCATCCGTTCAATTTCCGGCGTCTACAGCAGCGAATTTGCTGACGAAGATGTTATCAAGGAAGTTCGTCAGATGACAGATGACTTTGAACAGCGCGATCCTTTAAGGATGCGACCCGGACCATGAAAAACTCATCCAGGTTCGATGCCGTGATGCTTAAGAATTTCAGCCGGTCAAAGAGCGGTGTCGTCTTATCTCTTGCCTCTTCGAGAACACGGCAGTCAAATTCCAGCCAGCTGAGTTCTCGGTTTACATAATTTTTCGGATCATTGAAGCGTGCCGGATCCTGCTCCTTCCGTTCTTTCTGAGCATTCCCCTTTTTTAACTCTTTTTTCATTTCTCTGCCTTCCTGTATCCGGCCGGTTTTTGTTCACGCAGTGCGCAGACGAAAACCGGCTCCGGACATCCTTTCACATCCTGAATTCATCGTGTTTCGCAGCAATATCCCTGTCTGCACTCCGGCATCTAGCGGTATTTTTTATGCCGCAGGACCGGTCGGATCCCGAAGATCTCCTCGAAGAATGCCGCCTTCTGTTCAAAGGATACCGCCCGTACGAACAAGATCCGCTTGATACGTGACGGTATCGTTATCTATGCCGGCGAGCTAGGCTCTTTGAAACGTTTCAAGGACGATGCGAAAGAGGTCGTGGCTGGCTTGGATTGCGGTTTGAATATTACGAACTTCAACGATATCCAAGTGGGCGATATGATCGAGGCTTACGAAGAGACAGAAATTAAGAAGACGTTATAACGATGAACTGGTTGGACATTACATTGCTATGTCTGGCAGGGATAGGATTTGTGAAAGGCCTGTTTGATGGAATCATCAAACAGGTTGTTTCGCTTATAGCCCTAGTGATCGCGATCTTTTTCTGCGGAAAAGCGGCGGCTTGGCTGAAAGGATATATCTTGGCGTTGGGTTGGTTTCCGGAAGAAGGGGTTACGATCTTGAGTTATATAGCGGGTTTTATCTTGATTATGGGGGTATTTATCCTAGCGGGTGAACTGGTTACCAAGGTGGTAGGGGCGACACCGTTGAGCGTTATCAACCATTTGTTTGGTGGTTTTTTCGGGTTGCTGGTCGTTTTGGTCTTTACCAGTTTGCTGTTGAACGCGCTGGAGTTCGTGGATCGTGGATCGGTCTTGATTCATCGCCAATCAAAGATAGAATCTCGTTTTTATTATAGCGTGAAGCAAATAGTACCAACAATTTTCCCACATAATTTGTTTTCATTAGGAGAATGAAGGGCTTTTATCAATGGTTAATTTTTAATTATGCAGGATTCAAATCATATAATTAATGAGGTAACGAGCGGAGATTATAAATACGGCTTCGTTACCGATATTGATACGGAGGTGATCCATCGTGGATTAGACGAGGAGACGGTCCGTATTATCTCTGCCAAGAAGAACGAGCCGGAATGGTTACTCGAGTTCCGTTTGAAGGCTTTTCGCCATTGGCAGACGTTGGAGATGCCTACATGGCCTCACTTGAATATCCCGCCGATCGATTATCAGGACATTATCTATTATGCCGCCCCTAAGAAAAAAGAGGGACCAAAGAGCTTGGATGAGGTAGATCCTGAGTTGTTGAAAACATTCGATAAACTGGGTATTCCTTTGGAAGAACAGAAGCATTTAAGCGGAATGGCGGTAGACGCCGTGATGGATAGTGTTTCAGTGCGTGCATCTGTTCAACCCCATCAGGAGTCTCAACCTTTGGCGACTGT
>OGZG01002102.1_pt1 | contig 14016 bp, 10 predicted proteins | sample 1576781 | NCBI WGS metagenome assembly OGZG01 (sample SAMEA3541502, study PRJEB24748) | human gut metagenome | biome: human gut; feature: human-associated habitat; material: faeces | place: China | collected 2012 | reverse complement strand
AAGAGCTTGCGACAAAGGCAGAGGTACTTGATCTGCTGGAGAAGAACCAAAACTTGTTTTAATTTTGCGGCAAATGAGAATTATAAAATGTGCGCAGATTAAATAGAAACCATTTAATATTATGGAGGAGGAAGGATCATGAGAATTAGGGAATTGTTAGCGGTAGAGAGCATTGACCTGAATGCAAAAGCTGCAAACAAAAAAGAAGCCCTCGATCACGCAGTGGATCTGATGGCGAGAAGTGGTAAGATCGGCGACGTCGAGACTTATCGAAACGGGGTATACGCAAGAGAGGAAGAGGGCACAACCGGTATTGGTGAGGGAATTGCCATTCCTCACTGCAAATCAGATGTTGTAAAGGCACCGGGACTTGCGGCAATGCGTGTCGCAGGCGGTGTGGATTTCCAGTCGCTGGACGGTGAGAAGGCAGACCTGATCTTTTTGATCGCTGCGCCGAACACCAAAGACAATGTGCATCTAGATGTACTCAGCAAACTTTCTGTACTGCTGATGGATGAGAAGTTCACAAATGATCTTCGGAATGCAAAGAGCGTGGAAGAGTTTTTGCATGTCATCGATGTGGCTGAGAGCGCAAAGGATGCGGAGGAATCCAAAGAGGTACCGGCAAAGGCAGAGACAAAGGGCGGCAGGCTGATCCTTGCAGTAACAGGATGTCCGACCGGTATCGCACATACGTATATGGCGGCTGAGAGCCTTGAGAAGAAAGCAGCAGAGTTAGGATGCCGCATCAAGGTTGAGACCAGAGGTTCCGGCGGTGCCAAGAATGTGCTGACCAGAGCGGAGATTGCCGAGGCGGATTGCATTATCGTGGCTGCCGATACACAGGTTCCGATGGAGCGTTTTGATGGCAAGCCTGTCATTGAGTGTAAGGTTGCAGACGGTATCAGCAAGTCTGAGGAACTGATTAAGAGAGCAATCAATGGAGATGCGGCTACATACCACGCATCCAATAAAGAAGCGGCAAATAGAAACGATAATGAGAAGGACAGCGTTGGACATCAGATTTATAAGCATCTGATGAATGGTGTATCCCATATGCTTCCGTTCGTTGTCGGCGGCGGTATCCTGATCGCACTGGCATTCCTGATCGATGGATTTTCCGTAGATCTGAATTCTCTTCCGATGGATCAGAGAAGCAACTTCGGTACGATCACACCGGTAGCGGCAATGTTTAAGTCGATCGGCGGCGCGGCATTCGGATTCATGCTTCCGATTCTTGCCGGTTTTATCGCAATGAGTATTGCAGACCGTCCTGGTCTCGCTGTTGGTTTTGTCGGCGGAGCGATCGCGGCAAACGGAACCTCCGGTTTCCTCGGAGCTCTCGTAGCCGGTTTCCTGGCAGGCTATGTAGTGCTTCTGCTCAAGAAAATCTGCTCAAAGATGCCGGAAAGCCTGGAAGGCATGAAGCCGATGCTGATCTATCCGGTGCTTGGTATTTTTATTACAGGTGTGATTATGACTTACGTGGTTGAGCCGCCAATCGGAGCATTAAACACTCTGATCAACAACGGACTCAATGGATTAAACGGCGCAAGTGCAATTCTGCTGGGTGCACTGCTCGGCGGTATGATGTCTGTGGATATGGGCGGTCCGGTGAACAAGGCAGCTTATGTATTCGGTACAGCATCCATCGCAGCCGGAAACTATAACATCATGGCAGCAGTTATGGTCGGCGGTATGGTTCCGCCAATCGCAATCGCTATTGCAACATTAGTATTCAAGAACAAGTTCACCGCAGAGGAGAGAAAGGCAGGACCGACAAACTTTATAATGGGACTTTCCTTTATCACAGAGGGTGCTATCCCGTTTGCAGCTTCTGACCCGTTACATGTACTTCCATCCTGTGTGGTAGGATCGGCAGTCGCAGGAGCACTCTCCATGGCATTTAACTGTACTCTGATGGCACCGCACGGCGGAATCTTCGTATTCCCGACCGTCGGTAATCCATTCATGTATCTGGTGGCACTGGCAATCGGATCTGTGGTATCTGCGGTACTGTTAGGCGTTCTGAAAAAGAACGTGGCATAAATAAAGCTCCTTCTTATATTATTTGATGATATACCCATATACAAAAACCACCGGGCGGCATGCGAAAGTGTGCCGCCCCGGTGGTTTTTATGGTTATAAATATGGAACAAAAGTCGTAGCTGTGCTAAATTAGAAACAAAACAACGTAAGCCCGTATTTGCTTGTATACTTGAAACAGCGCAGGGAAGACTAATAGAGGAGGATCATAATGAGTCAGTATTTATTGTTAAAACAGGGAACGATCCACAATGCCGTCGACGAGGAGGCATTTGTGGCGGATATTTTGATTGAGGACGGAAAAATAAAAAAGATTGCGCCTGTGCTGGAGGGCAAAGTCATCAATGAAGCGGCTGTCATTGATGCGATGGGGATCGATGTCTATCCTGGGTTTGTGGATGCACACTGCCATCTGGGGCTCGACGGTTATGCGGTCGGTTTTGCAGGGCAGGACTTCAATGAGCTTGGCGATCCGGTGACACCGCAGCTCTCGGCGGTGGACGCGATCAACCCGCAGGATGAGACTTTCCGCATGGCAAGGGAGGGAGGCGTTACCTGCGTGTCGACAGGACCGGGAAGCTCCAATGTGATCGGAGGAACCTTCTGCGTCATCAAAACGTATGGAAACCGCGTGGACGACATGATTGTCCGGGAAAAATCAGCCATGAAAATCGCATTCGGGGAGAATCCGAAGAACTGTTATAGTACCTTTCTTTTCGCTTTCAGGTTCCGACTTTGTGGAAATGTTTGTCGGAGTAGGTGCATCCCGTGTACGTGACTTGTTCCGCCAGGCGAAAGAGAAAGCTCCTTGCATTATTTTCATTGATGAAATTGACGCGGTAGGACGTGCCCGTGGCAAAAATCCAAGCATGGGTGGAAATGATGAACGCGAAAATACATTAAACCAATTATTGACAGAAATGGACGGTTTTGGTTCAAATAGCGGTGTGATCATTTTGGCCGCTACCAACCGCGCGGATATATTGGATAAGGCATTATTGCGTGCCGGTCGTTTTGACCGCCAGATTCATGTTGACTTACCCGACTTAAACGAACGTAAAGAAGTATTCGGAGTACATTTGAAGCCTTTAAAACTGGACGAAAGTGTTGATCTGGATTTGCTCGCCCGTCAAACTCCGGGATTCAGTGGGGCAGATATTGCCAATGTATGTAATGAAGCAGCACTGATCGCCGCCCGCCATGGTAAGAATGCGGTTGGGAAACAAGATTTTCTAGATGCTGTAGACCGTATTATCGGTGGTTTGGAAAAGAAGACCAAAATCATGACTGCCGAAGAAAAGCGTACTATTGCCTTACACGAAGCCGGTCACGCTACGCTGTCTTGGTTTTTGGAACATGCCAATCCTTTGATTAAGGTAACCATTGTTCCCCGTGGACGTGCATTGGGAGCCGCATGGTATTTGCCCGAAGAACGGCAGATCACAACCAAAGAGCAGATGCTGGATGAAATGTGTGCCACTTTAGGGGGACGTGCAGCCGAAGAACTGTTCACCGGACATATTTCAACCGGTGCCATGAACGATTTGGAACGTGTGACAAAACAATCATATGGAATGATTGCTTATGCCGGAATGAGTGAAAAGTTACCCAACTTATGTTATTACAGCAACGATGAATACTCTTTCAGCAAGCCTTACAGTGAACGTACAGCCGAACTGATTGACGAAGAAGTGAAAAGAATGATCAACGAACAATATGATCGGGCAAAAGCAATATTATCCGAACATAAAGATGGTCACAACGAGCTGGCCCGTCTGCTGGTTGAAAAAGAAGTAATTTTCGCCGAAGATGTGGAACGCATTTTTGGCAAACGCCCCTGGACTTCACGTTCAGAAGAAATTATGGCTTTAGAAGCTACAGCAAAACCAGTAGAAGTAACCGAAGATTTTGAAGAGAAGAATTCTTCAGATTCTGAGGAAAAGGAAAAAAAAAGAAGCATAACATTGTAGAAAGATCTGTCAACTATATAAGCATTGTCATTCTGAATGATACAAAGAGTCCGTAATAATCCAGATATATCCGGATTCTTCATGGTCACTCAGAATGAAAAAAAACAGATCTTCTACTTTGATTTTTGAATCACTTAAGACTAACGACCGTGAAAAGCAATTTCTTACAACGTGCCATAACCGGAATTATTTTTGTTGCAGTACTGATAGGCTGCATCGTGGGAGGGGCTGTCTCATTCGGCATCCTATTTGCCATTATCAGCGCATTGGCAATCAATGAATTCTGTAATTTGGTCAATCATGTAGAAGGAATACAAGTAAATAAACGTATATGTATTCTCAGCGGAATTTTTCTTTTCCTGTGCTTTTTCTATTTTGGAATAGATCCTTCACAAACAGGTATATTTATTCCTTATTTAGCTTTATTTATTTATCTGATGGTCAGCGAACTTTATTTGAAAAAAGAAAACCCGCTGAATAATTGGGCTTATGCCATGTTAAGCCAGATGTATATTGCCTTGCCATTCGCTTTGCTGAATGTATTGGCTTTCCATTCGGACGAAACAGCCAGCCTTTCACAATACAACGCTATTCTCCCACTATCTATTTTTATATTCAACTGGGTGAATGATACAGGTGCTTACTGTACAGGCATGCTGTTTGGCAAACATAAACTATTTGAACGCATCTCTCCTAAGAAGTCATGGGAAGGCTCTATTGGCGGCGGCATTTTCTGTATCATAGCTTCTTTCCTGCTATCTCACTTCTTCCCTTTCATGTCTACCGGAGTATGGATCGGACTAGCATTGACAGTGGTAGTATTCGGAACCTGGGGAGATTTAACGGAATCTTTATTAAAACGCCGTCTAGGCATCAAAGATTCGGGCAATATTTTACCGGGACACGGTGGAATGCTCGACCGTTTTGACAGCGCGATTCTCGCAATCCCGGCAGCAGTAGTCTATCTGTATGTAGTTTCTTTATTTTAACTCCGCCAAATCCAAAGGATTAAAGCCCGGTACATCCTCGCCAGTGAGCGGATAAGAGAAAATATATGTTTTTTCTTCCCCGTCCACAGGATTAACCAATACCTTTATTCCTTTCAATTCACTGTTTTCCGGTGAATAATCACCTAATTTAAAAGAAACCATACCAGGTACCAATCTGCCCTGACTTCCGTTGTTATTATAGCGGAGTTCCAAATGCGCATATCCGTCCTTTGTCCAAGGAATCATCTCATTCACAACCAGATTAAGAATAGGTTTCTGCGGACTGGGAAAATTCAACATAAAACGTACATTCAGATAGTCATCAGAAGGCCACATATCCTTGATCTGTACTTTCATATTTCCAATACTGTCCATATTATCGGGGTTCAATCCGATAATTTCCTGAACAGGTACTAAGGTATAGTCATTCAAACGGATATTATAAGCAAATCCACTTTCACCGGCTTCCAAAAAAGAATAATTTCCAAAAATCCGTTCTCCTGCCTTCAAATCCCGGTAAGGAACAATATGCTGCACCACCCACAACTTCTCTCCGTTGTCCAACACCAAATAAGGAGCATCATACTGAGGTTGTTTTTCTACGGTAGCCATAGCTATAGTCACCGTACTGTCCGGATCACTTTCATCATTACCACAAGATGAAAAGGCGAATACTCCGCTCAAAAGAAGCATCGCCCCTAACATAGATTGAAAAAAATATTTCATATACTTCCAGGGTTTAAGTTGTTTACCCGAAAGAACAAAAAGAGATCGTGAAAAGTTTATTTCTTCAACAAAGCTACCATTTCACGGGCTGTTGTCCCCGAAGCTCCTGCCGGACCTAAAATCTGAATAATACGATCATACTCTTCCAACACCTTATTTCTGTATACCTTATTATATAAAAGAGATTCTAACTCTGAACGCACGTTATCCACCGTCATCGTATCCGCCACCAGTTCACGAACCACTTCCTTGTCGGCTACCAGATTAACCAACGAAATATATTTCACTTTTAGAATATGCCGGCGAAGAAAAGCGATAAATTTCCCTACCGGAGTATAGTAACACACCACTTGAGGAACACGGAAAAGAGCTGTTTCCAAAGTTGCAGTACCCGAAGTCACCAATGCCGCCTGCGCGTGCTGCAACAACCTGTAGGTCTGTCCGAAAATGATTTTAACCGGTACATTCGGATTTATATAATCCGAATAATAGGCAGGGTCCATCCCCGGAGCCCCTGCCAGCACCAATTGATAATCTTCGGTAAACGGAGCAGCAGCCTCCAGCATCATCGGCAGGTTGTCTTTGATTTCCTGTTTCCGGCTGCCCGCCAACAATGCGATAACGGGCTTTTCGGACAAGCCATTATCCGCCACAAATTCCGGAAATCCATCCGGATGTTCCTTACAATAAGCATCCACTGCATCTACACAAGGATTACCCACATAATGAACAGGGTACTGATGTCCGGCAAAAAACTCAACCTCAAAAGGCAGGATGGAAAACAGTTCGTCCACATCCCGCTTGATATTTTTAATCCTATACTCTTTCCAAGCCCATATTTTAGGAGAAATATAATAGTAGACAGGTATTTTCGTCTGCTTCTTTATAAACTCGGCTATTTTCAGGTTAAAGCCGGGATAATCCACCAGAATCACTACATCAGGAGCCCAACGAACAATGTCCTGCTTACATTCTTTCATATTCCGAAAGATAGTACGCAAATGCAACAACACCGGGATAAAACCCATATAAGCCAGTTCTTTGTAATGCTTCACCCGCGTTCCACCAACAGCCGTCATCAAGTCCCCGCCAAAGAAACGGAATTCTGCTTCCGGATCTTCCTGTATCAAGGCACGCATCAAATTAGATGCGTGCAAATCGCCTGATGCCTCGCCTACTATCAAATAGTATTTCATACTTCCAGATTCCAGTTTTTCAACTCATTCATCATCCCATAAGCAGTCACATCAATTTGGGTCGGAGTTACCGCCACATACCCATGCCCTAATGCCCAGTGATCCGAATCTTCCGCTTCCGGTTCATAGTTATCAAACTCTCCGGTCAGCCAGAAATACTCTCCCCCCCGAGGATGCAGACTACGCTTCCATTCATTAATCCAAGCCCCATTCGTCTGACGGCAGATGCGTACCCCTTTCAAGGAAGCTGTATCCGGAAAGTTCACATTCAAGCAAATCCCCAAAGGCAAGCCATGCTCCAGGACCTGCTCAGTAATACGGCGTATATAAGGCAGCGATGAAGAGAAATCAGCATCCGCAAAATGATTACATAATGAATATCCGATAGAAGAGATCCCCTTCAGACACCCTTCAATCACTACCCCCATCGTACCGGAATAATGCACATTCACTGAAGAATTATCACCGTGGTTTATTCCACCTATCACCACATCGGGACGACGGGGAACCACCGTATGCAATGCCAGTTTCACACAATCTACCGGTGTGCCCGTACATTTATACACAGTCAAATCCTCCTCTTCACGTACCTTGTAATACTTCACAGGATGCTCGGAAGTGATCGCCCCCGAAGCTCCCGAACGAGGACCGTCCGGTGCCATTACGATTATCTCACCCATTCCACGCAACCCGCGTATCAATTCATTCAATCCCTTAGCTTCCACGCCGTCATCATTTGACAGCAATATCAACGGTTTTTCTTTCTTCATATTTTTCCACTCTTTTTCTCGGAGCGTAAAGATACAACTCTTTGCCGGAACTACCCCTCACCGGAAAAGAAAATTATCTTAATGTTCTACAACCCAGTGCTAAAAATAGAATAGAATTGAATGAAAATTTCTATCTTTGCCGCCGTTGAGTTATTAACAAAACCAATGAGTTATCAACAGTTTTGCTAATGTCTGCCGTTTTTTATAGGTGCAATCACCTATTATTTGTTACTTCGCAGCGAGAAAAACTGATTAATATGGGAAAAATTATTGCTTTAGCCAATCAAAAAGGTGGCGTAGGTAAAACTACCACAACGATTAACCTCGCAGCTTCTCTGGCAACACTGGAGAAAAAGGTGCTGGTTATTGATGCAGACCCTCAGGCCAACGCATCATCAGGATTGGGTGTGAACATCAAAGAGGTAGAATGCTCTATCTATGAATGTATTATCAACGAAGCCGATATACGGGAAGCAATTTATACCACCGACATTGACGGACTCGACATTGTTTCTTCACACATCGACCTGGTTGGCGCAGAAATAGAAATGCTGAACCTGGAAGACCGCGAGAAGATCATGAAAAAAGTATTAGCCCCCATGCGGGACGAATATGACTATATCCTGATAGACTGCTCCCCGTCGTTAGGCTTGATAACAATCAATGCGCTGACAGCAGCCGATTCAGTGATTATCCCTGTTCAATGCGAATATTTTGCATTAGAGGGCATCAGCAAATTGCTGAATACCATTAAGATTATTAAATCGAAACTGAATCCTTCACTGGAAATAGAAGGCTTCCTGCTGACAATGTTCGATTCACGTCTGCGTCTGGCCAACCAGATTTATGATGAAGTGAAACGCCATTTTCAAGAATTGGTATTCAAGACAATTATACAGCGTAACGTCAAACTGAGCGAAGCTCCCAGCCACGGCATTCCTGCAATATTGTATGATGCCGACTCTACCGGAGCCAAGAATCATTTGGCATTGGCACAAGAAATTGTAACACGTAACAGTAAGTAAACAATGGCAGTACAGAAGAAATTTGCTTTAGGACGCGGGCTTGACGCACTGATCTCGACTGAAGAAGTAAAGACAGCCGGCTCATCTTCTATCAACGAGATAGAACTGAGCAAAATATCCGTCAACCCTAACCAACCGCGTCGTGAATTTGATCCGGTGGCGTTACAGGAGTTGGCCGACTCTATTGCCGAAATTGGTATCATCCAACCCATTACGTTGCGTCAACTGAGTGAAGACTCTTACCAGATCATAGCCGGAGAACGTCGTTACCGTGCCTCCATACAGGCAGGACTTAAATCTATTCCGGCATACATCCGCACAGCCGATGACGAGAATGTAATGGAAATGGCGTTGATTGAAAATATTCAGCGTGAAGATTTGAATTCATTGGAGATTGCACTGGCTTATCAACATTTATTGGAACAATATGCATTGACACAGGAACGGCTGAGCGAACGTGTAGGGAAAAAACGTACCACTATCGCCAATTATCTGCGCCTGCTGAAACTTCCGGCCCAGATTCAAGTAGCATTGAAAAACCGCGAAATAGACATGGGACACGCCCGTGCCTTATTGTCCTTAGATGATCCTAAGACCCAAATACGTATCTTTAATGAAATACAGTCACAAGGCTATTCTGTCCGTAAAGTGGAAGAAATTGTCAAGGCACTGAGCAGTGGCGAGACAGTGGACAGCGGTGGGAAGAAGATCAAACCGAAAGGCTCCAAATTATCCGAGGAATACACTTTGCTGCAAAGCCACCTCTGCGGATTCTTCGGTTCGAAAGTACAGCTATCATGTACAGCCAAAGGAAAAGGCAAGATCAGTATTCCGTTCAACAACGAAGAGGACTTGGAACGAATCATGGAAATACTGGATTCACTGAAAAAGAAAGAATAAAGCGTTATTACTACATTGAAAAGAAGAACATCCACATATAAACTGTTTACATTCCTGCTTTTATGCCTTATGATGGCTGGAAGCATGAATGTTCACGCCCAAAAGGCACGCAACCGCCGTATGGGTATAAAGACAGATTCTATTATACAAGTCAAAGATTCACTTGTCATTGACAGCCTGAAACTGCTGGAAGAACGGCAAAAGATAGAAAATATGGAAGCACCTGTTGATACTGCCGCTTTAGTCCGTAAAAATGATTCCATACAGAAAGCAATGGCTGCCGAAACAAAACCCCGGTTTATCCCGAACTCCAACCGTGCCATCTGGCTGGCGTTGGTAATTCCCGGCGGAGGACAGATATACAACCGTAAATATTGGAAACTGCCGATAGTATATGGTGGTTTTGTGGGATGTGCATATGCGCTGACCTGGAACAACAGAATGTACAAGGACTATTCTCAAGCCTATCTGGATATTATGGACGATGACCCTGATACCAAAAGCTACGAAGACTTCCTGCCTCATGGCATGAGCGCGGAAGGTATGGAGGACACCTTTAAAAAACGAAAAGATTTCTATCGCCGAAATCGGGATTTAAGCATATTCTGTTTTATCGGTGTATATATACTGTCTGTCATAGACGCATACGTGGATGCCGAACTATCTGATTTTGACATATCCAAAGACTTAGGTCTTCAAATACAACCTGTTATTTTTAATGACGGCCGGAGCAGGATACCTAATACAATAGGCCTGCAATGCAGCTTCAAATTTTAATCGCATGAAAAACTTTTTAATTGGTTTATTTACATTTATAGGAACAACGGGAATAAGCGCACAAACCCAAAGTATTACCGTTCACTCGCAAACTACAGGAAAAGAAGAAATTATTGATGTTCCTGAAAGTATGCAGTCAGAAATGGACAGTCTTTACTGGGACTGGCAATCTAAGAATCACATCACATTGGGAGAGAACTGCACAATGGCCTCTACCAACCCTGTTGTAAGTGATTCCATCTATATGGATCGTCTGTCACGTATTCCCTCTATCATAGAAATGCCTTACAATGAGGCAGTACGCAAATTCATTGATATGTATGCCGTCCGTCTGCGCAATAAAGTATCCTTTATGCTTGCGGCAACCAATTTTTATATGCCTATCTTTGAAGAAGCACTTGATTTATACGACCTTCCTCAAGAACTGAAATATCTGCCGATTATAGAGTCCGCCTTAAATCCTGTCGCTGTTTCCCGCCAGGGAGCTACCGGCTTGTGGCAGTTTATGCTGGGTACAGGAAAAATATACGGGCTGAAGAACAATAGTCTGATAGACGAAAGACGGGACCCGGTCAAATCAACTTGGGCGGCAGCACGTTACCTGAAAGACCTGTACGACATCTATCAAGACTGGAATCTGGTATTGGCAGCTTACAACTGCGGGCCGGGCACTATCAACAAAGCCATACGCCGTGCCGGAGGAGCCACGGATTATTGGACAATCTACAACTATCTGCCCAAAGAAACCCGTGGGTACGTTCCTGCTTTCATAGCGGCAAACTACATCATGACCTATTATTGCGAACATGGCATCTGTCCCATGGAAACACAGCTTCCCAACGCTACAGACACCATTCACATTAACAAAGACCTCCACTTACAACAAGTGGCAGAAGTATGCAACATCAACCTAGACCAGCTTCGCAGCCTGAACCCCCAATACAAAAAGGATATTATTCCCGGTAACAGCGAGTTGTGCGCACTTCGTCTGCCCAATAACTTTGTCAGTACTTTCATTGACCGCCAAGACAGCGTGTTCGCTTATAAGCCCAATGAATATCTGACCAAAAGAAAAACGGTAGCCATCAAGGAAACAACCAGTAGCAGAAACCGCTCATCCAAGGGAACTCTTTATCATAAAATCAAACAAGGAGACACATTGGGAGGAATTGCTGCCAAATACCACGTATCCATCAGCCAATTACGTAATCTAAACGGTATAAAGGGCAATAATATCAGAGCCGGAAGAAGTTTGCGGATCAGATGATTGATAAAAAATACAGATTTAACACTATACATTTTCTGAAAATACTTGCTTGAATATGTTTTTTGTATATTTTTGCAGTATAGATTATAGGAGGCAAAGATATGACGGATGAAAAGCAGACTCAGGAACAGGCGGATGAGGAAATGATAAACCAAGGGTTTCAGGAACTTTTGGACAGTTATCTAGCGACCAAGCACCGCAAAAAAGTAGAAATCATCACAAAGGCATTCAATTTTGCCAAACAAGCACATAAAGGAGTAAAACGACGCTCGGGTGAACCATACATCATGCATCCCATAGCCGTTGCTAAAATTGTATGTACCGAAATAGGACTGGGATCAACTTCCATTTGTTCGGCTTTACTGCATGATGTGGTTGAAGATACAGACTACACTGTGGAAGACATTGAAAATCTGTTTGGTCCTAAAATCGCACAGATTGTAGATGGCCTGACTAAAATATCCGGCGGCATATTCGGAGACCGGGCTTCCGCACAAGCCGAGAATTTCAAGAAATTGCTACTGACCATGAGTGATGACATCCGGGTTATCCTCATCAAAATAGCCGACCGTCTGCATAATATGCGTACACTTGGCTCCATGCTTCCCAACAAGCAATACAAAATTGCCGGAGAAACCTTATACATCTATGCGCCACTGGCTAACCGCTTGGGGTTAAACAAAATAAAGACAGAACTGGAAGATCTCAGTTTCAAATATGAGCATCCGGAAGAATATGCACAGATAGAATCCAAGCTACAAGAAACACAAGCGGAACGCGAAGAAGTATTCCGTGAATTTACAGCACCTATCCGCGCACAACTGGACAAAATGGGTATCAGCTATCAATTGATAGCACGAGTCAAATCCCCTTATTCCATCTGGAACAAGATGCAGACCAAGCATATCACATTTGAAGAAATATATGATATCCTGGCTGTCCGTATCATCTTCTGTCCCAAAAATCCGGAAGAAGAACTCAACGAGTGCTTTAACATATACGTATCCATATCCAAGATTTATAAACCGCACCCAGACCGCTTGCGCGACTGGGTAAGCCATCCTAAAGCCAACGGCTATCAGGCACTTCACGTAACTCTGATGAGCAACAAAGGCCAATGGATAGAAGTGCAGATACGCAGCGAGCGGATGAATGATGTAGCCGAACAAGGCTTTGCCGCACACTGGAAATATAAAGAAGGCGGAGGCAGTGAGGACGAGGGCGAACTGGAAAAATGGCTGCGTACCATCAAGGAAATTCTGGATGATCCGCAACCGGATGCCATGGACTTTCTGGATACCATCAAACTGAACCTGTTCGCTTCTGAAATATTTGTCTTCACTCCGAAAGGTGAAATCAAAACGATGCCGCAAAACTGTACGGCACTGGATTTTGCATTCTCCATCCATACATTCTTGGGCAGCCATTGCATCGGAGCTAAAGTCAACCACAAGCTGGTGCCCTTGAGCCACAAACTGCAAAGCGGCGACCAGGTGGAGATTCTTACTTCCAAATCACAACATGTACAGCCTTCGTGGATAAACTTTGCCACCACTGCAAAAGCCAAGGCTAAGATACAGGCCATACTGAAACGCGAACAGCGAGGTATGCAGCAGGCCGGTGAGGAAATGTTACGGGAATTCTTCTCCAGGGAGGGAGTAGAGTACACTCCCGAAAACATACGAAAGATCTGTAATCTGCATACCCTCAAGACCCCGGAGGGAATGCCATGGGAGAAGGTTATCTGGGGAATGGAAAACACGTATAAAAGCGTTCGTTTTGCCGTGGAGATTACCAAGGAACAGCCGATGGATTATTTGAGATACTCACTGGCAGAATTGAGGGACAACGGTAAGAGATGGGGACTGGGAGAGGAATGTCTGCAGGAATGGCTGCAGAAATGATTTCAAACATGTTTCAGAGGAGATTTCCGTGATAAAACCAGAGATAAAGTCCTTATGCGACCAAATTACATATTTGACGCCAACCGAAATCCCGCTTTCCTCCAATGTTGTTCTCATAGAGGGCAGTCACACTCTCTGGGTATATGACGTGGGAAGCCATCCTGTCATCCCGGAGATTCTTTGGCAGAAAGCAGCACAGATAGGAAAAGAAATAAGGGTTATTTTATCCCATTTCCATCCTGATCATATAGCGAACCTGTCACAGATTCCATGTGCCGAAATTTATCAGGGGAAAAATACATTTCGCTATACCCGGAAAGGAACCATCGTTGAAAAAGCCATTTTTATCGATGATGGCTCCATGCAGCTTCAGCTGGGAGCCACAGAAATAGGACAGGGCGCTGACACTGCATTCAGCCAGATGGCAGCTGAGACAACCGGCATTT
>OGZG01002100.1_pt1 | contig 14024 bp, 11 predicted proteins | sample 1576781 | NCBI WGS metagenome assembly OGZG01 (sample SAMEA3541502, study PRJEB24748) | human gut metagenome | biome: human gut; feature: human-associated habitat; material: faeces | place: China | collected 2012 | reverse complement strand
TATTTTAAATGCTCCGTTACGGGATCTCGGAATCACCGCAGGCAAGGTTACGGATGCGATTGTCGGAGAGGCTCTTTTGAAAAAAGGATATGGCAGCGAAGAAATGAAGCCGGAAGAGGTTACGCAGAGCTGCCTGGCACAGTATTACTTAGACTGGTTCAACAATACTTCCAGAGAAGAAGGAAATAAGGTCTACGGCTTTTCAGAACTTACGGCAGAGGAACTGGCAATCCTGACCAACGGAACCGCCGATACCACAGTAGCGGAGAGCTGTTCTGCAGTAGCAGATGCTTTATATTACACGACATATCATAATGTATATACTTTTGACGGTGAAGGTCTGTATGACCGGATGCTGAAAAACGGACAGGAAGGTTCCTATGCAGATACTCTGGTATCCGACCTGTTAAAGGACGGAGAAGTGAAGATCACCACTAACCTTAACGGTGTGTTGGCCAACAACGGCTATCAGATGACCAGATACGGCTTCGGAATGCAGTTTGAATTGTCCAGAGAGCCGGAGGTTACTCCGCCCGTGACTACCAGCCCGGAACCTACTCCCAGTGCTACTCCGGAGCCTACGCCGACAGGCACACCGGATACCACACCCACGACGCCGACCACTACTCCGACCGCACCCCCGGATACTCCGGACGATTCGGATGATTCCGATACCCCGGATACTCCCGGTACACCGTCTGAGCCGGCAACCCCGGTAACACCTCAGGTGCTTGGTGTAAGACGTCAGCGGGTTGTAAGCATTACCGATGATCCTACACCATTGGCGGACAGAGCAGTCCTGGGAGCTTCCAGAAGACCCAGGACCGGCGATGATTCCAATACATGGAATCTGGGCTTTGCCCTTTCCTTGACAGGGCTGGGAGCATGGCTTATTATTAAGAAGAAGCAATCATAACGAATAAACATATATTTACTATAAACAATCAAGGAAAGAAGAGGTAGAACAAATGAAAAAAAGATGGATGAGTCTTGTTCTGACAGTCATCATGGTGCTGAGCCTTGCAGGCTGCGGCAAGAGTACAGAATTATCCTCTGTAAGCCGTGATCCTGCCACGGATGACGGAACTGTCTGGTTCGATGAAGAGGCAGTGGCACTGGCGGGTTCTGTGAGAAAAGCCGGTATGAGTGAAGCTGAGCTGGCCCGTGCAGATGAACTTCGTGCCATGGCTATCGATGCGTTGGATATTGTAAACGCGAAGAGAGCAGAGAACGGCCTGGCAGCACTGAACTGGAGCAACGGTCTGGAGTCCTGCGCTATGGTAAGAGCACAGGAAGCAGCTTCCAAGTTCTCCCATACCAGACCCAACGGTAAGGACTGGTACACAGTGAACAGTGAACTGATGTGGGGCGAGAATCTGGCGAAGGGCTATGATTCCGCACAGAGTGTAGTAGATGCCTGGATGGCTTCTCCTACACACGCAGCGAATATCCTGGCAGGCGATTTTACCACCTGCAGCATTGCGGTCTATGAGACCAATGGCAAGTTGTATTTTGCCCAGGAGTTCGGCTATTAACAGGGTATTTCTTATCATGAGGGGATAGAGAGATAAATGACAGGAGAGAGTTGATATTCTTAACGGAATATTAACTCTCTTTTTGGGCTTCAAAAGATAGAAAATTTTCCTGAATCATGGTAAAATAAAATCGACATATAAAATTAAGTATCTCAGCAGAAGATCACCGTCCCAAAATGAAGGAAATGCATGGGATATCCGGGCGCTGCCGGATAAGTGGTCACTTCATAGAGTACAGGAAAATAAAGCATATAATAAAAATGCAGCGCAGAAATGAGGACATATGAGTACAAAAGCATCACAGAAGGGCACAAAGGGGCAGACACCCGGCATGACGACGATCCGGGAACGTCTGCAGAAGGCAATCAGCAGGCTGGTAGTGTTCTCAATTATTCCGTTGGTCATCCTTACCGTGATCCTGAATCTGTCCAGTACCATGAGAACACTGGAAGGCGATATGCTGGTGGTGGCAGAGATTTCCGCAGACCGTATCAATGAGGAACTACGGGTGACAACGACGATCGTATCCGAACTCGGATGCAGTTACCAGCTGTCTTCTCCGGTATTTACCCAGGAGCAGAAGCAGCAGTATATCAACCAGCGTGTGGAAGCTTATGGAATGGTCAGAGGCAAGCTGATCGGCGCCAACGGTATCTGTGCTTATGACGGAACCGATTATAGTGACCGCGATTATTTTAAGAGATCCATGCAGGGAGAGGTCGTGGTATCGGATCCCGTGATCTCGAAGACAGACGGCAGACTCAGCGTTATCATTTCCGCACCCGTATATGCAGATGGAGATAAGAATGGTGATATTGTCGGCGTGGTATTCGTTGTGCCGGATCCGGAGTTCTTAAATGATATTGCTGCGGCAGTCTCTGTCAGTAAGAATTCCGAGTGCTATCTGTTGGGAGAAACAGGTATCACCATTGCTCACTGTGATTCTGCGATTGCCCAGGAGCAGAAGAGCAACATTGAACTGTCTCAGACGGACAGATCTTTGCGGGGAATTGCAAAGGTAGAGCAGAAGATGATGACCGGAGCAATCGGATATGGCACTTATATGAAAGGCGGAACCCTCACAATACAGGCTTATGCACCAATAGAAGGAACCAATGGATGGAGCGTGGCAGTAAATGCACCACTGACAGATTTCCTTGGTTCTACCGTTGTATGTATTGTCATTGGTGTAGCAATAGGTGCTGCAGCTTTATGTTTCAGTGTGCGCAGGGCAAAAAAGATCGGTCAGGCGATCGGTGAACCGGTGGCAAAGTGTACCGAGAGATTACGTCTGTTGGCTGAGGGCGATCTGCATACTCCGGCACCAGTGATCCGGACACAGGATGAGACACAGATCCTGGCAGAGGCTACCGCCGCATTATCCGGTAACCTGCAGAAAGTGATTGGCGATGCGGATTATCTGTTGGGAGAGATGTCACAGGGCAATTTTGCACTGACTACAGGTTGCGCAGAAGCCTATGTGGGAGACTTTCAGGGACTGTTGGAATCTATCCGTAAGCTGAACCATAAGCTCAGTGAGACACTTAATGAGATCAAGACGGCAGTGGGACAGGTATCTCTGGGGGCAAACCAGATGGCAGATGCTGCCCAGGGACTTGCGGAAGGTGCTACCGACCAGGCCGGTTCCGTAGAGGAACTGCAGGCTACCATCACGAATGTAACCGAGATCGTGGAGAAGAATGCCAAGGCACTGGGAGGTTCTTACCAGAAGGCTATGGATTACCAGCAGCAGGCGAAGGACAGCGGAGAGGAAATGAAGGGTCTGACAGATGCCATGCAGCGTATCAACGATACTTCCAGGCAGATCAGCGATATTATTGGTGAGATTGAGGATATCGCATCCCAGACGAATCTGTTGTCCCTGAATGCAGCCATTGAGGCAGCCAGAGCAGGAGAGGCCGGAAGAGGCTTTGCAGTGGTTGCGGATCAGATCCGTAAGCTGGCAGATGACAGTGCACAGTCTGCGGTACATACCAGAGAATTGATTGAGACTTCCCTGCAGGAGATTGAGCATGGCAACCAGATCACGGACAAGACAGCCGAAGCATTGCAGAAGGTCGTGGAAGGCATTGAGGATCTGGCCAACGAGTCCAAGAAAGCCATGGAAGAATCCAAGGCACAGGCAGATGCCATGATGCAGATCGAACAGGGCATTGAACAGATATCCACAGTGGTGCAGAACAACTCTGCGACCGCAGAAGAAACTTCTGCCACCAGTGAGGAATTGTCTGCGCAGGCCACCAACATGAACGAGCTGACCGCAGCATTCCAGTTAAGAGATCAAAATGTACGATGATTCGGTGTAATGAATTCTGAAGATATGACATACAATGCTTAATAGAAACAAGCATTGGAGGCAGCCGTGTTCGAAAAACAGAATATACAGGAAACCGTAAATGAACTGAAAAGTGACGCAGTGAAGGGCCTTACCGATGGTGAGGCCTTTCGTCGTTTACAGCAAAATGGCAGAAATGAAATGAAAGCTGCCAGAAAAAAGACGAAAATACAGCTTTTTCTGGAGCAGTTAAAGGACCCGCTGATCTACATATTATTGATCGCAGCTGTGGTATCCGTCTTTCTGGGGGAGCTCAGTGATGCCGTGATCATCGGCACTGTGGTAGTGGTCAATGCCCTGGTGGGCATGCTGCAGGAGGGAAAAGCCCGAAAGGCACTGGAAGCGTTGAAAAAGCTGACCAGTCCACAGACCATTGTGATCAGGGAAGGTATCCGTCAGGAGATTCCGGCGGCGGAACTGGTGACGGGCGATCTGGTAGACCTGGAGGCAGGGGCACAGGTACCTGCGGATATACGGCTGACCAGAAGCTCCAATCTGCAGGTAGAGGAATCCTCCCTGACCGGAGAATCGGTACCTGTGGAAAAAGATGCGCTGTTTCTGGCAGACTGCAGACACGAGATTCCATTGGCTGAACGGGTCAATATGGTATATATGTCTACTGTGGTGACCCATGGCCACGGAGAAGGAATCGTGACAGCTACGGGCATGGCCACGGAGATCGGCAGGATCGCCTCCATGATCACAGATGCGGAAGAGGAAATGACACCGTTACAGAAACGTCTGGGGGATATGGGAAAGCTTCTGAGTATTTTATCGCTGGGAGTATGTGCGGCATTGTTTCTGCTGGCGGTATTTCAACACAGAAATATTCCGGAAATGCTGCTGGTGGCGATTTCCCTGGCGGTGGCTGCGGTGCCGGAAGGTCTGCCGGCAGTGGTGACGATCTGTCTGGCATTGTCAGTGACCAGAATGGTCAAAGTACATACGATCATCCGCAGACTGCCTTCCGTTGAGACTCTGGGAGCGGTCAGCGTGGTCTGCTCGGATAAGACCGGCACACTGACCCAGAACCGGCTCACGGTGGAAAAATGCTGGTGGTATGATGTGCTGGAGGATGCTGCCGGCAGCAATGGCAGGGGAGAATCCCGATGCGTACAGGAGATGCTCCGGGGAATGCTGTTGTGCAACGATGCTTCCCTGCAGGGAGAGCAACGGATCGGAGATCCAACGGAACTGGCGCTCTTAGACTTCGGAGAGAAGATGGGGATGCATAGGGAACGTCTGGAGAAGCAGTACCCCCGCTATGATGAAAAGCCTTTCGATTCGGACCGGAAGATGATGACGACCTATCACAGAATCCCGAAAAACGGAGGGCATAAGGGAAGCATTGCCTATACGAAGGGGGCACCGGATGTGATCGTACAGCACTGCACCCATATTTTACAGGACGGAAGAAGTGTGCCAATGACAGCCGGACAGAGAAAAAGGATCAGTGAGGTTGTAGAACTCATGAATTCCCTGGCGCTTCGGACACTGGCGGCAGCACAGAGCGGAAACACTCCCGGGTGTGGGGAAGAAGGTATGACATTCCTGGGAATCGTGGGGATGCGTGATCCTGCCAGACCGGAGGCGGAGGAAGCGGTGGAGATTTTCCGCCGTGCAGGTGTATCTACAGTAATGATCACCGGGGATCATGTGGATACCGCCTATGCCATTGCCAGACAGCTGGGGATTGCAGGGCATCGCAGTCAGTGTATTACAGGGGAAGAACTGAATCATCTGGATGATGCTTCTTTTGCTGGGAGGATCAGGAATATCAGGGTTTATGCCAGAGTGACTCCGGCCCAGAAGGTACGGATCGTGAAGGGGCTGCAGCAGAATGGGGAGATTGTGGCCATGACAGGGGATGGTGTGAACGATGCTCCTTCTCTGAAAGCAGCAGATATCGGTGTAGCCATGGGAACCGGCGTGGATGTGGCTAAACAGGCGGCGGACATGATATTGACGGATGATAATTTTGCAACGATTGAAAAGGCAATCGAGGAAGGCAGAGGCGTCTATGAAAACATCCGCAAGTCGGTGATATTTTTACTGTCCTCCAATCTCGGGGAACTGATGACCATGTTCGTAGCAGTGGCTCTGGGGCTGGCTTCCCCTCTAAAATCCAGTCATATACTGTGGATCAATCTGATCACGGATTCCCTTCCGGCGTTGGCACTGGGAGTGGATAAAAATGACGGAAAAAGCCTGATGCGCTGTCCTCCAAGAAAAGCAGCGGAGAGTCTGTTCGCCCGGGGCGGAATGGCCTGTACCTTACTCTATGGAGCGCTGATCACCGGTATCGGTCTGGCGGCATTTCTGGTATTGCCCTGTGGGATCATGGCAGGCAGGGGAGAACTGTCCTGGAATCTGTCTGACTGGGTGGAGGGACTTCGTGAATTACTGTCCCGGGAAAAAATACTTGCCCGATCCCAGACCTATGCTTTTACAGTACTGGGAATGTGCCAGCTGTATCATGCAGTAGGAATGCGGGATATGCAGAAGTCCGTATTTGCCATGAGACCCTGGGATAATCCGCTGATGGTGTTGGCCTGTGTTATTGGATTTGCGCTGCAGTTTGCGGTAACGGAAGTACCGTTTCTCATCGGAGCGTTCGGAACCTCCCATCTGTCCGGACAGGAATGGCTGCTATTGAATGTATTGGCAGCATTTCCACTGCTGGTTCATGAGCTGGTAGTGATGTTACGGAAGTGAGTACGCTTATCCGGGCTTACCGACGATTCAGAACGATAATTCGCCCTATAACTTCAGGCAGATATTCTTGCGTATGCAAGCATCTGCCGAATACCCTGCCTGAAGCTACATGGCTCTGGATAGTCGTAATATTCAGAACCCCATTCGCAAAATCGCATCTCCGATGCTTTCCTTTTGCTCATGTGGTTACTTCGCCACATAAATATAGCCAGAGGATCTTACGAATGCAAGCATTCGACGTTCCTCCGGTTATATTTACGTGGCTCTGAATATTTACAAAAAGTTAACATTTTCCTTGTATGGAGTTTATAGTCAATAGTTACAATAAAATTGACAAATAACTTTCATGGGAGGGCAATGTGATGAAAATTATCAGAAAAACAGCGATTGTTATGCTTCTCTGCCTCTATTTTCTGACATATGGTGTATTGCCGCAGGTACAGGCCGCAGGTAAAGACGCTCCTGTGATCGTGGTAGCGCATCGGGCGGGGGCAAAAGTAGCTCCGGAGAACACGGTGGCGGCCCTGGAACAGGCCATCCGGGATGGAGTGCCTATTGCAGAGATTGATGTGCAGCAGTTGTCGGACGGAACCCTGATCGTTATGCATGACAGTAATTTTAAACGGACCACAGGAGAGGATATCTGCGTATGGGATGTGGAGGCAGATGCTCTCAAAACCCTGGAAGTGGGCAGCGGTTTTTCAGCAGCATACCGGGGAGAACAGATCCCGACACTGGAAGAAATGCTTGCCTGTGCCAGAGGCAGGATCACTCTGATGATCGAACTGAAATATACCGGACAGGAGGATGCACTGGAGGAAAGCGTGCTGACTCTGCTGCAGGACTATGATATGGTGGATGAGTGTATTATAGGCTCCATGAACAAGGGAATCCTGCAGAAAATGAAGGAGCTGGAACCGGGGATTTCAACAGTTTTTATTGCCCATGATCTGGAAGAAGAGGATTATGAGCTGGACTATGCCGACAGCTATAGCATCGAGGGGAGAAATCTTACGGTGGATATGGTAGATGCCATTCATTACTGCGGAAAGTCGGTATACGGGTGGACAGCCAATACTTCCGGTGCCATGCTTTGGATCGTAAACTGTGGGGCGGACGGTGTGATCACGGATGATGTGAGATTATTACAGACATTTTTGAGAGAACAGGCTTGCCGTAAAGCGTTTGCAAGTGTATACTGATTAGTTATAATAAGGGGAAGAATACGGAAGCAGGTTGGTGTATATGAGTAAAATATGGGAATTTTTCGAGAATCTGGGTGAATATGTATATGTGGCAGATGCAGAGACTCATGAATTGATATATATGAACAAGAAGACTCTGAAGAGCTATGGATTTCAAAGTCTTGAAGAGATCATCGGGTTAAAGTGTTATGAGATATTGCAGGGAAATTCTCTGCCCTGTGGAATGTGTAATAATGAACAGTTAAAGCCGGGTTTTTTTAAGGAATGGGAATATTACAATCCGCTGCTGCGAAGAGAACTTCATATCAAGGACACACTGGTAGAAGAAGACGGGAGAAAATACCGTATGGAAATCGCCATAGATTGCGGCAATCTGAATGAGAGAGGGCACAAATCCGAAGATTACCGTAATATGGAGGCTGCGTTGAATGAAGCCATCCGTGTGGCACAGCGGCAGGAGAGCATGGATCAGACACTGCAGGTGCTGCTGGAATTTGTCGGAAAGAATCTGGAAGCGGGACGGGCCTATATTTTTGAAAAGGATGACCACGATCATGACCACAATACATACGAATGGGTAGCCAAGGGAGTCTTACCGGAAAAGGATACCCTTCAGGATCTACCGCCGGAGATCTTCGCGGAATGGTATCGGAAGTTTGATGAGAATCAGAGTATTGTCACAGAGAATCTGGAAGAAATGAAAGATGTGGATCCGAAGATGTATGAAGTTCTGGTAAGACAGAATATTCATTCCCTGGTGGTGGTTCCGCTTTATGATGATGGGAAAGTAATCGGCTTCTACGGAGTAGACAATCCTTCGACCAGATATTTTGAATTTGTGTCGGAGATGCTGCAGATCATGGGACACTTTATCGTATCGTCCCTGAAGCAGAGAAATCTGGTACGGGAGCTGGAAGTGATGAGCTATTCGGATCCGCTGACGACATTGGGGAACCGTTATGCTATGGAGAGGTACATTGAGCAGGTGGACCATACCGAGCCCATCGGCGTGGTATACTGTGATATTACAGGATTAAAACGGATCAATGACAGTGAAGGACATTCCGCCGGAGACCGCCTGATCCGCAGGTGCTGTGACTGCCTGAAACGTGTATTTGAAGGAAATGGAATGTTCCGTATCGGCGGAGATGAACTGGTGGTCCTGTGCACCGGAATTTCTGAAAAGGAATTCTATCAAAAGGTGGAGGAATTAAAAACAGAGCTGGCAGCTCATGATGTTTCCATGGCAGTAGGAGCAGCGGTGAACACTCTGGAAGCCGTGGGAAAGGATCATCTACTGACGGAGTCCGAGAGACGGATGTATCAGGACAAGGCAGAATACTATCGCAGTACAGGGCTGGACCGCAGAAAGATCTGAGAATGGAAATCTCCAAAGCTATTTTGAAAGTTTATATGTTGAGAATTTCTATCAGGCAGTTCCCTTGACGGGAACTGCTTTTTTCTATATTATTTATATAGGTTAGCTACGACTAACTCAATGACTTTTGGATGGCAGGAGGTGAAGCGCTGATTGAGTCAGGAAACGTGGGAGATCCTGTGTGAAATGGAAGCAGACGATGTGGAACTACAGTTGGCTTTGCAGTGTGCACCGCTGATCACGGGACTTAAAATTTCCAATCTGCTGACGATTTCCCCGGAAGGCTTTATACAGGTGGGAAGGATCGTTGAAGGCAGTGTGCTTTCCCTGTATCCCTTGTTGGAGACAGAGGAGAAAATGGTAATACTGTTGTATCGGGAAGACCGGCTGGAAAAGTATTTGAAAATGCTGCAGGTACAGAAACTGCTGCGGGAGGCAGGGTACGAATCCGATCGGCTGGAGGATATTTTGCCGGTATTTTGCGATCGTTATGAAACCTATGCAGAGAGAGGGAAGCCGTTTCCTCACGAACTGGGATTGCTGTTAGGATATCCCCCGGAGGATGTGGAAGGATTTATCAGACATCAGGGGAAGAACAGCCTCTGCACCGGTTATTGGAAAGTATATGCGGATAAAGAAGGAAAACAGAGACTTTTTGAAAAATATGAATATGCCAGGGAAAATTTGATCCAGCTGTTGCATTATGGATTAAAGATGACAGAAATCATAGATATCTGCGGATGTACCGCGGCATAGAAACAGGCACGAAAAGGTGCGGAAGGGAAGGAAAAATAAATGGATAAGATTTATGTAGTATTCTGGACACAGGGTGGTAACACCCAGGCTATGGCAGAGGCCATCGGAGAGGGTATCCGGGAAGCCGGGAAGGAAGCGGAGGTAGTATTTGTGACCGGCGCCAACCTTGACGAACTAAAGGCTGCTCCCAAGTTTGCACTGGGCTGTCCCGCGATGGGAGCGGAAGTCCTGGAGGAATCCGAGATGGAGCCTTTTGTATGTGATGTGGAAGGCTTTGCTTCCGGCAAAAAGATCGCACTGTTCGGCTCCTACGGCTGGGGTGATGGCCAGTGGATGCGCGACTGGGCACAGCGCGCACAGGATGACGGCGCACAGTTGTTCAGCGAGGAAGGGCTCATCTGCAACGAAACCCCCGATGATGACGTGCAGGCTGCCTGCCGTAAGCTGGGCGCAGATCTGGCTGCTTGGTAAAACCCATGTATAAACTCTTGCTCCATAGGGCAACCTATGGACAAAGAGGTGATAAACATGGAAAACATCGGCGTGACCTGTGATGTCTGCGCGTGCTGCCACAATGTGGACGGCTGCAAATGTGATCTGCCGCAGATCAAGGTGACGGAGCAGTGCAACTGCACCACCCAGCAGGTGGAGACCCCGCACTACTGCCAGAGCTACGAGGAAAAGTAAGTTCCCCACCAACGCACAGCAGCCCCTGCCGGAGAAACCTTTCCGGCAGGGGCTGCTGTTTGTTATATGAACATTCAGCGCAGCGCCACGTTACAGGTGGCAAGGCTGCGGATCAGCGTACCAACGCTGTCCTTCATCTGGATGCCGGCAAAGCCCAGCGCAAAGGCGGCCTGCACGTTTTCCAGTCTGTCGTCGATAAATATGCATTCGCTGGCCTTCAGCTGATACTTTTTCAACAAAGCCTTGTAGATCTGCGGGTCAGGCTTATTCACCTGTACCTCGCAGGAGGCTACACCGCCGTCAAACTGGGTCAGTACGCCGCGCTCGGTCAACAATTCCAGCACATCCTGCGGAATATTGCTCAGGTAATACACGCAATAGCCGTGGTTCTTCAGCCGCCGCACCAGTTCCAGCATCCGCAGACGCGGGTGCAGAATGTGCATCCAGTCGTCCAGAACGCCCTGCACCTCAAAGGCGCAGCCCTCGGCACGGGCGTGCTCCAGCATCCGCTGGTTGCCGTCATAGCGGGAAAGCTTGCCTGCGTCCAGCAACTGCCACTCCTCGCTGCCAAAGGTCAAATCGTAGACCTTTTCCTCCATTTCGGCGTTGCACAGCCGGTCTACCAAGTAGGCCTTGGGGTCAAAATCCACCAGTACACCGCCGATATCAAAAATAATGCTTTTATACATAAATACTGCCTCGCTTGTATTGGATGTTTTCCGGATATTTTCCATAGTATACCACAACCGGGCGGGTGCTTTCCACCCCTTTGGCATAGAAAATGCCGCCCCGGCGTATGCTGTGACAGAAAGGGGAGAGCGCCGTGACGATCCGGGAACTTTGTGAGAAGGAGGTCGTTCAGCTGGAGCAGGGGGTGTGCCTTGGCCGTGCGGACGATCTGGAGCTTGACCCCGCAACGGCGCAGCTGCAAAGCTTGATTTTGCTGGGCAGACCGCGGCTTTTTGGCCTGCTGGGCCGGGACGAGAGCCTGACCATCCCGTGGCAGGAGATCGAGACCATCGGCACAGACGCAATTCTGGTGCATACTGCTGTGCCAAAAGCACCGGCAGCACCTCACGGCTTCTGGCAGCAGCTGCGGGCAAAGCTTGGTCTGTGAAAAATAGGGGAATATTTTGAAAAATAAAACTGTAATTTTTGTAAAATCATGAATGGACATTTTCGGCGAAATGACTATAATAGGCACGAAAGGCTTGTGCAAATAGCAAAGCCACTTTGGAAATAGGGTTCGGGACGTGGAAAGGGATATCGACTATGAAAACATCCAAACCGCTGTTGACCCTGCGGATGCTCTTCCCGGCGGCAGCTTCCTTTATTGTGCTGCTGCTGGGTGAGTGGATCGCGCGCGGGTCACTGACCGCTGATACCTTTATCAGCTTTATTTTCCCCCATTTCGGGGCGTATCTGTTGGCATGGCTGCTGCTGTTTCTGGTGTGGGAGCTGCTGGACTGGGTGCTGCGCATCCCGCCGCTTGCTACGCTGGGTATGGCCGTTTTGGGCTGTGCGCCCTGCGCAGTAAACTTCTATACCATGCAGCTGCGGGGTGAACCCTTTCTGCCGTGGGACCTGATGCAGGTGTCCGAGGCCGCCGGTGTAGCCTCGGCTGCCGGGCTCAAGCTGCAGACCAGCATGGTGGTCTCCATTGTGCTGGTGCTGGCACTGACGGTGGCAAGCTTCTTTGTTTACCGCGGGCGGCTGCGCCAGCGCTGGTTGCCAAGGCTTGCGGGCACCGGTGCCTCGGCAGCGGCGCTGTGTCTGCTGATCTTCGGCGTTTATTTACAGCCTGCGGTCACGCAGGTTTTGGGCATCACGCCGGATGCGTGGATGCAGGATCGCTACTATCGTTACTACGGTGTACTTACCGGTTTTATGACCAACCTCACCAATTTGGAGATCGCCAAGCCCGAGGGCTACTCGGAGCAGGCAGTGGACGATATTCTGGATAACGTAGCTGAGAGCGAGAAATTCTCCACCGGCCCCATGTATGCAGGCAGCTATGCCGCCACCACCCCCAAGGAGGAGCAGGCAAAGCAGCCTACCATTATTTATGTGATGGACGAGTCCTACTGGGATGTTTCGGAGCTGGAGCAGTACGGCATCACCTTTGATACCGATGTATCACAGAACCTTCACGCTCTGCAGCAGACCAGCGCTTACGGCAGGGCATACAGCCCCAGCTTTGGCGGCGGCACCTGTGATGTGGAGTTTGAAGCTCTGACCGGCTACTCCGTGTCCTTCCTGCCCAGCGGCAGCAAACCCTACCAGCAGCACGTCACAAAGCCCATGTTCGCCCTGCCCAATTACCTCAAGCTCAAGGGCTATCAGACCGCTGCGGTGCACTGCTTCTGGGCAAAATACTGGAGCCGCGATAAGGCCTATCCCAACCTCGGCTTCAGCGATTTTATCAGTCTGGAGGATATGCACGGCGTGACCAAGGTGCGCAAGCACTACTGGACCAGCGGCCTTGTGACCGATGACTCCATGGCCGACCAGATTATTCAGCAGTATGAAAAGATGAGCACTTCCTCTGATAAGCCCATCTTCCTGCACGCAGTCACCATGCAGAACCATACCAATTATAATAGGGATAACTACCCGGACGACGAGCGGGTGCACGTCGTGTCCCATCCGGTTGGGCTCAAGAGCAGCACCGTGGGCGCGCTGGAAGATTTTGCTACCGGCATCCGGGATGCAGACGCCATGCTGGGCAAGCTGACAGCGTACTTCTCTCAGGTAGACGAGCCGGTCATTCTGGTATTCTGGGGCGACCACTATAACCCCATTGATTCCAACTACGATGTCTACACCACCACCGGCTACGCAAGCGGCTCCAGCACCGACCCCCGTCTGCACCAGACCACGCTGCTGATGTGGTCGAATTACAGCCAGCAGCAGGTGGACTTTGGCACCATTGCCGCCTACGATATCTCCCCGGTGATGATGGAGCTGTTCGGGCTGGAGCAGCCGCTGTACTTCCAGTACCTCAACCGGCAGCTGCGGGTTGCCAGCCGCAGCTGCACCCGCGGCACCACCATGAATCTGGATGGCACCACCACCCAGCAGCCCACGGAGTTCCAGCAGCGCTGGACAAACGAGCACTGGATGCTGCAATACGACCTGATGTTCGGCAAGGGATACGCCCTCAACCGTATGGGTGTTGCAGGTTTGAGCGGGATGAATACGGGCAAATAAGAGAAAAAGTAAGCATTTCTTTATACAAAACAGAGAAAACCACTTGCAACCGCATTCTTTTTGTGCTATTATAACAAAGCATTACACACGCATCACTATGCCCTTTTGTGCCCTTTTGGGTTGAGGGCAGTCCGCCGGTACCCGATGTACTGTGCACTTCCTGACTATTGTATTAAATGCAA